>Ga0255058_10002167_pt1 | contig 10892 bp, 9 predicted proteins | sample Cases_109_9_MG_FD_188637 | JGI IMG/M metagenome (GOLD analysis project Ga0255058, IMG submission 188637) | Seawater microbial communities from Amundsen Gulf, Northwest Territories, Canada - Cases_109_9 | ecosystem: Environmental > Aquatic > Marine > Gulf | place: Canada: Northwest Territories... | reverse complement strand
ATTCTATATTCTTTGCAATAATAATCAGCTTATCACCAGGGAGCACTTGACCTCGAAACTTAACCTTGTCAATGCCGCCAAAGCCAAAAAATTTATCACTTTGTAAAGAGCTTTTAAAATAATAGGTACAAAGCTGTGCCGCTGCTTCCACCATCAATACACCGGGGAAAAGCGGGCGGCCAGGGATATGCCCACGTACCCAGAACTCATCATCTTTTACGTCCTTAAATCCAATAATTATTTTGTTTTCAGGATCATATCTAATTATTCCACTTAACTGTTCCATCTCATAACGATGTGGGACTAAAGCCCTGATTCCTTCAATATCTGCCTTTATATCATTTAAATCAATTGTATCTAAATCTACTAAGAATTTTTGAGGCATTGCAAAATACTATTATTAAGACATATCTTTGTCAATAAAAAATTATATTTGATAAAGGAATAACAACAAGCAGATTATCGCCTGCATTGAATCATTGCGTAAATTCTAAAAGATATGGTAGCGGTGCAGGGACTCGAACCCCGGACTTACGGATTATGATTCCGCCGCTCTAACCAACTGAGCTACACCGCCACAAAGAAAGGACATCTTGTTAAAGATAACGGATATCAAATATTTCGTATTATATATCCTATAGACCAAATCGTCAATTTATAATTGCAACATAGAATGATGATTGAGGCCAGAGGAACAAACTCTGCCTCTAAGTTGAAGCTGTATGGGAGACGGAGTACTATCTTTTCTTATTTTCTATCTCTTTTTTTATCTTTTCGACCTTCGGACCAAAGCTGCTTCTACCATATTGTTTCAATAGTTTATCATACTTATAACTCCTTGCGGAAGCCAGTCCCAAACCGTCACCCTGTACACCGTATTCGTATACCATGATTACCTCCTGTTTCGTATCAACCAGATAGAAAGATTCTCTATTTGCCTGCTGGTTACCTACCACTGCAAATACGTGTCTTGTGCCGGCACCACCATCGCCCTGGGCAACGACATAATTTGGAGAACTTTTAAAAAGTACAAGCAGAAGCAATACTACAACAATGCCCAGCAGGATTGTGTTTAATCCGTATTTCTTAAGCATTTTCATAACCTCCGGAATTAACGTCTATATATTTTAGATTTTTATCTTCCATACGTTGGAAATCTGACCTCTGCTTCTCTCTTTTCCTTTGCAAAGGCACGCGATTCCTCCTCTTCTCTAATCAGGATGGTCGGCTTTATGAGTATAATCAGATTGCCTGATGTTGCAATATCTCTGTCAATCGTATTACTGGAAAATAATCTTTTTACGATAGGAATCTTGGAAAGAATTGGGACACCTTTTGATGACTTCGTCTCTGAACTTTTGCCCAATCCGCCAATCATGAGAATTCCTTTATCAGGAACGCTAACGGTAACTGATAATTCCTGCTTAACAGTTGTAGGGATCTGTATTTGGTTAACATTGGCGTCCGTAACTGCACCTCCTTGATCGGAGGTAGCGCCACCGGTTGTGAAAGGTTCATCTTCAAATGTAACAGAAGTGATAACAGGATGTACTTCCAGGGAAACGTATTTCCTGTCAGCGCTAACAACGGGCCTTACGCTAAATGTGGTACCGTCGTCTATTTCTGCCATCACAGGCTGAGGTGTCTGACTCACAATAGTGTAGCTCTCTATATAACTTGATGTCGTAACTACTTTAATAGTTCCTCTCTGAGTATTAGAGAGGGTTATCTTGGGTGCGGTTACTGTCTCTGCCTCATCGCTCTCCTGCACTGCTTTCAAAAATCCTTCAATGAATGAACCACCAAATATCTGGTAAGTAAGGTTTAGACCTGTTGTTGTTCCTGCTGCCAATCCCAATCCAGTCGTTGTTCCAGTATCTACAAACGTATCACCAGTGGCACCAAAGATACCTCCTCGTTCGGCGTCATCCTGCCCTCTAAAATCCGCGTCATTTATATTGTGCCCGTAGGCCTCCAGGAAATTATCTGAGACGGCAATAAAACGCGCCTCAATGTTCACCTGCAGGTCTGCAGAAGACCTCAGAGCGGCAAGGAGACCTTCTACCTCTTCGTGTACGTCCAGAATATGAGTTACAACGATATCGCCCAGCATCCCCTCTCGTGCCGCTATCATGCCCTTCCCCCCATTCTCCGACCATGATGAAGGCTCTACGGTGCTGGTTATCAAATTAATAATCTCCTTTACCCTGTCAAAGGCACCCTTGCCCTCTCCTGCGGAAACGGCTCCCTCTTCAGTTTCTGTTGTCACCACCTGTTCCGTCAGGCTTTTTCTGTCTTCCAGGTTTATGAGTAAATCGCGTACATCATAGACCCTCAATTCAAGGGGTTCAACAGTTATATGAATGATATTATCCTTCACTACATAACCTGAACCCTTTGGTAAGATGTACTCCAGTATCAAAGAAAGCGGTACATCATCAAGTTTAATATTTACGTTTGTATCTGGAGTATCTTTATCTAAAAAGAAATTCATCTTTGACTTTTCCTGGAGAAATGAAATTACGTCACGAAAGGGAGTATCTATAAACTCAATTGACAGTCGCTCTCCCAGTTTCATTTGCATTTCCTGTGGAATGGGTTTTTGAGATGGAGATGGCGCCAGCTTTAGTCTTTCAGTATGCTCACGATTTTCCTCAAGTCTCTTTTCCGGATCCTCTCTCTCTGCTCTCCCCTTAATGTCTTCCCACTCATCTTCGTCCGTATATTGCATTAAATCATTGTAAGGTATTGACTTTTCTTTTAGATTTTCAAAGTATCTGTTACGTTCCTGTGTGTCAACCTGTCCTATTTTTGCCATTACCGTTTTGTGTCTTAAGTCTTCCTGAAATGCTTGAGCATTTTCCAACAAGGCTTGAGCGGTTCCATCGTTTGGCCTTGCTTTTAATATTGCATCAGTTATCGCAATGACGTCTCCATATCTTTTCTCTTTTGACGCTCGCTTTGCATCCCTGATCATTTGTTTCCTCATCTTATCAGTAATTATTACAGGTGGAGCTTCTGCCTGTTTTTCAGGAGTTATCATGTCTCCCCTTCTCCTGATACCCCTTTTCTTTAATACCTCAGGAGAATATGGCTTTTCTTGTACAGGTTTGGCTATATCTTTCTGATGGGGAGGTGTTTGAGAATTATTGGATGCTGTCTTTTCGCTTATTTCAGGCTCTTTATCTCCTTTTTTATCGTGCGCTTTGTTTGACGTAAGTTGGCATGCACTTATAATAAGGAGGGAACAAACCACTATTATCGCAGGGATTTTTCTCTGAACAGTTTTCATGTTTTCTCGTAATTTAAATTGATGTTGTAGATTCTGCCTCATTTGCTACATTTTCTGATCATCTATTCTCCTTACCAATTTCTTCTTCCTCTACTTTTGTAGTTCTTGCAGACTCCTTCAGCCATAATTCATTTATATTGCCATATTCATCCTTATACTTAATTTTAGAGGTAGTTTTCATAAATGTCTCGCCTGGTATCATCCTGGTGCCAACAAACTTTCCAGCGTCGTTCAATATAACAGCCTTTTTCATTAGTGTTGTCGGCCTTTGTGCCTTATAGATGATGTCTTGTAGTACATAATTTGTTGTAAAATCTAATGTTTTACTTCCTGAAATCTTTTTTCCTCCTATTCTCTCGCCTATCTTTGTTGGAAATCCATGTTCGCGCCATTTTCCATCTATCTCCCTTCGTATGTTTATATAGGCAAGATCATCGGCCAGACCCTTAAAAATAATTTCTGTACCAGCCGATACTTCAACTTGTTCATATATAACAAACTCTTCTTCTGTTTTTTCTATATTTGCATCTACCCTTCCCGCAAAAATTGAAGTCCTTTCAATTTTCTTTGCCCAGGCGGAGCCATTAACTCTATTTATTAAATTTGACTTATTTATTACCTTTTCCGTATTCTCAAGACCTGCACGTTCTATATTATATTCTATAGCATTAACAGTACTGGAAATTCTTGACTGCAATTTCTTCTCACTATAAGGAGAAAGGAAAAGAATACTTACAACATTATATAAACAAAAGAGTGAAAACAAAGATAAAACTACTTTAAATAAATAACCATATATTTTATCTTTTTGTGCATTTTCCATAATTAATAGACCAAAACAGTGTCAGGTCTTGACATGATACACTTTACGTTATTATATCTTAAAATCCATGACATATGCCTCAATAACAACATCCACCATGGAAGGAGATTGAATATTGTTTATATGTACAGACTGGTAGGATTTCTCTGCTCCTTTTGGCGACCTCCGCCTATTCAATTCCCCGCTTACATTAATAGTCTCTATCTCAAAACATATCTTTGATTTTAATAATTCGTTAATTAAAAAAAGCAGACCTTCAACATTCATTCTTACCTTTATGGAAAAAGGAATAATATTAAATAACTCGGCACGAACATTGGCGTGAGGCGCGTTTTCCTTTCCAAAATTAATACTTTCAAGATGTCTAACACCCATTTCTTTCTTTAGTATTATATTTATTAATTCTTCTGCAATCCAAAATCTTTTCTGTTCGGGAGCAATGTCTTCCCATGTGGGAATTGCACCCTTCCATTCTTTAAACGGGAGCGTGTTTTCACTTAATGCAATATTGTGGTTTCTTATCTTGTCCAGAAGTACATTTGTCTCCCGAATATACCTGTTTTGCCATAGAGCCTCATCCTTAATCTCTTTCCCATTTGCAGAAGTAAAAACCATTTCGAGATGACGATCCAGTTCTTTATAAAATACCTCGTATTCCCGTCTGGCCTCCTTGGTCGTTACTAATTTGTCCTCTTCAGCCTTTATCCATTTTGCATTGCGAAGCTTAACACCCTTTCTTTCATATCTTTCTAACCTGGCCAGTGTATTTTCAATTGTCTCAGCCTTCTTGATATTTTTCAGTCTGAAGGGATTTACAAAAAAAAGGTAAAGGGCTATCACAAAAATCATTATCCCCCCAATAGACATCCAGAATTTACTTTTTTTAATATCTGATAAGTTCACCTAACCATCCATTCTCTTAATATTGAATTATAGTAGGGGCCAGGCTATACGCCTCTACATGCAAGATTGGAATTCTTCGCTCCCAATGGTCTCTCAGAATGACAAAGGGTTTACTATACATTGTATTTCAAAGGAAATCGGTTGGCTCTTTATGCCATCAGCCGTATTTTCAGATATATACTTTTTGTCTGTATCTTTAACATGCTGTACAGAGCCTTGCACTAATCTTACATCGATGAATGCAGGTAGCTTCTGATCAAATAATGTTAATTCCTCTATTGGCTTCTTAACTTTTTCCTCTATATACGATACTTTTGGTGCATAACTTTCTCCCCTAATGCTTATAATCAACACTTCCTTAGATGTATCAATATCTTTATTAGAAGTACTTTCTCCTTTCTTTTCAAAAAAGCCTTTACTGCTTACCCTTTCCTTCTTGTCAGTATGAGGAATACCCCATAAAGATTCTATACTCAATAAATACACATTTTCCGGGATTGAATCTATAGTTTTACTGACCGCTTCTACCCAGAAACGTCCCTGGGTACCTATTGACTTCCACATATGTAAATTATCTTCCTCTATCTTAACTTTTTTCTCGATATCCTTAAAAATTCTTTCCAGCCTTTTTACTTCATTTAATGTTTCAGTTACGGTATCTACACCATTTGAAAGAGGCTGCCATATCATATAATCTTTAATACTTTGTGTAAGAAAGCTCAAAAAGATTGCCATTGCAATAACACAAGCAAATATTTTTTGCCTTGAAACCTGCCGCTCTTTAACATAATCAAGTGGAAGCAGATTAATTTTAATTTCGCCAAGGTTTAAGCCCTGTATGGCAAGTCCTAATGCTGTTTCAAGGCCATAAATATTTCTTTTCTTTAACGCAGGATAATCAAAATTCTTTAACATTTTTATTTTGTCTAACAGGTCCAGGAACTTGACTTTGCTTTCCAGGTTTTCATCCACAAATTTAATTTTATTATCATCTTCAAAAACTTCACCCATTAAGTATAAAGTTTTCGGTTTAGTACCTTTTGTTACAGAGACGTAATATCCTATTGATCTCTGTATTTCCCGTATTAGAGTGGTATTTACTTCTGAAATAGGAATGCTTCTATTCCAGTATTTTGATCTCCCAACCACTATAAAATCAGTATTTCCCTGTTCAACATTTACAACAATAACGTCTTCATCTGAATCGGAACTTAAGTGCACAAGATTATAAATTGCAATAGGCGTAATTTGAATTGCATCCAGATTTACTCTTATTGGAGCCAGGCTTGATAAGAGACTATATATATTCTCCTTTTTTGTGGCAAACAAACCTATTTTTACGCCTTTATCAGTTACTTTGTCGTCTTCAAACTGTTGATAATCCCACACAATTTCGTTCGGCTCAAAAGGAACCTGCTTACGTAATTCATATCTTAACGCTTCGGCAATGCGACTTTTTTTAATAGGCGGGAGTGAAAAAAATCTTGAGAGTATCATCTTGCCGGAAAGAGAAACAATTATCTTGTCGGATTTAGTTATTAAATTGCGCTCTTTAAAAATATTTACTGCACCTTCAATAAGGTCCGGTTTTTTAGACGTAACCCCATGTTCAATTGATGAATAGTCGATCCTGTCAATTGCCTCTATAAATAATTCTCCATCGCGAGCGCTTGCTTTTACTGCTTTTAACCCACTGTCGCCTATCTCCAAACCCCAGGCGCTTTTCCTCCCAGACAGCCGGACAGAATCTAATCCTTTTTTATAAATTGTCCTAAAATTCATATCGTTAAGAAAACTAAAAACCTTCATATTCTCAAACTTATAATGCACTCTTGAATATAGTAATAATTTTCTCAGAAATGGTTTTTAAATCCTCATGTTCTCCTGCCTGTAGCCACTGAGTGTCAGGAAAACTTCGAAACCATGTCATCTGTCTTTTGGCGAATCTACGAGTGTTTAATTTTACCATCTCTTTCGCATCATCTAATGTAAGCCCGCCTTCAAGATATTCAACAACCTCCTTATAACCAAGCGCTTGTCCGGCCTGTCTGCTTAAACCTTCAGGGTTGTCCAGCAAAGATTGAACCTCATCAACAAGGCCGTTGTCAAACATTATTTCAACTCTTTCGCCAATCCTTCGATAAATATCTTCTCTCTCTCTTGAAATACAAATGATCTTAAACTTATAACTCTCTCTTGTCAGCTTATACTGTTTCTGAAGCGCCGAAGCCTGTTTGCCTGTTTTTTTATATACCTCTATAGCACGTATAATACGCCGCAGATCATTCGGGTGAAGTTCATCGGCTTTAACAGGGTCTATCTTTTGCAGAATTCCATGAACGTGCAAATTTCCCTTTTTTTCTGCAATCCTTTCCAGCTCTGAGCGAATATTCCAATCTGCCTCAGGGCCGTTAAAAATACCATCAATAATACCCTTTATGTAAAGAGGGCTGCCACCGACAATAAGAAAATTCCGCTTTCCCCTGCTAATGTCTCCTATTAAATCTTCTACATCTTTGACATACTTCCCAACACTGTAACTTTCCCATGGATAAATAATATCGATAAAATGATGAGGAACAATCTCCCTCATACTCAATGAAGGTTTTGCCGTTCCTATATCCATCCCCCGATAAAAAAGCATTGAATCGGCAGAGATTATCTCGCCGTTAATTTCCCGTGCAACATTAAAGCCGATCTCCGTTTTATCACTTGCCGTTGGCCCTGTAAGTACCCATAAAGTATGGTGCATTTTTAAAATAACAAATCGAATATAGAATAATGTGTTTAGTTACCTATTTTATCACCTCAAGCTTCATTATTAAGAGTTTCTTTGTTTCCTTTGTAACCCTGATACGATCATCAATTCTAAATCCCACTATCCATATTGGCTGGCCATTCATAGTTACTATTGGAATGGTGTCGCGTTCCAGAACGGGAATCTTACTGTTTATAAAAAAATCCTTTACCTTCTGAATTCCCTGAGATCCCAATGGCCAGAACTTGTCCCCCTGCCGTCTTGTCCTAATCATGAGAGGAACACTGATTTTATCAAAATCTACGGCTTCATCATATTTTGCTTTACCTCGTTTGAATTCTTCCAAAAACCCATTCTTTATTTCTCTGATCTCCATTTTCACCGTGTACTTCGTTTCAGCAAGTTTTGTCTCTCCCGGTATCTTAATTACTGTTTCTTTCAAAGTGGGATGCTCTTCTGCATAATACTTCATCTTTGAAAGATGTAGTTTGCCGTCTTCTATCTTGATATTCAGGTAGCCTTTAACTACATTATTTACGGGCGTTTTTTGATAATTAAGTATGCGTAAAATATTTTTATAATTTTTATAACTAAGCTTCTTAAGGGGAATATTCAGCCTGACTACTGCTTCTTTAATAATAATCTGTTGTAATATTTGCGGTACTTCTTTTAACTTGTGTATATCCAAAACTATTTCACTTAAAATTTCATCAGTTTTCCCCTCTATGTTTAGCAAAACTTCCTCGAATAAATCTTTTGCTTGTGCCTCCAGGAAATCACAATTTTGTGAAGCAGTTTCACCTAATTTGATCAGGGATCTTTTTGCCCCCGCATTGTAGTTTTTTTCAAGGAGAGGGATGAGTTCTGCTCTAATCCTGTTTCTGAATTGATCTGTTTCAAAATTTGTTGAGTCAACCCTGTAAGAAAGGTCCTTCTCTTTCAAATAAGCAATGATATTCTTGCGCCATGTGAATAGCAGGGGACGCACAAGGTCAATCGTTACAAACGGTGTAAGTTTTCGTTTCGGCCTCATACCGCCTAAACCTACAATTCCGGTACCACGGATTATCCTGTGCAGAATCGTTTCCGCATTATCATCAGCATTATGACCCACAGCAATAACGTTAGCGCCCACTCTTTTCGCAACACTCTCAAAGAATTTATACCTCTCTTCTCGCGCCGCCTCTTCCAGAGAAATTTTACGCTCCCGGGCAATTTCTTTAATGTTCCTTCTTTCAGTAACAATTGACAGTTTAAAACTTTTTGCAAGATTGTTTACAAATTGTTCATCTTCTTCCGATTCCTCCCCCCGAATTAAGTGGTTCAGGTGTGCTACAAAAATGTTAGAACAGACAGGATTTTGACAATTTGTATCAAGAATAAGATTTAGTAAAGCAACTGAATCCGGCCCTCCTGAAACACCCAATAAAACCGTGTCATTTGCCCTGAAAAGATTGTATTCCTTGATAACGGCAGTGACCTGCTTTTGCAATTGCAACATGTTAAAACTATATCCCTCCCATATAAACAAGTCAAGAGTAGAAAATATTTGACATCAGTTAGATGTTAAGTAGAATAAACCTGAAAATCTTTTCAGCATCCGGTTCTTGAGGTTAATCATTATAATGGAAGATCTAAAAAACAGGCTTAAGTTATTAGAAAATGATTTGAAGAAGCTGGAAAACCGCTTGAAAAAAGGCCTTGCAACAGGAACCAAAAAAGACTGGGAGCATATTCTGCACCAGACAAGAAAGATTGAGGAGTTAGCAATCTCACAATTAGCAATTCTAAGGATTCGGGATAATAAAACCACCTAACAAATGGAGGAATGTCATGAAGAAAATAAGTTCTAAATATTGGTATGTATTAACAACTGTTATGATTTCACTTGGATTATTCAACTCAGGATGTACCCAGCTCGAAAAAGTTTCTTTCTGGAAAAACAACAGTAAAAGTAAAAGAATTAATATCCTGGAAGAGAAGGTGGAATCTTTATCTTACAATATGGGAAGTTTAACTACTGAAAATTACGAACTGAAGAAAAATCTCAGTGAGTTGGAAACAATTAAGAATCGGCTGAATGAGGAATATACGCAAATAAAAAACATACAGATTGCCATTGAGACAGCACAAGCATCACAAAACGAGGCACGTAAACACCTGGAAGGAGAATTGGCAGAAACAAGGAATTTGCTTGGAAAAATCGAACAACAACTGGCAATAGTTGAAAATGATAAGAATAACCTCAAAGCAAAAATAGAAAAATTAGAATCTTCCAGTGTAAAAACTGCAGAAACAGAAACAGTTGCAGCTAAAGCCACAGCCTCTGAAGAGGAAAAAGGTAATGCAGACGAGAACAGGGATGGCCTGATAAAAGAAACACAAAAAAAACGAAAGACATTTCTTGTCGAAGATATGTTGGATAAAGCAATTCAACTATATAGACAGGAAAAGTTTGAAGGGGCAATCGCAAAATGGGAGGAAGTCTTAGCGCTTGACCCCAGCAAACTCGAAGCAAAATTTAACATAGAAATTGCACAAGACAGGATTAAAGAAAAACAAATACAAGAAGACTTAAAATCCTCTCGTACCCAGAGAAAATAAATAAAACATGAGAGAGGTTTGGATAAGTTTGAGGAAGTTTGAATCTTGACAAAATGGAAGGGTAAGGCAATTGGCGCAGGTTTAGGCTTTCTGTTCGGAGGTCCTTTTGGAGCAATCCTTGGTACTATAACGGGTGATTTTTTTGATAAGGCTACCCTGACCACAGGAAGGCCTGTTAGTAATCACGACAGATCTTTAAATTTCATAACACACCTGGTCGGAATACTTATATCAATTGCGAAAGCAGACGGACGCATAAGTACACAGGAAACTAATATAATAGAAAGGGCATTCGTAAGTTTTGGTTTTAAAGGAGAAGACCTGAGCTTTATCAGAGAATTAATAAAACATACTTCCAGGGCAGACTTGGATTTACAGGCTGTGTGTTATGAGTACAAACAGTATTCCAACTATGAAGAAAGGCTTTCTTTATTGCGAATTGTCTATATGGTTGCATTTGCGGACAAAGAGTTTCATACAAATGAAGAAAGTATGATAAACCGCATCATAGG
>Ga0255058_10002166_pt1 | contig 10894 bp, 11 predicted proteins | sample Cases_109_9_MG_FD_188637 | JGI IMG/M metagenome (GOLD analysis project Ga0255058, IMG submission 188637) | Seawater microbial communities from Amundsen Gulf, Northwest Territories, Canada - Cases_109_9 | ecosystem: Environmental > Aquatic > Marine > Gulf | place: Canada: Northwest Territories... | reverse complement strand
TCAAAAGTACCGATACTGTAAACATATCAAAGAGCAAACGCCTTTTGAACTATCTGTAAAAATCACGTGAATAAACGTTCTACAAAACCGTTGATATTCCATACATACCTTCAAAATTTCCGGCCTTCCAAAACCTGTGATATACACCTTTTTGTTAAAAAGGGCAGTTTGAGTTTTACAGCCATGATTTGGTAAAAACCGGAACCAAAACCAGATTGGATATCCAAATTGTATCTTAACTCAAAAGGGTGAATCTTATCGCATGGATTTGCCCTTTTTTTGCCAAAATCCCCATTTTTCGGGACGCTGATTTGACACCAACCTTCAATATGGGATAGGCTGCAGGTATCCATTACATGAGCTAAGCGCTTCGCGCAGTTAACTTCCAAACAATTCAAGATTCCGATTCAATTCACATTTTTGATCACCCTGAAAAGGGTGTGGTATAACTCCTATACACATTTCCATTAACCAACAAAAAAGGAATGAATCATATAAATCAGTTGAAGCTTTACGAGCATGCTCTTGGTTGAGAATCCAACTTTAAGAAATTTTCAGCATTTACTGTGATGTCCGAAGGTAAATCTTAAAAGGAATTAAATCATGAAACAACTGATCATTCTCGCTGTCCTGGTCGTCGTCGGCTATTTTGCTTATCAGCATTTTTTCATCGCACCGCAACAAAAGGACACTGCGGAGGAAGATTCATCGATCGACAGTGGATCTTTTTCCATTAATCAGCTACCGCCCATACCCGGAAATTGTAAGGGTCAGGCTAAAAATTTGGAAAATGCTATTTATGGCAACATCTCAGGTAGAGTTTCTTATGCCCAGCGCAACTTTGCCGACCGCAAGCTTCGATCCTGTCTTCGAAATGCCGGTTTTTCGGATCCCGAGATAAACGGTACGGTTGCTGAAATTAAGGAACGGGTGAAGGGGTATTGGTTACAGGATAGCGGCAGATAGCAGACTGGGTAAAAAGAAATGACTTATTGTTAAAAAATATGATTATCGGTGATAAATTTTGGATGGAGAAACTAGCGCGGAGCGGTTTCGTACATTCCATACATATACCCAGAATTGACCGACCCTCAAAACCTGTGATATCAGATTACGATATCCGGATTTTTGCAACTTTTAACATATTCTCAATAAATTACAACTTGATGACAAACTGAGGTAATGGCAAGCTAAGGCAAAATCTGGCTTCAACTTCTCATAAAATTGCTGAAAACTTTCCACAATTATGCCGGATAGAATTTTAATATAATATTTCAATGATATTTCATAAACTGGCTTTAAAGATTTCTTTATCTAATTTCAGTTATTGTTACCGGTAGATATAGATAAGGTTTGCTGAACAAAAAGGGGGAATATATGACAAATCGTGATGATGTACCTTCTTATTCAATTCCACTTGAAGCTCGCACTCAGATAGCAATTCAGTTAGCTGTGGCATGGGATGGGCAATGGTTTCTAAAGGTTTGCGATAAGTTCGGCTGGGGTATTGCATCAGAAATAAACGCGCTGGTGCGTCCCTCTTTTGCAAGAATGGAAATGCGGGCAACTTTGCATGCTTTAGGTAAGCGTAAGGCTGACGATTTAGCCGATGCACTTGCTGTATGGCAAGCCTACACGTACCAAATGTTTGGTTTCGATAGCGGTGCGTTTGAGTCTGAGCAAGTCATTGAGGGTGACACGATTCACGTAACATTTACGAAATGTGCCGCCTTGGAAGGAGCTAAACGCGCCAAACTGGAACGAACCGAACAAGCATGTATCGGGTGCGTGACGGCATGGGGGGCTTGGTTTGGGGCTTTATTACCAGATTACGAAGTGAGCGATGAAATAATCGCACAGATGGGTTATGGAGCGCCACAGTGCCAGATTCGTGTTCGAGCAGTCCCACGTAATGCACAAGAAGATTAAAAAAATCTGTGGGGCACCCCTATTGATTGTCGAACTTTGATATTCCATACATACCTTAAAGATTTCCAGCCTGCATAAACCTGAGATATCACCTATGCGATCAGGCCAGGTGAACGTGGTGATTGTGCTATAAATCTTTCGTGTTGAAGCTGGTCCAAAAGTTGTGATATCATCCGGTCAAAATTACCATTTTTCCGTAATGGCGGAACCTATCTGTCAAGGAGATCATAAATGGATGAAAAAAGAAGCGGTAAGGAGAGACGCTCTGGCAAAGATCGAAGAAAAGGTGGGACATCCTCATATAATGGCCCTGAAAGGAGAAGTTTAAAATTCAGAAGGAGTGACATAGACAGAAGGAAAAAAGAGTAACAGACAAAATCCAATCTGCCGCAAGTTATTATATTAATCAATCACACATTTAAAAGTCAGGGCCAATCGGTTCTGCCTAATTTATGTTCATGTAGCACAGGCTTTTTTGCAGTTCTAAAACCTGATGTATTCCATACAAAACAGTAAATATCAGTTCTGAAAATTCCTGCGATATTTGATTTTAATCGCAGTCGATCAAAATTCATAAAATCGGTTGATTGTTAAGTGCTTTCAATGTATCCGGATCCTTACAGAAAAAAGACAATCAAATTCGATATTTTGTATTGTCTCATTACATCACAACCTGGACTAACACTGGGATCGTCAAGTTAATTAATATAAAGAGACTATGACTACTGTTGCTGCAAGCTATGACAACCCTTTTAAAAGTATATATTATCTGATCGCCGGTGTATTCGTTTTTTCAGTTCAAGACGTCATCATCAAATGGATAAGTGGTAAATATCCAGTACATGAAATCGTATTGATAAGAAGCTGTTTCGCTATTATTCCGATTCTATTTATTGCCCATTTAGAGGGCGGTCTGCATTTATTACGAACTAACCATTTTGTGGCCCATATCATTCGTTCCTTTTTATTTTTTGGCGCCTATACATGTTTTTATTTATCTCTGGCCGCACTTCCACTGGCTGAAACGGTTAGCTTATTTTTTTCAGCCCCGATTTTTATAACGATTCTGTCTGTTACATCTTTGGGTGAAAAAGTTGAGTTTAGAAGCTGGATAGCGGTTTTGGTTGGGTTCTTAGGTGTCATAATAATGTTAAAGCCCAGTTCGAAAATGATAGATCCGGCAGCCTTTTTAGCGTTATTCACTGCTTTTTTATACGCTATAGCTTCAATCCTTACACGAAAGTTAGGAAAAACTGAAAACGGCGTTTCATTGGCTTTTTACCCTACGGTCATGTACATTATATACTCCCCGATTCTTAGCATAGCATTAAACAACATAGCTGTTACCCAAAAATCTCATCCCAGTTTGGCATTTCTTTTTCGACAATGGCAACTCCCTTCGCAAGGTGACCTATTTCTATTTATTGTATTAGGTCTAATCGCCGCAGCGGGGTTTTATTTCCTTTCGCAGGCCTATCGATTGGGGCGGCCATCAACAGTTGCCCCATTTGAGTATATTTCCGTTCCTTTGAGTGTCGTATGGGGTTATGTTTTTTGGAAGGACATTCTTGAACCTCAATCAGTTATAGGTATGGTATTGATTGTTGGGAGCGGGCTATACATATTTGGGAGCAAAAAATTATTAACAAACAAATATGTGTTAAGTACATTTAAAATAAAGATTAGAAGGTAGTCTGATCACCCTTCATTTAGGCAATGTCAAGACGTGTAAACTTGTGTGATCTGCAATGATTAGAGTGATGGAATCTGCCCTGAAACCTGAGGTATTCCATACAAAACTGTAGATATCAGTTCTGAAAGTTCCTGAGATACTTGATTTTAATCTCAGGTTGACGCATCCTTGATAATGATGGTAAGTCATTAGAATAGTCGAAATTACCGCCGACAACTTTACCTGGAGATTATATCATGGAAATCAGTGAATTTAAGGCTCTGCTTAAACCCGTGACCGATCTTGTCTCAAGTATGCCGAAAGACGTTGAACTTGCCGAGGAACTAAACCGCCGCTTCCCGCCTGGAGATAAAGTGTTCGATACGATTGAGAAAGCATGCCACGAAGCGATTGCAAATGGATGGATGTGTGCTCGCGGCGATGTAGGGCAGCGTTGGGGCCGTGTTATTAAACCCTGCGAAGAGACAGGAGGACTAAGCGTCGACGTAGTGGATTTGATCGATTTAGCGGGACCGCGTCATGGCCATCCTGGCGGCGAGGTCTGTATGGTTATGCCGATCACTTCGGAAGCCCAATTTGATGGTAGCTCTCGCGGTTGGTGCGTATTTGAACCGGGATCGGCACACAACCCAACGGTAACCAATGGGGAAGCCCTGATCCTCTATATGTTGCCGGACGGCAAAATTGATTTTACAGATAAAAAGTAGCCGCTGCAGCATAGGCGTTTCGATCTAAAATCACTCAGAAATCTTTTCAATATGCGATACATTGCATGTATCCATATAGTATATGCAATAATTTCAAGGATTTTGATACCTTTGTTTATCTCATAGTATCTCAGGTTCCTTGATATTTGGTTTTCAGGCAAGGTGTCTGCATTTTGTCGTTATAGAGTTAACCGAAATATGTGGTGGTTTTATCTAATCAAGCTGGCCTCCATTAATCCCAGCCCGTCCATCACATCATTTACAATACCTGCCCAATGATATTTCATAAAATTATCCCTCTAAAATGGAATCTTAAAAAAACATTAAATTATCTTGACAGCTATTACTAGTATGTGGAAGTGATAAAATAGTGTTTTTTCATCTTGATCGGAAGAAATCAGCCTACTCGATTCGGCCCCACAAAAGTTCATCGTCCGAACGCCAATGAACTCAAAACTCAATAAAGGAGAATTGCCAATGAAAAAGTTATTAGTGCTTTTATGTGTGATGCTATTCTTTTTCGGAGTAACGGGAGCAGCCAACGCAGTCCTTATCGACCTGGGAGGTGGCCTGATATACGATAGTGACAAGAACATCACATGGCTTCAGGATGCCAACTATGCTCGGACCTCTGGCTATGATTCAGATGGCAAGATGAGTTGGGATAAGGCCGTGGACTGGGCAGATACACTTACGTACTATGATGAGAAGAGGGATGTGACCTGGTGTAACTGGCGTCTGCCCACAACCGTGGATGGGCCATTTGAACATGGTTACGATGGCACAACCACAGCAGGCTGGAATATCACCAGCAGTGAAATGGGATACCTGTATTATAAGAACCTGGGGAACCCGGGAGCTTATCTTCCAGACGGGACGTATACAGGCCACGGTTTAAGATTCACCTTTCCTTTCACTAACGTTAAGCAAGACTACTACTGGTCAGGGACTGAGTATGCTTCCAGGCCAATACAAGCGTGGGTCTTCATGTTCGGCCATGGCGGCCAGAACATTATCGGTAAGGCAAACCGCACATACGCCTGGGCCGTTCATCCTCATATTCGCATTGGCCCTCTATACATCTTTTTAGTCCCTGAGAAAGATACTTAAGATAGCCATCAGGAAAGATCGTGACCACTGTTTTAAAACGCTTTGTCATCCGTTGCGCTGCCACAAAATTCGCACCAGACGAAATCCCCACACAGTAACCATGCTTGGATTCAAGTTCTTTAGCTGATTGATGCGCTTCTTCGCTGCTGACTGTTTGGACTTCGCTTATAGATTCGGTCAATCCTTGATTATTGCCTTGAGCGATAGGAGGGATAAAACCATCTCCAATCCCTTGAATGGAATGGCTTCCGGGTTCACCACCAGTCATTACAGCTGACTCGGTGGGTTCAACCGCGACCAGACAAACTTCAGGGGTTACTTCTTTTAAGGCCTTTCCAATGCCAATCAAAGTTCCACCGGTTCCTATTCCAGCGACAATGGCATCCACTTTGTCTGCATGTTTTTCAATTTGAGCTATGATTTCCTTCCCTGTAGTTTTGTAATGACACTCCACGTTGAGTTGATTGGAAAATTGGTCAGGGGTAAAATAATCAGGTTTTTGTGCCCGTTCATCTCGAATTTGTACGGCTTCACCAAAACTGCCTTCTTTAGAACAAAGGATGAGTCTTGCACCCAGATCGCGGATAATTTGTTTACGTTCATCGGTCATGTTTTCAGGCATAACAATAGTGACATCATAACCTTTTTGACGGCCATAATAGCTAAAGGCTATGCCTGTATTGCCACTCGTTCCCTCCACAATTTTCATGCCCGGTTTGAGCAAACCAAGCTCTTCGCTTCTATCCAAAATGTATTTGGCCATTCGGTCTTTAATGCTGCCGCAGGGATTGGTGCATTCGAGTTTTGCGTATATATTATCTATTTTAATTAAAGGTGTGTTCCCTGGAATTTGCATGATCTCTTTCTCTATTTGTTTCATGAATTGAATTCAACTATTTGAAGCTATTTTGTTGTTGTAAGTTTAATTATCGGTTTTTGATGAATCCCGTTAAAGATTCTCTTATTGATAATCATAATGGTCTGATGTGAAGTCGCTTTTTTCCGTAGAAAAATATGAAAATTAGACCTTGTGTGTCAAGTTAAATCTCGCCCCTTGATGATGCGGCTAAAACTGGTAAACCACAGATAGAAGGGGCGAGAGCTAAAGCCGCACCAGTGAATCAGATGTTACATAACTCCAACAAATCCCAGCCACGGGTCACCCTCCCAGGACCTGAGACTACCAGAACATATTCCGAAAATTGGCCCGCCTCCAAAGTCTGGGATATTTGTTTCCTGAGTCTGTCGAGTCGCAGCACTTATCTATCAATGTGCAATATTCCAGATTATCAAACACGAGCAATGCCAGAATCATTCCTCGGGGAATCAAAGAAAGACCTCTTCAATCCCAATATTTCTTTTTTGGGTCTTGAACTTTCGGATTATTTTGACATTTGAATACAAATTCGATAAAATATAAGTCGGAACCGAATTTAGCGGACCGAACGCTGAAGCTGAAATCGGGAACGCTTTGGGGATGTCCGCAACTTTCATGAGGAGGGGATATGTTTATTGATTTGCTTCGCATGCGGCGAAGCATTCGTCAATTTCAGGATCGACCCGTCGAGCAGGAGAAAGTGGATTTGCTGGTGGAAGCCGTCTTGCGTTCACCTTCTTCCCGTGGATTCAATCCTTGGGAATTCGTGGTGGTAAGCGATCGGGCAATCATCGGCCGCCTTGCCAAGACAAAGCCCCATGGCGCTGCCTTTCTGGCCAACGCACCACTGGCCATAGCGGTCTGCGCGGACCCGAGCAAGTCCGATGTCTGGGTGGAGGATGTCTCCATCGCTTCGCTGGTGCTGCATCTGACCGCCACGGACCTTGGACTGGGGAGCTGCTGGATTCAACTGCGCAAACGGGAACACGACGCCACCCGTACAGCCGGCGAGTATGCGGCTGAGGTTCTTGGTCTGCCGGCAAACTTGGTGGTATCGTCGATTATCGCCATCGGCTACCCGGCCCAGCAACTGTCTCCCCACCCGAAAGAATCTCTTCATATGTATAAGGTGCGTCTTAATCGCTATAGACAACAAATTTAAAGTTGGGCTGAACGCTCCTAATGGAGCCTAATGGCGAAAGTTACCGGCTCCGCCAGTCTAAAAATTATCCATAAACCGATCTGTACCAAAACAGGTTCCAAAACAAAAATAGCCTTAAAATTAAAGAAAGGGGGTTCTTATCAATCAACAGGAAGGTCGTTTATCCATGAACCAGATGTCACACTATTCGACCGCCACCCGCCTCAATTTTCCTCCGCTCTTTCCATAAACACATTCGTTGATATCCACTACCGGCTGCAATTGATGTGGATTTACAACTCATCAAAGATAATATTAGATTGGCATGAAACGAGAGGTTTTCCAAGTTTTGTTCTGACCACATAATTAGGAGGTATTATTATGTCCACAATCTCAGTATCAGTTGAAAAACATCACAGACTCATCATTTTATTGCTAACGGGTGTGATTCTTTTTTTTCTCATAGCCTGCATATTTAATGATATTATACCAATTTGTCATTGGTTGTTTAACTGTGATCATTTGGTTCATCGATAGACCTGTTTGTCGATAACCCCTTAATTATTAGGGCTATAGCCGGGGTATCTGGGATTAAATTATGATAAGACACGAACGCACACCGGAGGGATTTAAATGGAAATACAAAAATCATTTTTATCTTCTGATAAGTTAAAACCGTTGCCGAGGGATGCAACTCAACTTGAATTCGGGAAGACCTTTACGGATCATATGTTTACGATGGAATATCGCTCCGGCGAAGGGTGGACCCATGCGGAGATCAAGCCGTATCAACCATTGGCACTGGAACCTGCAGCCATGATATTTCATTATAGCCAGGCGGTTTTTGAAGGGCAGAAGGCATACCGATCCGCAGATGATGACATTCTGCTTTTCAGACCTTATGAAAATGCAGGCAGAATCAACCGGTCGATGGTACGACTGGGCATGCCAACTATTTCTGAGGATATTTTTGTACGGGCCGAGTGCGAACTGCTCAAAGTCGAAAAGCGTTGGATCCCGACCCAGAAAGGGACTTCTCTATATATCCGGCCCGTGGTGATTGCGACTGAAGCACTTATAGGCGCTATTCAACCATCAGACAGTTATCTGTTTTTTATCATTCTTTCGCCGGTTGGATTTTTCTATAAGGAGGGTTTTAACCCGGTGAAACTGATCGTGGAAAAGGATTATACCCGTGCTGCATCGGGGGGAACCGGAGAAGCTAAGACAGGTGGAAACTATGCCGGCACGATTGTTGCTACCCAGAACGCTAATCGAAAAGGTTACAGTCAGGTGCTGTGGCTTGATGCAAAGGAGCGCCGCCATGTAGAAGAGGTCGGCACAAACAACATTTTCTTTGTAATAGACGATAAGTTGGTAACGCCACCGCTGACCGGGACCATCCTGCCCGGTGTTACCCGTAAATCGGTTCTTGAAATGGCTGACGATCTGGATATTGCCGCCGAAGAAAGGCTGATTTCCATTGAAGAAGTGGTGACCGGTATAGAATCTGGAAGGGTAAAAGAGGCTTTCGGATCAGGAACCGCAGCCGTGATCAGCCCGGTAGGAATTATAAGTTATAATGATAAGGAATATGTCATCAATAACAATGAAACCGGCGTCTGGACCCAAAGATTTTTCGACATTCTAACCGGTATACAGTATGGTGAGTTGGAAGATAAATACGGATGGAGCTATAAAGTGGTATAGATAATTTTCCGTTCTTATTTCGAAAATTGCTAAGAATTACGGCTATTAGGCATTTTTCCTTAACATTTTTCGCAGGAATATGTCTTCCATGAGAAGGCATGTCAAGAGTCCGATTCACGGACCACCTTTTTTGTGGCTTAAACCCAAACCGTCACGCTTCCATTCGCACTCTTTTTTGAGGTCTGCTAATGCCTCGGTGAAAGACAAAGTCAGCGGTCTCTGGATTGTTAAGTTTGGTTTTAACCGGGGCAGACTTAACATTAGTTTACATTCCCACAGGACACAAAGAGAGACAAGTGCCGCAACAACCATATGATGCGCACCGAAAGACATTTTTCCACCCCTTTCCATCCAAAGCTTGGATAGGACATCCCTTAATGCACTTCATACAATTCTTGCAATCCTTGTAATAATGGGGCCCAATGTGCTCTCCGGTGGGTAGCTCCTTGTTTGTTATAATGGTGGTGACCCATATTCGTGGGCCGTACTCCGGTGTTAGGATAGAACAATTCAGCCCCATTTGCCCCATACCTGCGAGATACATGGCCGGCGTGAAGTAAAAGGGTGCTGTTCTAAATCGGGGTTCCTGTTTAAAAGGAGCCGGGAAATAGAAGGCTTGGTAGCCCTCTCGATGTAACTTCCAGGTTATCTTATAACCGATCAAGCCCACTTCGTGAGTGAGGATGGTATTTTCATCTTCAATATAGAAGCGCTCCGCACCTGCCGGCGGTTTAGCAATGTCTTTCCCTGTACGGGCAGCATCGTCTGCGCCACTCCGAAAAATCTCTGCCAGTTCAGGCTTGGCCACTGTGGCGTAAAGTTCTATGGTAAAGGGCATACCGATGATCACAACTGATTTAGCATCCGGTACAAATTTATCTGGCTGGGGCATCTTGGTAAATTCCTTGAAAGCTTCAGCCTTGGCCACTCCATATATTTCAGCACCCAGTGAGCGGGCAAAGGCTTCAAGTTCCTCACCCTCCCTTATCAACTCAGTCTTTTCTTTTGGGTATATTTTGTTTTGATCGCCCATTGTAATAGTTGAACCTCCTACTTTTCGTTTATGAGCATTGCGGGTTATCAAACCCGATCCATCTGACTTCTTGTGGTAACCGGCCGGTGGACTGGTTATTCCACAGCCATTAATATCACAACAATATCCCCTCTGCTTCATAGAAATGTTTAAGACTTTTAAGTCTATCTTCACCCTGGTCTTCACATTCACTTCTCATCGGCTTTTTCCTTGTTTTGTTTCGATGATGGAAATTATATAAACCATTGCGCTAGGAGCTTCTCCATCCGTTCCCGTGGAATGTCTTTTCAATGGTTCCAACAAGGTTCCTGGTGTTTGGATCAAAAGAATTCTGCATAAAAATGAGCGGCAGTTTTTCACTGTTCGGAAACGTGCCATCATCCTTTAATATCATAGACTGGATCTCTGGCTCACCCGTTTCCGGTGTTGAAGCCGAAAAAAAAACACCATGATGTTTTCCCATAGTGCGATTCGTTCCATAAACACATAAATACCAGAAAAAAACCTTACCATAAAATTGTTTTACTGATCAACGTTGAATCTGTTTGGACGAACAATTAGAACATTTAATCTTGATACCAACGACAGGAATTTGTCTATCAATGTGCACTCGGAGCTATAAATGAAAAATTGAGGATATCATAAATTTTATGCTTTTCTTACTAATTTGTCTATACAATATATTGGAGTGATG
>Ga0255058_10002165_pt1 | contig 10896 bp, 8 predicted proteins | sample Cases_109_9_MG_FD_188637 | JGI IMG/M metagenome (GOLD analysis project Ga0255058, IMG submission 188637) | Seawater microbial communities from Amundsen Gulf, Northwest Territories, Canada - Cases_109_9 | ecosystem: Environmental > Aquatic > Marine > Gulf | place: Canada: Northwest Territories... | reverse complement strand
CGTCCCCTCGATCAGAAAAACGACGTTATCCCCAACCGCTACCCCTACCCCCCGCCGCGCTGCGCTTTCTTGCGCAGCACCGCCATCGTCTCCTCGGCCGCCGCGCCCTCAATCGTCACCGTTACTCGGCCGATCGCTATGCTGCCGATCTTCCTCCTGCCGGACGCAAGCTTCGCCGTCCAGCGGTCGCCGCGCACGGCTTCGTGCCCGTCCTCGGTCCCACCCATCTCGACCAGATACGCAATCAGGAGCCACGCCGGTACCCCCGAGAATGTGATCTCCGCCCCGGCGGGCAGGTCGCTGCCATCCAACCTCAGCCGCCCGCAACGGGCGGGAAGATCGCGATCTCCGCCGCGCCGTTCACAGCCGTCTCGAGGCCATCGAGATGACGAACATCGCGGCCGTTCAGGAACACGCTCACAAACTTCACGAGCCGCCCATCCTCATCGATGACGTGGCCTTCAAGCCCCGGCTTCCGCCGGAGCAATTCCTGGATCACGTCCCCGATCGTGTCGCCGGACGACCAGACGATCTCCACCGCGCGCTCTTCATCTGCCCGCGCGCGCAACGTCGCGTAAAGGCGTATCTGTCCCACGGCGCCTCCTAGATGATCGCCAATTCCTTCAGCTTCCGCTCCGGCACGACGCCGTTCTCCCAGCCGCGCGCCGCGTAGTACTCCTCCAGCATCAGATCCAACTCGCAGACGTGGCCCTCGGAGCCCGCGCTCGTCGAAGGCTCCTCGAGGAACCGCTTCGGAAGATAGTCGGAACCCTCGCCGAAGCCGACGAGATTGTTGAAGTGGCGCTCCAGGTTGTAGATCCGCTCCCCTATCGTCATCAGGTCGTCCGCCGTCGTCGGAACGCCGACGATCGCCGCGTACTGGGCCGCGTACTCCTCGGCCCCTTCCGCGAATGCAGAGAACTTGCAGAGGTCGAGCGAATCGGAGACCGCATGCAAGTCCTGGAACACCTTCACCAGCTCTCCCTTGCCCTTCCACTCGAGCGGATCCGTCTTCTCAGGCACTCCCAGCAACTCGCTGGCCGCAACGTACGCCCGCAGATGGCAAGCCCCCCGGTTGCTCGTCGCATACCCCAGTCCCATCCCCTTCATCCCCCGCGGATCGTATGCCGGGATCGACTGACCCTTCACCGTCATCGCGATCTCCGCATCACCGAACTTCTCCGCCGCCTTAGCCGTACCCTCGGCCAGGATATCGCCCAGTCCCTGCCGCTGACCGGTCTCGTGCGTCAACTCGATCATCGCGTCCTGATCTCCCCAGTGGACGCGCTCCGGAATTAGCTCCTTCTCACTCGCCTCCATCGTCATCGCCATCACCTGACCGTGCTCGATTGCGTCCATCCCATAGTCGTTGCAAAGATCGATTATGAACGCGATCGAATCGCGGTTATCGTTCCCGCAGTTCGCGCCCAGCGACCACGCCGGCTCGTACTCGTAGCTCTCCATCCGCACGGCGTACTTGCCGTGCGTCTCGACCTCCTTCTTGCAGGCGACAGGACAAGCGTGGCACGTCGGGTCGTGGACCAGGATCGTCTCCTTGATCTTCTCGCCGCACATCTCCTCGGCGGCCGCATAGCTGGTCTCCTGCGAGTTCCGCGCCGGCAGGGCGCCGATCGTGTTCGTGATGTTCATCAGGACGTTTGTGCCGTACACGGACAAACCGCCTTTGCGCGGCGATGTCACCGTCTCCTCGTCCATGATCAGCGCCAGCGCGCGGTCGTGAGCCGTCTTAAACGCCTCCTTATCCTTCGCCTTCGGGAGACTCTTCTTCGCCTTGATCACCAACGCCTTCAGGTTCTTACTTCCCGCGACAGCGCCTGTACCACCCCGCCCAGACACCCGGTCGTGCTCGTTCACCAGGCACGCGTAGCGCACCATGTTCTCACCCGCCTGCCCAATCGCGATAACGCTGACGTCATCGCCATGTCGCTCCAGCAGCGTCTTCACCGTCTCGTGGGCACCCTTACCCCAGAGGTCGCTGGCGTCTCGTAGCACCACTTCGCCATTCTCGGCGAAGGCATAGACCGGGTTCTCTGACCGGCCCTTGAACAGCACCGCATCGAACCCAGCCCACCGCAGCCGCGCTCCCGACCATCCACCGTGATGCGAATCGGTCACTGTTCCCGTAAGCGGCGACTTCGTCACTATCGCCATCCGCCCGCTCATCGTTACATCTGTGCCCACCAACGGACCAAGCATGAAGCACAGCAGGTTGTCGAAGACGTACTTAACGCCGAGCCCTCTACCACCGATGTACTTACGGGCGTCTTCCTCGTCGATCCCCTCGTAGGCAACTTCACCGGAAGTAAGATCGATGCGAGCGACGTGGTCCGCGTAACCTCCCAGGTTCATCTCCGACTCCTTTCCCAGCGCAAGCGCGGGACGAATGGGCTCTCAGGGTGTCCGCCGACTCGATCTTATCATCGTGGTCGACGATTCCAAAGCGAACCCAGCCGCGTGGCCGTTCAGCTTCGAATCGGAGCCACCGACTTCAGTCGGCAGGGGTTCTTATTCCTGTCCACAGTCTCGTCAATTCCGCCACCCACACTCAGGCGATGAGGTCCGAACCGCTCCTGGTGAGGCTCTCGTACCATGAGCGGCGATGCGACAGGCCGAAATTGAATTCGGGCACAGGACTCCCGCCCTAAGCGGCGTCACCTCGGTGTAGGGGCGAGGCTTGTCCTCGCCCTTCCGCGTTGTCTCTGCTCCTTCGAACCGGAGCCGCCGACTTCAGTCGGCGGGCAACTCCAAACCCCCAGGTCTACAGAGGACTATCCAGCCGAAATCCCGACCTTCCGCAACTGCGGCATCACCTTGGAGGAAAGCAGCTCCATCGAACGCAAGACCTTGTCGTGGGCCAGACCGCCGATGCGGATCCAGGCCAAATACTCGGTGAGGCCAGTCTTCTCGACGATCTCGGCGATGCGCTGAACGACCTGATCGGGGCTGCCACAAACCACGGCACCGGCCTGAACGATCTGATCCCAAGTAACGGAGTTGGCGAACTGCCGCGTCGCCGTGTACATCTCGTACGTCGGCACCGGCCCTTCCTCTGGCGGCGGAGATACGTACTTACCGAACGTGTGATACCACCAGAGGACCGCATCGGCGAAATCCGCCTCAGCCTCTTGTGTGGTGTCGGCCACGTACGTCATGATCAGCGCCCCTATATCGTGGTCTGCCGGGTCCCGGTCGTTCTCCCGCAGCGCCTGTCGCCATTGGTCTATCTGGCTCGCGCCCGTGTTCACGTCGAATCCAAACACTGGCGCGCAGAGCAGGTTGAACCCGTAGCGGCCGCAGAGTTCGAACGTCTCCGGCGAAAGAGATGCCATCCAGATCGGCGGGTGCGGCTTCTGCAGCGGCTTCGGTCGCACCGACAGATCGTTGACCTGGTAAAACTCGCCGTCGTAGCTGAAGCGCTCCTCCGTCCAGGCCTTCTGAATCACTTCCACGGACTCACGGAACATGTCCCGTGTGCGGCTCTGGTCGACTCCGTAACCCTTGAACTCGTGAGGTTGGTATCCGCGTCCCACGCCAAGGTCCACTCGCCCCTTCGACATCAAATCCACGATCGCGTAGTCTTCCGCTACCCGGATCGGGTGGTTGAGCGGTAGGACCACGACGCCCGTACCTAGCCGGATCGTCTTCGTCCTCGCCGCAACGGCCGCCAACGAGACTGCCGGAGACGCGCAGTACCCGTACTCACTGAAATGGTGTTCGGCCGGCCAGACCGAGTCGAAGCCGTACTCCTCGGCCTTCACCATCAAGTCGAACTGCTCATCCACGATCTCCGCTTCCGTGCGATCCATAGGATTCTCGAACAAGTGCAGCATTCCCAGTTTCATCGTCGGATCTCCCTCCAAATTTGCGCCTCGGCGGCCACATGATACCTCTCCGCCGATCAGATGTGGCATGGATTATAGATTGCAGAATCAGACGCAGTAATGGGCCGAAAGTCCCGAAAGATGCAACCTCACCAACATTCGGTGGATCGATTCCTGAGAACTCGACGGTGTCAGGGGCTTACGAGTTTGTGATGTAGCCGATCACGCCGCTCAGGGGTGAGAGCCCCGTAACCTCGTAATACGCGATGTGCGAGGCGTCAGCTGAGTCGATCTTCAAGGACACGAGCTGTCCTAGCGGCAGCGAGCCAGCAGATGCCACCTCCTCAACCGTCCACCCATCCGTGCCATGCACTGCGTGGAAGAGACTGGACCGGTCCGAGAACACCACCCGTGGCTCGCCGTCGCTCCCCAGTGCCAGTGACGTGATGCGGCGCGCGCCCAGCATCCCCAGTTCGACGTCATCGAGAGTGGCGATGTCTTCGACCTGCCATTCCCCGCCCACCCGTGACGCGTACTGCACCGTTCCTGCACTCTGGCTGCTCTCATTATAGAAGGCGATGTGCGGTGTCCCGTCCGCATCGATCTGAAGCGATGAGAACTTGCCGACGCTGCCCTCAGTGGCGACCGTTTCGATGGTCCAGGTCGCGCCATCGTATTCGGCGTACATTAGATCGCCGTCAACGTCGTTGAAGTAGGACACGGCCGGATTTCCGTCCGGCCCCACCGCCGGGCTCAGATTGAATTCGTAGGCTATCGGACCGCTGCCGATCGGCGACACCGTCCACTCGCCATCGCTGTAGGCGTAGTACTCAACGCTGTCGACGGATCCGAACTGAGACGGATCGATGCCGAACGCGTGCTTCCGCCCGTCGTCACCGAGCACCAGCGCCGAGTCCCAACCGTCGTGCCCGTCGTCCGAGAGCGCTTCGATCTCCCACTCACCGCTGCTACGCACCGCAAACGTCAAATCGCCTTTCGACTGGTCGAACTGCTGCCCCTGGTGATCGTGATACACGATGTTCGGCTCACCATCCGCGTCGATAGCGACGTCGAGCGGGCCGTAGAAATAACCCTCCACGAAGTTATCGGCAACCCAACCCTCGCTCGCGCTGGCGTAGCCGACGAACCCCTCGCTTAGCGATTCGAAGAGGTAAGCGATCGCCGGTCCACCGTTGGGCCCGAGCGCCAGCGTCGGCTTGATCCCTTGCGTGATCGCAATCGCTGACCAACCCTCGCTCACGGTAGCCGTCAGTTCGGTCCCGCCCTGATCCGTCGCTGAAGGCGTCTCCGACTGTGTGCTAGGTGTGGGCGTCGGATCGTCAGACTCCCCATCCCCACCACACGCGGCGATCGCGATAGTGAATACGGACAACGCCATGATCACCAAGAGCGCGCGTCGCTCCCGGACTGATTGCCAGATTGCGGCACTGAATCTCAACATACTGTCTACACCTACCTGCGCTTTAATCGATTGAATGAGCCGATGTCCTGAGATACGTCAGCCGCCGCCGCAAAGGTTCCCTGCGACCACACCCAGTCGCGGGCGTAGTCTCGATCACCCGCTCGAATTCCAGCTCGTCCCCACCAGACCTAGACCTCGCCGAGCAGCGCCTCCACCATCTCGACGTGCTTGGGCATGCCGATCTCGCGATACAGTGCCACGGCCTCCGTTAGCAACCGGAAGGCCTTGTCACGATCCCCTTGGCCATCGCGGTCGATGAGCATGCGAGCGTACCAGCGCCGCACCTCCGGCTGCTCGATGCGGTTCGGCAGCTCGTGGGCCTGCCTCAAAGCGGCCTCGAAATGCTGCTGTGCTGCGTCCCACTGATCGCCGGCGGCCGCCGCGATGCCAGCCACCGCCTGAACGAGTTTGACGCTAGGCCAAGCTACGACAGCTCCGATATCTAGAGCCTCGATGATCAAGGAGTAAAGCTCCGCAGCCCCTTCGGGTTCGTCAAGAATGACCAGCCCTTCCGCGACTGCGAGCGACATGATCCAGACACCGATGGCGTTGGTCTGGCCGTGGACAGGCAGGTGATCCCTTCGCTCCTTTAACATGGCGAGAGCCCCGCTCTTCTCGCCAGAGTAGGCTTTCAACAGGAAGTGCGTAGCCCAGTCGATGCCCGCTAGACTGCCGGGAGGCTCGCGATCGACAGCCCCTTGGAAATTCTGCTGGGCCTCATTCCATCGACCTCTCCAGAAATCCGCCAGGCCAAGCAGCGTGTAGGATTGCGAGACAAAAGGCGTATCCGCCCTGAGGCAGAGTTCGAGGTCCGTAAGAGCGGATTCCGCGAATCTCTCGAGATCACCAGTGAGCATGAGTTCGCGCTGGGCCCGACCACGACCAGCAATCATGGTGGCGCCCAAGTGGCCCAGGCGAACGGCCAACTGCTCTAGCTCCTGACCCATCTCAACGACTTCGTCCAAGCGTCCCTGCCATACCATCGCCGACTGAGCCAACCACAGCGCGTCGGTTAGCTCCCACTGCCCGCCCGCTGAACGCAGTAGGCGCGTCGCTTCTAGGGCGGCTTCTAATTGGTCGGTCAGATCCAGAAAGGCGAAGTGGTGCCACGCTTTGAGGTAGAGGACTTGACCCCGCAGGCGCTGATCGCCGAGCTCTCCGGCCAAGGCTAGAGCCTGGCCCATCATACTGGAACTGACAGCAGACTCGCCGGCAAAGCTGAGGGGTACGGCGGCCATCGCCATGAGGTGGGAGCGATCGGGGGTCATCAGGTCTCCTAGGGCAAGGAGACCGCGGCGGGCTATCTCAAGGGATTCACCAAAGCGGGCGGACCAATTCAGCTGGACCGAAACCTCCCTGCTGATCCGGCCTACCGCTTCGGAGTTGCCCGACTCCTCGTAGCCAGCTAGGGCCTCCCGCCAGTCGGTGAGCGCCTCGTCCCAGCGGCCTAGACTGCGCCGGGCCAGGCCACGCTTGTACAGCAAGTCGGACCGGACGTTGCTGTCATCGGCGGGCTGCAGGGAGAGGGCGGTCTCAAAGTGTCGCAGGGCGTCCTCGAACGCCGCCGTCGCGAAGGCTTGCTCGCCGGCGAGGGCAAGGTAGTGGGCTGTTCTCCGCGGGTCGGCAAAGCTGCCCGCCTGATCCAAGTGGTGAGCGAGACCGGCCGCGTGACCCGCCGGGGCTTCGGCATAGGTTCTTTCAATGGCTTCGGCCACTTGGAAATGTAAGCGTCGACGTCGGGGGGATGACAGACCGCTGAGCAGAGTCTGGCGGATCAGCTCGTGAGCGAAGGTGAAGCGCTCCTCAGCGCTATCCGACGTGGAGGCAATGAGGTGGCCTCGCTCGGCCTCGTCTACGGCGTCCAGGATTGCATCCGTGTCTGCCGCGCTCATAGCCTCCAGCAGATCGAACGTGAAGGAGCGGCCGATGACCGCAGCGGACGTGAGCACATCGCGGCACGCCTGGCTCGTCCGCTCCAGCCGGCGGCCTATGACCAGGCGGACGCCTTCCGGCACGTCGAGTTCACTCACCTCAAGGTCGGAACGCCAGCGCCCCTTCGCGTCGAAGAGCCTCCCCTCCTCCGCCAGGTGCTTGAACACTTCCTCCAAGAAGAACGGGTTCCCCTCTGTCTCGCTGTAGATAGTATCGACCAGAGGTTTCGGCGGTTCTTGCCCGCTCAAGGCCTTTAGCATCGCCGAAACGCCGTCCTCGGGCAGTCGCTTGACGGGCAGGCGGCGAGCTAGGCGCTGGCGCGTGAGCTCTTCCATGGTCCTCGCCAGCGGACGCGCTACGTCAAGCTCAACGTCACGGTAGGTGCCCACCATGAGGACCGGCATCTCGTTGATCTGCTGGGCTATGTGCTGGATCAGCAGCATCGTGGAGTCGTCCGCCCAGTGGAGGTCGTCTAGGAGCAGGATCATGGGCTGTAGTTTGCCCGCTCGGGCCAGGAAGTCGCGCATGCCGTTGAACAGGTAGCGGCGCTCCTGCTCGGGCGGCAGCTCTGGTGACGCCGGGATCTCTGGGAACAAGCGGCGCAGCTCCGGCATGAGCTTCGCCACCTCCGGCGCCGAGTCGCCCAGCGTCTCGCGCAAGGCATCTGGCGGGAAGGTGTGGGCGGCGGCTTCCAGGATCTCGACAAATGGAATGTAGGGCGGCGCTCCCTCCATCTCGTAGCAGTGGCCGATGAACGCCGTCATACCAAGCTGCCGTGCCTCGGCCATCAGTTCCTCGGCCAAGCGCGTCTTGCCGACTCCCGGCTCGCCGCCGATCATGACCAGGGCGCCCTGACCCTTGGCCACCTGGTCGAGTAGGCGGCGCAGCTCCGCCCGCTCCGCCTCGCGTCCCACGAACGGAGTTCGCTCGACCAGTGCGGGGCGTATCGGCCTCTCTTCCTGCCATACGACCTCGAACAGCCGCCAGCGCTCGGGGAAGCCTTTCAAGCGGAATCGGCCCCTGTCGACGAGGTCCACGTCCTTCGCCCGGCCGAGCAGCCCCTTCACCATGTCCGAAACGAGTATCTGGCCACCTTTCGCCTTGGCGGCGATGCGGGCGGCGGCGTTCACCGCTTCCCCGAACAGGTCCTCCTCCTCGTGGATCACCTCGCCCGTGTTCAGCCCGATGCGCACCTCTACCTGCTCGTCGAGGGACTGATGGCGGTTGTGCTCATCCAGCGCTCGCTGAATACCGACAGCGCAGGCCGCTGCCTGCCGCGCGGTCGTGAATGCCACCATGAACCCGTCCCCGAGGCCCTTTATCTCGTGGCCGCTATGCTCCTCCACCTGCTGGCGCGTGAGATCCCGCTGGGCTCGCATGATCTCCTGCGCGGCTTCGTCGCCGCGACTGGTCGTCAGCTCCGTTGAGCCGACGACGTCCGTGAAGAGGATGGTGACGGTGCCTTCCGGAAGCTGCGTCATTGATATTTTCACCCCAGATCTGCCCGGCAGCGCCCCTATTTTGAATCGTGCCCGCGAAATAGTCAAAGCCTGTCTGCGCCACCGGGAGCGGTGTACACTAGCGTGGTATCTTCAATCGCCCTCTCCCCACTGCCACTCACCCCTTCCCCTCAGACACCTGAAACCCCCTACCCGATCGGCTCAGTCGTGGGTCAGTCTCAGTGACCCACCCCCATCGGCTCGCCCCGCTGGCCGATGGCCCGTAGAATCGCTGTGACACACCATGCGCGCGATCCCCGCCACGCTCATCCTCGTCCTCGCACTTCTTGCCGCGTGCAGCGGCGGCTCGTCCCCGTCCGATGATCGGACAGAGACCGACCCGCCCCCGTCCAACCCCGGCGCTCTATCCTCCGTCAGCAATTGGCTCTACTTGATCGACGTCGACTTAGAGCCGGACGTCGTCGATCTGATCGCCGCCTCCGCCCACGACATGGTCGTCCTCGACTTCATCACCTCTGACCAGAGCACCCCGGACTACCCAATGGCGGACGTAGTCCAGCAGCTACACGCCGTCGCTAACCCCAAGCTCGTCATCGCCTACATCGACATCGGTGAAGCCGAGGACTACCGCACCTACTGGCAGAACGGATGGGGTATCGGCAACCCGGAGTGGATCGCCGGCGCGGACCCCGATGGCTGGGCCGGCAACTTCCCAGTCGCCTTCTGGCACCAGGACTGGCGCGACATCTGGCTCGGTACCGATGGCTATCTCCAGCAGATCGTCGACGCCGGGTTCGATGGCGTCTACCTCGACTGGATCGATGCCTACTCCGACGAAAACGTCATCCTGCTGGCGGACGCCGACGGCGTCGAGCCCGAGGACGAGATGGTCCGCTGGGTCGGCGACATCGCCGGCTACACGCGATCCCAGCGCCCCGGGTTCGTCGTCATCGGCCAGAACGCCGCCGAGTTGGCCGACCGAGACGACTACCTGGGCATCATCGACGCGATCGCTCAGGAGCACGTGTGGTTCGACGGCGGCGCCAACAACGACCCTCCCGGCGACTGCCCCCTGCCGCTGTCCGACGACGACATCGACACCGACGGCTACCTCGAGGCCCTGTCCCCGCTCTGCCGCTCCTACGCCGAGAGCGACCCGGACAGTTCACTACATGTCAGCACGGAGGAATATCTCACCGACCTGGAACTGGCCGCCAACAAGGGAGAGACCATATTCACGGTGGACTACGCCTTGGACCCGGACAACATCGCTAGGGCCTATGAAGCGTCACGGGCGCACGGCTTCATCCCCTTCGCTGGCAGCAGAGCCCTGGATCAATTCCTCGATCCAGTTCCCTTAACCGGCGGTCCAAAAGCGCGTGGCTCAGGGCTAGGGCCCTGAGCCACGCCCACCGCCGTTACAGTTCTTCTGATCGCCTCAGGCTCGGAGCCGCCGACTTCAGTCGGCGGGGGACGTCGTCCCCAACCGCACTTACACTGGCCCTACGCTTCTTCGACCAGCACCGCCTCGTACAGGCTGATCGCCGGCGGACCCTGGAGCACGCCCGCCACCGAGCCCTGGCGATGCCCCTTCGCGAACGCTTCGCTCTGCGTCCAGTCCATAAACGACTCGCGGTCCTTCCATATCGTGTGGCTGATGTAATCCCCCACCGCGTCACTCTTTAGCAACAAGAACTGCACGAAACCCGGCACCCCATCCAGATACGTCTCTCGCTCCCGCCACTGCTTCTCGAAATCGCCCTCTTTGCCCGCGTTCACCTTGAATCCGTTCATCGCTACGAACATCGTCTCGTTCCTCTCTTCTCGTCTACGTGCTATCCCGCGGCATCGTATCATCGACGTTATGACCGACGAACCTAACCGCTGGCTCCGCGAACGCACCACCACCGGCGACGACTACGACGCCACCTACCAGCGTCGCGCCGCCGCTGGCGAGGACGTCCACGGCGAGGCCACTTTCGTCATGCGCTTCGCCCCCACCTCCGCGCTCGATGCCGGTTGCGGCACCGGCCGCGTCGGACGCGAGTTGGCCCGCCGCGGCGTACAAGTCGTCGGCGTCGACATCGACGCCGAGATGCTCGGTACGGCGCAGCGTGCAGCCCCGGACGTCGACTGGCAGCTCGCCGATCTGTCTACCGTCGGGCTCGGCCGTCGCTTT
>Ga0255058_10002164_pt1 | contig 10901 bp, 7 predicted proteins | sample Cases_109_9_MG_FD_188637 | JGI IMG/M metagenome (GOLD analysis project Ga0255058, IMG submission 188637) | Seawater microbial communities from Amundsen Gulf, Northwest Territories, Canada - Cases_109_9 | ecosystem: Environmental > Aquatic > Marine > Gulf | place: Canada: Northwest Territories... | reverse complement strand
ATCTCAGAAAATCCTCAGAGACAGACCATAAATTCAGAGACGTTAAGCCTATTGATGAACTTTCAGAGACAGAGACGAGGGTGGATAAAATAAAAAAAGAGGCAAGGGATGAAATGCCATCCATTGATCCGGATACAAGGGTCGGGAATTTCGATGAAGTTGAACTGGGTTTTACTGAAGAAGTGGCAGTACGTGAAGCAATGCGTTGTATGAACTGCGGAAATGGAGCTTCCGTCTCGTCAGAAGTTTGTATTGCATGTCTGACCTGTGTCAGGGTTTGTCCTTTTGAAATCCCGAAAATAAAAGAAGATGAAAATTTTGCTTATATTGATAATGATTGCCAATCTTGCGGGATGTGTGTTGTAGAGTGTCCGGCCAAGGCAATTGAGTTTAAAGGCCCTTATGAGGATATGGGTAAAGCTCGATTAGATGAAGTTTTCAATGAGGCCAGGAGCACAGATCCATTGATAATAAACTTCTATTGCAGTTATAATCTGGACTTGACGCTCTCTAAAGAAAAGCTGCCGGAAAATATCAAACAGATCAACCTGCTCAGTTTAGGAAAGTTAAGCCCCAAATTAATACTTGAGGCTTTTGAGAGAGGTGCAGATGGCGTTTTAATTACATCATGTGATGACTCGTGTCATTTCGGAGATTCATGTAATACCTGGGCAGAGCAAAGAACTGAGACTGCAATGGATTTCCTGTCTTCAATTGGCATAGAAAAGGAAAGGATAAAGTGTCACATACTTTCTACACACAATGAAGATGGGTTTTTACAAACAGCAAATCAATTGATAGAAGACATACGAAATTTGAATTAAAGGAGATTTAATTGGACTCCTTCCGAAAGGAAGGTCTGCATTTGTCGGGGAGGAAGGCAGCCTTGCTTTCGCCCGCCAGAATGACAATGTCGGGCTGGCAAGGAATCCATTTTGTAATTTGTGTATATGCAGAAGTAGGGTGGGCATTGCCCACCGTTTCTTTTACGAACAATTACATGATTTTGGTGGGCAATGCCCACCCTACTTAACTATTTCATAAAGCATTATTAACCCTTTTACTATCCACTATGAGTGAAGAACACGATACAAACACTAATAATTTAAAAGCCGGAAGTAACCTGGAGAAACTGCTCAGGAAAGGCGAGTTTGTTGTTACGTCAGAACTGGGGCCACCCAGAGGCGCCAGCCGTGAAGCTGTAGAAAAAAAAGCAGAAATCTTGAAAGGCTATGCCGATGCGTTTAATTTAACTGACTGCCAGACAGCAATGGTGCGCCTTTCCAGCATCGCAAGCGGAGCCATACTCCTTAATATGGGAATGGAACCTGTCATACAAATGACCTGTAGAGACAGGAATAGAATAGCAATGCAAAGTGATATACTTGGTGCCGCTGGCCTGGGCATGAAAAATCTTCTATGCTTGACCGGAGACCACCAATGCTTTGGAGACCATCCTGATGCGAAAGGTGTCTTCGATGTCGATTCAATTCAACTTCTGGATATAGTCAGGCAAATGAGAGATGAGAAAAAGTTTCAGTCAGGTGAAGAGCTAAAAACTGAGCCCAGGCTCTTCTTAGGCGCCGCAGCTAATCCTTTTGCCGACCCTTTCAACTATCGAGCTATTCGTCTTGCAAAGAAGATAAAAGCCGGGGCAGATTTTATACAAACACAGATTATCTATAACCTGGAAAAGTTTGAGAAATGGATGAGTATGGTGCGGGATATGGGGTTGCACAAAAAAGTATTCATCTTAGCCGGCGTTACCCCAATCAGGTCTCTAGGCATGGCTAAATACATGAAGAAAAACGTTCCCGGCATGGATGTTCCTGATGAAATAATAAAACGTCTGGAGGGAGCGGAAAAGAAGAAGGCTGAAGGCATAAACATCTGCCTTGAAATAATAGAGCGAGTACGAGAGATTGAAGGAGTTTCAGGCGTTCATATTATGGCTGTCGAGTGGGAAGAAATCGTTCCGGAAATTACAGAAAGAGCCGGCCTGCTTCCCAGACCAACACCATAAACCATCCCTTTAATTTATGGTGTTACCTAATCTCCAGCTTAAACACAAACTGAGAATGATGCGGTCCGGCGATTATTTCATTCTCCTTTCTATTTAGCACGCTTTGTACATCTATTCTCCTGCCATTAACGATAGTACCAAGACGGCTCCCTCGATCAACAACAACATATCTGCCCTCTACCTTGTCTATCAAGAAATGATTCCTTGATATACTATAAGGTGGAAAATCTTTAAGATACATGTCATTATCAGAAAGAACATCAACCTCATCCAATTCATGCTTACGCCCAACCTTAAAAGGAAATTTACTTATATTCATTTCTCTGCCACCCAATGATTCCGAGCTTGATTCTTTTAAACCAGAGAGTATGACAAGTTCAGAATCGTGCGGATACTCACATTCACCTGCTTCCACAACATCCAGAACTTCCTTACTGACGAGCATTTTATTAGCAGTTCTCAATCTCTCGAAAAGGGCTTTTATAATTGGCAGAAGTATCCTGGGGTTTTCCTCAAAAAGTTTATTAAATTTATCACGACTAAGTACCGCTAATCGCACATCATCAATGGCCGTGACTGTCGCTGATCTGGGCTTGTCCTCAACCAACCCCATTTCACCTAATATTTGCTCTTTCCCCAAAATCGCCAGTACAACTTTCTTATTATTAACTGTATCTGATATCTCAACTCTTCCAGACTCAATAACATATGCACATGTTTCATGAGAACCTTTTTCAATTATTACATCACCTTTTCTGAATGTTTTAGTTTCCATACTATGACTCCCAGGAAAATAATTGGTAAAACAAGTGTAATTTTTTTGGTTAAGTTGTCGCCTTCAACAGAAAAAAACAAACTGATTAGATAATTTTAGACTTCAATAGTCTAGGTTCGCAAGATCAACGTATGAAAATCCCATTCTAGTCTTGATACAATTATAACTATATCCAGCATTCATCTCATTTAAGGATTGAACATGCCAGTTTATAATCCTCAAAAGAATGGATTTCAAGCCAACCTGAATCTGCCTCCATACCATATACTGAGAAGTCTGAATTTATAATCACTTGAAGGAGATCAGAAAACAAAGCATTCTCGAATTTGTCTACACTATAAAAAGGTTTTCCGCTATATTTTACCAACGATGTACGATATATCTTTTTTACAACCTCAACGCCCTTCCTTGAGAGTAATACAATACCTGGAAACTCAGATTGGCATTTGGCAGGATTCAAGTTAGCGCCAATCTTCTCAATACGTCTTAATTCATTACTGTGCAAACTTCTCTTTGCCTTGAGAGTCTTTCCTTTAACAATAACTAATTCCTTTCTTCTATTATCATATGCATTTTTTGGATCATATAAGTTATCAATGAGTATAGTAATATCTTCTTTACTTTCCATGATCCTGCTGAGTATAACATGATCAAATATTACATCACCGTAACAAATAATTGTTTTCTCACTAATATTATTAAGGGCACACATAATCGAATATAGCGTACCTGTATTACTGTAGTCAGGGTTATCAATTAACTTAACCCCATTAACACCAACCTCCTCTTTCTTATAACCAACAACAACATTAATTGAAGAAATCTTACATTTATTTAATACCTCCACCTGACGTTGCAGGAGGGGTTTTCCGTTTATATCAAGCATTGAAAAAGGTATATCTTCTGAAATATTCTTCATCGAATGCTCCTGAAGATGATCACCGGCAACCGGTATAACCGCAACTGCATTTGCTGAATCAGCTAAGGAGTATTTCAATTCTGACTCTTTCATTTGCGGCATCCCCTGCAGTTCAAATACCTCGTCTAAAGTTGCAATCTTATCTTCAACCGAAGCCGTACTGCCGGATTCATGAACACTCGCAAACACATCATTCATTGCCCTGATACTTGCGCGTATACCATGGTTCGCATAAATCACCATTGCAATCCTTTTTTCCTGAAACTCTTCAGCAGTAACTTTAAAATATTTTGTTGGAACCACAACCAGAGGTGCTCGATTATTCCATTTTTCAACAAACTCAAAAATTTCGTCAGGAGTCTGAGATTTACTATGAATAAGTATGGCATCTGCCCCTGCGTCAATGTACGCATGAGCACGCTTTAAAGCCTCTTCCATACCCCATCCAGCTATTAAGGCTTCGACCCGCGCTATGACAAGGAAATCCGGATCATTTTGAGCATTCTTTGCCGCCAAAATTTTCCCTACAAATTCTGCAATTGATGCCAATTCCTGTCTTCCGGGAATAAAACTATTAACTTTAGGAAAAAGTTTATCTTCAATACAAACAGCCGCTATCTCTGCTGCTTCATATTTTTTAACCAGGTGAATTACATTATTTGAGTTTCCAAAACCAGTATCACAATCTGCTATAACAGGAATATTGACAGCTTCATTCATAGAGGAAGCCACATTGAAGAAATCAGTCATGGTAAGGATATTGGCATCTGGCAGAGCATAACTGGTAGATATTTCCAGGCCGCTTGCCCAGACAGCATCAAAGCTTGACTTTTCCACCAACTTTGCACTCAAGGCATTGTGTGCCCCCATGACACGAATCAGTTTATATGAGGCAAAAAGATTGCGTATTTTTCTTAATTTAGTCATTTTCTGTGGAGGACGTACGTTTCCCTATTTTATGCGGATAGAAGAAGTAACGGTTGAAACATGATTCTTGAGGAAATATTTTTGTGTTTGTAAAAAGCATATCAGTATGCATGTTTATTCACAAGTCCCCTCCAGATAGTCAACCACATTATTGCTAAATCTAACTTGAGACTCCAATTTTCTATGTAATATAAATCGCACTCAATCCTTTTCTCAAGTGATGTATTCCCTCTCCATCCACTGATTTGCGCCCAGCCTGTAATACCAGCCTTCATTTTATGTCTCAACATATACTTTGGAATCTTGTTTTTAAACTGCTGTATAAAGAATTCCCTCTCAGGCCTTGGTCCGACAATACTCATATCCCCTTTAATCACATTAAAGAATTGAGGAAGTTCGTCTATGCTTGTCTTTCTCAGAAATGTACCAATTGAGGTCCTGCGAGAATCATCCTTTGCTGCCCATACGGGGCCTGTTTTCTTTTCAGCCTCAATTGTCATCGTTCTATATTTCAACATATTGAAAATCTTTCCATCCAAACCCATACGTTCCTGTCTGTAAAATACAGGGCCCCTGGACGTCATCTTTATCAGAAATGAGATAAGAAGCATCAAAGGCGAGACAGCTAATATAATGATTGACGACAACACAATATCTGTAACTCTTTTAACCACTATATTCCAACCATATAGGGGCGTATCCCTTAAACTAATTATCGGCATACCTTCAAATTCTCCAATACCTCCCCTTAATGTGGCAAACTCAAACAAATCCGGGATTACCATAATTGAAACCATCTCATCGCCTATATCATCAAGAACTGATTTCAGCTTCTCTTGAGCACTCAAAGAAAGAGTAATAAAGACCATATCTATCTTATGATTTACAACAACATTTCTAATATTTTCAAAGGTATCAAGTACTTTCAAACCTTCTAGTTCGTCACCAACCTGATAATTATCCTCGCTCAGAAAACCTCTAATTTTGATTCCAAGTTCAGGGTGTTTATGCAATTTATCCGTAATGCCCTGCCCCAAACTTCCAGTCCCCACAATTAAGGCATATCGCAAATTATAACCTCTTTTTCTGATAAGCCTTAGAAACTCACGAAAAAGTATTCTTTCAACACATAGGGCAATCACGCAAATTATCAGAAAACATAGAAAAGTAAGCCTTGAAAACTCGTCTCTTCTAACAAAAAATGTCAATGAAACCAGGATTAAGGTGGCAGTTGTGGTTGCCTTGACAATATCCATTACCTCTGCAATCTTAGATGAGATCCTTCGTGGTCTATAAAGACCAAAGGTCTTAAATACTACATACCAGAGTGGAAGCATAATAATGAGGAGAGTAAGGTATGTATAAAATGAAGGAATACTTTTAGACGCTGGAATAATTGGAGAATAAAAACGTAAATAATAAGCCAATATCCAGGAACTAGATAATGTTATTAAATCAATAAGCAGGACCAGCGTTTCAAAAAATTTACTATGTTTTTTTAACATATAAATCAGCTTGCTTCATTCTTTGATTTATTCTTAAATTCACTATATTTTTGCTCAATATAATTCTTGATCTTATCCTTAAATATTACTCTGTCAAAAGATTCGGCATTCTTCCTGATTTGCTGTTTATCAAAAACGTCTTTTACTTCTTCAAAATGATGTACTGCGTCTGCCAGAGACTCCGGGGTTTGCTCATAAAAGAACAAACCGGTAGCATTATTTGACTGTCCATTTTCACTTTTAATCCTCAGCTTATCTCGATCTAAGGAAATAATTGTTTCCAACGCACCACCCTTTCCATAAGCAATCACAGGTTTTCCACATGCTTGAGCTTCCAAAGGTACAATACCAAAATCCTCTACTCCGGGGAAAATTAATGCCTTACAATTAAGATAATGTTCTCTGACTATCTCATCCGGTTGCCATCCCATAAGCGTAATGTCTTTACCGGCCATTTTCCCCAATCTCTTTTCTTCCTGTCCGCTGCCGATAATCTTAAGTGGCAAATTAATTTTATTGAACGTCTTAATAGCAATATCCACACGTTTATTTGGAGCTAATGGTGAAACCATAAGATAAAAATCCCCATTAGATGGTGTGGGTTTAAAATACGCACTATCAACAGGTGGAAATATAATATCAGACTCCCTGCCATAGGTTTTTTTTATTCTGTCAGCAATGTATTTGGAAATGGCTATAAATTTGTCTACACGTTTACTGCTCGCCACATCCCACTTCCGCAAGTAATCAAGAACAAGGGAAACGGCCCACCTTGTAAATAAATTTGAGCGTTTTTTATCAAAATATTGATCATACAAATCCCATATATATCTCATAGGTGTAAAACAATAGCATATATGTAATGTATCAGAACCGGTTATCACTCCTTTTGCAACACAATGACTGCTGGATAAAACAAGATCATATTCCCGAAGATCAAATCTTTCAATTGCTTTGGGAAATACCGGCAAATAATGTCTGTATTTGTTTTTGATTAAAGGAAGACTCTGCACGAAGGATGTCCGAATGTCCATATTTTCAATAGTATATGAAACACTTCCCTTATTATGCAATAAGGTATACAGATGCGCATGGGGGAATAGTTCGCAAAAAACCTCAAGCACCTTTTCTCCTCCACGCATACCTGTAAGCCAGTCGTGTACAAGCGCTATCTTCATAAATTACAAATGTTAGGAAAACATATCATAACCTCGTAAATGGAATTTACATTGCTTAACTTTATTGTAATAATTTCTTTCGATGAAGGAAATAGTATGCACTCAAATATAATTTCATTTTGCACGGTATAATTTCATAAGTTAACGACCTGTGGGAGTTAATTTATCTCATGATACTTTTGCATCATACAAACGCTTCAGGCTTTTACGTAAGATGCCATTGTGCATTAATTGTGTTTGGAACCAGTCATTAATATAAAGGCTGGCAACGATTCCGGAAAGCAGTCCCATTTTCTTTAGTTTTCTCTTCATTGCTTCATACCTGATTTCTTTTCTTGCCTTTCTCGCCAGCTTTAAGGCTTTAACACGTTCTTCCTCCGGAAACTCTGGTGTTGCAAAGACAGGCGTGTAATCCCAGTGTGAATTGTTGTTAAGATATTCTTCGGAATCAATGATAAAATATTTATTTTCTTTAACCCATTCGTACAGCTCTGTTGCAGGAAAGGGTATCAGATTATAAAATCTGGCATCAAAAACAGGGTATTTCTTTGCAAGTGCAATGGTCTCTTTTACTTTGGCCATGTCCTCACCGGGAGAGCCGATAATAAAGAATAAAGTTATAGTAAAATCTAATTCTACTGCCGTTCTTAATGCCTCTTCGATAACGCCAAGATCCTCACCCTTCTTGATATTTCTGAGAACCTGTTCGTTCCCGGATTCAATACCAAAAGCAAAATACTTAAATCCTGCACGTCTCATTGCAGAAAGTACTTCTTTATCCACTCTATCGGCACGAATTCCATTATTACAGTTTAATTCAATGTCTTTGAAATCTTTGCTACAAACTAAATCACATATTTTAAGAACCCTTTCTCTATTTAAAGTGAAGTTGTCATCAAGGACACTTATTTGTTTAAAACCGCGATTGTACCAATATGTAATTTCCTCAACTATACTCTCTGCACTTCTCATCCTATACTGTTGTCCTATAGATGTGGTTACCGGACAATACGTACATTGGAAAGGGCAGCCCCTTGATGAAACAATACCTATCTCCTCTGTTACATATTTACCAAGAGGAAACTTTTCAAATCTTGGAAAAGGAAATTTATCCAGTTCTCTCTCAAATGGTCTTGGCCCAACAAATTTTACTTTTCCGTCTTCCCTATATATGAGACCTGGTATGTTTTCATTCTCAATACCCTTACATAACTCTAATAGTGTGTACTCACCTTCCTGTACTATGCCATAATCTATATCATCGCATTCCTCTAATATCTTTTCTCTAAGTGTGGACATATGCGGCCCTCCAGCCGCCACTGCGATGTAATCAGATATCTCTTTTACATATTTAATAATATAATATGACCGCTTGTACATAAAGCTCATAATGCTTATAGCTACAAGGTCAGGCTTGAAAGTCAAAAGTTTTGCCTTAAGAGTATCGAGATCGAATCCAGTCGCCATATCTAATACATCATATTCTATCCCTTCCTCTTGAAGGATCTGGGCAAGATAGCCGATCCCGGCAGGAGGCCGCAGTGCACCAAAATATCCCCCCTTGTAGTCGGGAAACAGTAACAGAACCTTTTTATATTTCATTTCAATCGAAAAGCATTACTTAAACTTACATTATTAAGTAAATCTTAATTTTGTGAATATTCCTGTTATTGCTTCTAACCATTTTTCATAAATGAGGGGCAGTTTCTTAGACATTTCCAGACCAGAAAAGGTTGTTACAAATATCAAAAATGGCATTGCACGAAAACCATACCTACGGCAATACATTAAGGCTATTCTTCGTGCATCTTTTATTTTATTATTTTGTATATTGGATACGGCAAGTTTACAATAAGGCTTTGACATAATGGTCTTCACTTCACTTTTAACAAATTTAGATGGCAATCTGAATCTTTCTTTCAAGTTAGAATAGATACTAACAAAATTAGTTTCTGCCTGTTCAAATTCATTCTGATTCATATCAGAAGTATGATAAAACAATTTACAGATTCCTACAGCATCATCATGTACCAGTCTAAGATTTGTAAAATAACTAATATTCCTGAATATTGTTTCAGATTTTTCTTTAAGAGCTTTTTTACTTGCCTCCACAAAAAGTGTTGAGCTTGAATGCACTCTACATGACATAAGAATATCTGAAATGTTTGTTATTGAATAGTTATTTCTAACCAGAGATGACCAGAGTTCATAGTCCTGAGTTACCTTAAATGTCTCGTCATATCCACCATGTCCCAAGATCAAATCCTTATTCATAAGAACACTAACGTGATTCATTGGGGAGTTATAGAAAATATGAAAGATTATTTCATGGAAACTGGCCGGTACTCTGCGTATCTTTTTTCTTTTATCTACACTGTCAATAATAATAACACCAGGGCTGACTGCGGCATATTCAGGATGTTTCCTGATAAAACCCACTAATTTCTCTAACCAGATCGGGAATGCCACGTCATCGGCATCTATCCTGGCAATATATTTCCCTTTTGCAAGCTTCAGGCCGATATTTAGAGACTTAGTCTGCCCTATATTTCTTTCGTTATCATAGATAGCGACTCTATCATCTTTAAACGATTCGATAATCTTTACAGAATCATCAGTACTGCAATCATTTACTATGAGAAACTCAAAATCCTTAAACGTCTGATTTATAATGCTCTGAACTGAGGCATTAAGGTAGTCAGCTCCATTATAAACCGTCATTAAAACTGTTACTAAGGGGCTTTTTGACATTTATTTTTGTGATAATTTAACTCATTCACTATATTATAATCTTCGTCTTATCCAAAAGCTTGTTATACGATGATCTCTGTGTTCAGATTCAAAATATGGGAAAATCTTTTTAATCATAAGCGCATTGTTCAGGTGTTGATACCTCGAAGCCCATATTATTTCGAAATCCCTGTTAAACAGCATAAATGCATGCAATAGATACTGCTCAGACCAGAACCATTTATTCCCCATTACCCAATCCTTCCAATATTCACCTGGCAGCAGTATGTCATGAAAATGAACCAGACAATCCTTTTTTAATCGTGGAATTATCTCAAGTATCTCATAATTAACATCGCCATCAATCTTCACAACATGTGAGGAATCTATAAACAATAAATCACAGTTTTCAAATTCATTCAATGCAACAGATTGAACCTTATTCTTAATAAGTCTTGTAAGACCCGGATATCCTTTTCTCAACGCTTTAGTCGGAAAAGGTTCAATAGCTACCAGCTCGCAACTAACCCCTTCTGCCTCATTCATAATACATGCACGTGCTGCAAATTTAGCAGAATTACCGCTACCAATTTCTACAATCTTTTCTGGTTTATCATGCCTGATCATGGCGTGATAAATTGCAGCATCAACCAGAGAGAGTCCCTCATTTCTCTCAAATTCTACTTCAGTTGCGTATTTAGGAAATATATTCTTTAAGTAATGTTCTTGTTCCTTAACATTCCAATCCATTCCAATACAATCTGATTTTCTCCGGAATATATCATCAGTCAAATCTTTAGTTGAAGGGATTGGATAGTCAAACTTATCAGGCGTAATATGAAGA
>Ga0255058_10002163_pt1 | contig 10903 bp, 4 predicted proteins | sample Cases_109_9_MG_FD_188637 | JGI IMG/M metagenome (GOLD analysis project Ga0255058, IMG submission 188637) | Seawater microbial communities from Amundsen Gulf, Northwest Territories, Canada - Cases_109_9 | ecosystem: Environmental > Aquatic > Marine > Gulf | place: Canada: Northwest Territories... | reverse complement strand
AAACACAAAAAAGAATTCCAAAGCGAATGTGAAAAAGAAAAAAGAAATTCTATGCATAAAATAGAATTAAGAACTATTATAGTGATTGAAACATGTACGTTAATTGAAGCATTGGCAAATCTTTATCTTGCACTTAAATGCGATGCAGAGTTATTTACATCATTAGAAAATGTACGCCTTTTAGAAAAATGGTGTTCAATACCAAGGGTATTTAATCCAAAATATAAATTAGATAAAAACACAGTATTATATATGAATTTGAATAATCTTATTCAAAGAAGGAATTTGATTGTCCATTACAAACCAGCAATAGTTAAATCTGGAGTCACTATACATAAAGGGAAATTTCCTAAAAAATCAAATAATGAGGATAAATTAATATTGGCATTTACACAGCTCCCAATACAGCTTTTAGATAATTTGAAAAAATATGATGATTGTATGAGTGTGGAAACTGCTCAAGTTAGAGGAATAATAAACGGGCCGATTTTCATACGTCAGATAATAAGAAAACATGACAAAACAAAACAAGAAAGAAGCCCCGCAAAATGATTTGGCTCAGACCTTGAATATGGAATACACCTGAAACAATTCAGATATACTATAAAATTCGTTGCTATACAGAAACTGTAGAAATACTTGTTAGGGTTAACAAATAATTGGTGAATAAAATGTCTAATGAGGATCAATATCTTAAATATTTAGATGGCCTAAAGAAGTTATCAAGTGAAAATTATAGTCAAGCTAAGTCATATACTAATTTAATCATGATAGCTGGTTATGCGTCATATTTTGCAGCTTTAAATTATTGCAAACCGTACCTCCCCCTTAATTTATTTTTATGGTCAATTTTGTTTATGTCACTATCTATCACTTTATTTGTTGCCCACGAAATATATGGAATGATAAGCACTACAATAGCATTAAGGAAATTTCAGAATGCCCTGTCTGACGAAAAAAATTACATACAAGAATTGGAAGAGTACAACAAAGCGGCACATAAAGAAAAAAACAGAGTTGGAAGAATTTGGTCCTATCATTTATATCCAACTTTACTATTTGCTATAATTGGCCTGGTTTTGTTTTTAGCACCTTTAGCTAGTAGATTATTGTGTGAAATTTGCAAAAATAAACCCTAACAACTCAATCCAAAAGTATTCTGCTTTAAATGCTATTTTAATATTTCAAACTGAAGAAAGATAGGGTCAGGTCTTTCAATATTACAATTGTAGAATAAACATAAATGTTTTTTAGAAGACAAATCTTTCTTGTCAAGAAAGCCAAAATCAGGTGACACCATACCTATTTATTTGACAAATAATTCAATCCAGCACGCCTATCTTTTAAAAATGAAAAGGGGTTGTCACTAAAGATTATGATTGTTGATGATTAAGTTATTACAGCCTTGAGCATTTATGCTATGTTAAAACAACTTAATGAAATATGATATGACAGCCAATTAATGACAGCAACAAGGTTATTGCAAGTTGAGCGACTTTTGGATCAGAAATCGTTATCAGCTCTTTCCATGAGTGTTGAAACCCTGATTTCTGCCATGTTGGAATAGCTACTATTAATGAAGTTACAGCAATGACTATGGTAGAACGGTTAAAATAATTCATCTCAGGAAAGAGCCACTTCAAAATTACATTAATTACTATTGAGCCCAACAACACATAGAACACAAGGTTTTTTGACGGGTTGATTAGAAAAGCAGCACATATAATAAGTAGAACAAAGCCATTTTTTGCATAGTATGATACTTCGTTAAACCAGTGAGTTAAAGCAAAATCAGGATTTTCAAATTTAACATATATATTGATCCAGGCAAACATAATCCCGGTGGCCAAGGTTAAGAAGATCGTAGCTCTGCCAAACTTTACAACAGCGTGTCCATCTGCATTGGGGTTAATGTATTTTTTATAGATGTCAATTGACCAGAGAGTCGATACAGAGTGGAAGATAGAGTCTACACTACTCATTAAAGAAGCAAATAGTCCACATAAAATCAAACCCCTTAATCCCACCGGAATAAGCTTATTTATGATCGTTGTGTATGCCAAATCAGGGTCTTTGAGTGGATTGTTTATGAGTATTCCGGCAAGTGCAATGGCAGGCAGGATAACAATTGCTGCCATTAAATACTTTAAGAAACCACCAACGATAAGCCCCATTTGGGCATGAAAGAGGTTTTTTGCCGCTATCGCCCTTTGGAGAATGATTTGATTTGCTCCCCAATAATTCAAATTCAGTAAAAATATACCTATTAGCGCCGGCCATGGCAGATAATGATGCTCTGAAGATAAGTGAAGGTGCATCAAATTACCGGATTTTTTATATAGCATTCCCCATCCTCCTGATTCTTGAAGAGATAATACTAATAATACAAGCCCACCGGCAGTGAGTAAAGCAAACTGAATCAGATCAGTTCTGACAACTGCTCCTAAACCACCAAGAAAGGTATAGACGGCAGAGAATAATCCCAGAAAAATGGCAATGATAAAAATCCTTGTCATTGGATCATGGTGAATGAATTGAATCGAAGAATCAAATATTGCATTAACAGCATATGCACCCCAGAACAAAATGCTTCCTACAAAGACAAACGAATACAAAATTATCATCAGTATCGAATAAGTTATTGCAACTCTACGCCCCAGATAAATCTCAAAGAACTCGCTAATAGTAGTTATTCGTTCTTTCAAATATAAGGGGACAAAGAAAAAAGCTGCAATCAAAATACCGGTAATAGCATTAATCTCAAGGTTGGCTTGGGCAAGTCCGAAAAGGTATGCGGACCCTGCCATACCCAAAAAGTGTCCGGCATGAATATTGGTTGCTATGGTGGATATGGCTATTGAAGGCCATCGCAGAGAACGAGAATTAAGAAAATACTCTTCAGGAGATGTTTTTGTTGTTACTTTTTTGTAAACTCCAACAGCCATTATAACGGCAAAATATGCAAGTATAATTATGATGTCGATTATCAAGCTTGCTTCCTTTCACTTTTAAGTAAAGGTTTTCTGGCTTGAATATTATAATAAATTCTCTTTGATGTAAATACTATCTTAAGTATTTTTCCAGAATTAAATTGAAGGGTTTTTTATGAAAAATATTATGAGGAATCAAAAGGGGTCAGTATTAAAGATTACTTGAGCAAAATTCATAAAAATGCAGAGGATGCCTTAAAGGAAACAGGTTTTATAGAAAAGGAAAGTAGAAGGGGAAAAAGGGGACAGGCTACTTTTTGCAATAAATATTGACAAATGATTCAATCCATTAAGACTATCATTTAATACAAATCAATCCTTGTTTATCCTGTTAATCTTGTCTAAAATTAGAAAATTATATGCAAGAAAGGTTTTTAGTCTCAGGAAAAGCCGGCAGCGGCAAGACACACCTTGTCCTTCAGAAATATTCCTGTATTGTTGAAGAACACAAAGAAGATAGCGTAATCTTTATCCTGCCAACCTACAGTCAGGTTGAACATCTCAGAGACCATATCTTAAGAACATCCAGATTTAATGGTTATCTTGACACAGGACTTGTCACCTTCTCCGGACTGGCAAATAAGATACTGGACAGTGTTGATATCACGCCCCCCAAGAAACTGATCAATGAAGGTGAGAAGGACTTGATCCTGTCCAACATCTTTAAAAGCGCCGACAAAGGTTACTTCTCAGGGGTCTCAGGTTATGCAGGGTTTAAAAGCGCCTTCCTGAATTTTGTAAGAGAGATTAAAGAGAACTCACTCGACCCGCTTCCCTTTAAAGACGTACTCAAAACAATACAAACTGGCAAGAGCCTTTCACCCATTAACCTGAAGTGTAACGAACTGGTAAAGCTTTATGATCATTATCAATATGCTCTGAACCGGAAGGGTCTGATGGACAGGGAAGATTTCCTGGCACAGGCCCTGTCACATCTGAACAAGGATACCTTCTCCGAAGTAGAACTATTATTAATAGACGGTTTCCACGATTACACACAACTCGAACTGAAATTTATAAAGGAATTGACCTCTCTTATACCGAATGTATACGTCACCCTGCCCTATCAAATATCTGATCCTGTACCACCCGCATTCCGGGTTTCACACAAAACATATACCAGGCTTGTCGGATTGAATCTACAGGAATTGCGGCTTGATGAGAACAGGAGAACGACCAGCCGGATGCTAGGGCATATTGAAGCAAACATATTCTCTCAACCAGACGACTCGGCTGTTATACCGGAACCTGATAGCCCCGGCACGTCATTGCGGATTACGGCCGCTGCTAACATGCAGGACGAAGTAGAACAGATTGCCCGCATGATAAGAAAACTGACTTACCGAGATGGGTATGCCTTCAGCCAGATTGCCGTGATATTCAGAAATATAGAAAAGTATCGGGATATCATTGGAAACACATTTACAAGGTTCAGCATCCCGGTAAGAATCTATGGCAGGAAACCCTTAAAAGGCAATCCCCTGATCAAGGCCATAATAAATACCGCAAATATCTTTACAGATAAGTGGCAGGACGAAACGGTCTGGAAGGTCTTAAAATCCAACACAGGCATAGACGGAAACCTTATAAACAGACTGGAACAGGAATACCTGAAAAGAGGCACTGTTAACGATTACAATAAATGGCTGAAACTTTCCTCGATCACTGAATTAAGATCTGTTAACAAATTCCTGAAACAACTGAAGAAGATTTTCACCAACCTGGAAGGCAGGCATACATTCAGCTACTATTGCAAATGCTATATTGACATTTCAACCTTGTTTTACAAACCATCGTTTACTGAAAAAAATCCCAATCAGGAAATCTCAGGATTGATGAAATCAGACGCTGGCGCCCTGAAGGAATTCATGGCAATCCTTAACAACACCACCCTTGGTGAGATCTCTACGGAAGCGGGAAATATTACATTTGAGAAATTCAATCACATCCTTGACTCGCAAGTGGCCTTATCGTCATACAGGGAAACAGACAGACGGAAAGAGGTTGTTAACGTTATCAATGTACTGGAAGCAAGACAGTGGGAAATGCCAGTCGTCTTTGTGGGAGGCCTGCTCGAAAAAGAATTTCCCAGACAGGTACGGGAAGATCTGTTTCTGAAGGATTATTACAGAAAGAAACTTAATGCCACGGGAAAGATTGCCCTGAGAGAAGCAAGCGAACAGATGGACGAAGAGAGATACCTGTTCTACATCGCCGTTACACGTGCAAAGGAAAGGCTTTATTTATCCTATCCATCAGCGAACAGCAACGGCAATTTGACACTGCCGTCTTTTTTCCTCTCTGACACACAAAAGTTATTCACGGGGGAAACAGTTCAGGGAATTACAATCCGGAGAAACCTTTCAAAGATAATTCCCGAACCGGAAGAGATCATCACTTCAACCGATTCAAAGAACTTTGTCTATTATCACCTTAATACCCCCTATGTGCCTGAAAGGAAACAGAAGGATATCGCACTCTGGTTATATAATAACAATGCAGAAAACAAGGCTTCACTCAGGGAAGAACTCTGCACATTAACGACACTGATAGATTCCTACAATAACCTGAAGCTTAAACTTATTGATAAAAATATAGTAAAGAAGATCAGTGAAACAAGTACAAGGTTTTCACCCACAAAGTTGAAAGACTATGCCCAGTGCCCTTATAAATATTTTGGTAAATCAACACTCAAACTCAGGCAGGCCATTCCTAAATCCATGGATTTATTAATGCAGGGAACCATAATACATAAAGTACTTGAGGAGTATTTCAGAGATACCGGAGAGACTAAAAACATCACAGGAATATTTGATGATATTTTTAACCGGGAAACCAGAGGAATGGTCACAGGTTTTGAAGAATTGAAAGCCAGAAACGAGATGCTTAATACGCTTCTGGCATTTGAATCCATGGAAAAGAAATCTAATCTGCCAACATTCAAGCCCTCCATGTTTGAAGCAAAATTTGGCGATGAAGAGCTTGAAACCCTGAAAATCGGAGATATGGAAAAAGGTGGTATTGAAATCTCCGGTAAGATTGACAGGGTTGACGTTTCAGAAGTTGACGGAGAGAAGGTTGGCATAATCATTGACTACAAATACGGACAGACAGAATTCAGGTTAACGGAACTTGAAGAAGGCTTGGATCTACAACTGCCCATTTACATACTTGCCTTGAGAGATCTGTTTAAGGTTGTTCCTATTGCTGCTGAATTCTACGCACTGAAGACCTCTAAAAAGACGGGAATATACAATCAAGAATTAATCGACAAACTTAAGCTCAAAATAAAACCGGCAAGGAAATCACTTTCCGTCGATAACAGAGAATTTAACAAGCTGCTGAAAGATGCAGAGAGCCATATTCTGAAATTCTCAAGGGAAATCCGCAAAGGAAGGATTGAACTTGATCCGGCAAATATTGATTTCTGTGGTGAGGGGAACTGCGATTTCGCAAACGTCTGCCGTATTGATAAGTGGAGACTCAGATAGATTGACGATTGAATATTGAAGATTGTAGATTTACAAATAACAAATAACTAATAACCAATGACAAATGAACTAACCACTTCTCAGCAAAAAGGTGTCACGATTACGGACAGAGATCTCTGTGTTGTCGCCGGTCCCGGTTCGGGGAAGACACGCGTACTTGTGGAACGATTTGCGAACCTTGTAACCGAACACCACGTATCAATCAACGAGATCCTCACCCTTACTTTTACTGAGAAGGCGGCAAACGAGATGAAGATAAGAGCCGCCAGGCTGTTCGAAGAGAAAGGAATGGAGAAGGAGCGACAGGAGATCGAGTTTGCTTATCTATCCACCATCCATAGTTTCTGTTCCCGATTACTCAGAGAAAATGCAATAGAAGCGAACATCGACCCACAATTCCGCGTCATGGACGAACTCGAAGCCGGCAGAATCAAAGAACAGATACTAGAGAACACACTTAAAGAATGGGCAGAGGAAAAAAGCCTGGATACATTCCTGAACGACATATTCTGGAAACAAACAGACTTCAAAAAGAGCAGGTTAAAGTCATTCAAGGAAAATCTTATCATGCTCTATGAAAAGATCAGGAATGCATGCGTACCTATCTCAGAAACCGTAAACCAGAACGATTTGTCTCAAGACGTCTTGAACTCTCATGACGAGATTGGGAAATTGATAATCGAAATTAGCAAAATTCGCTCAGAAAAGAAACTGACTGAGAAATCCAGAGAAAAAGTAGAATACGTTTTGGAACATTGGAATGGTTCAAACCTGCTAAATGATATAAACAAACTATATAGTGGAAAAGAAAACCCTTCTCAAAAAGACGGGCTCATACTTGCATTGTTGAATAAAGTCAAAGCCATTCACTCTGTCATAAACCTGTCCGTATCAAATGATGTAAAAAAACCTTTGGGTGCCCTGCGTGAAGAACTCAAAACACTTATTGGATTACTCGCAGAAGATTATTCGACAAGGATCAAGATGGTGTTAAGAGATTTTCTCATAAATTTCGATATTGCCTATTCGGAACTTAAAAGGGCAGAAAGCCTCATCGACTTTACAGACCTTGAGACCAAAACGATAGAATTACTGAAAAATAAGAAGCAGATAGCAAATGATATAAAACAAAAATTCCGGTACATACTGGTTGATGAATTTCAGGACATAAGCAGACTGCAGAAGACCATAATAGACCTCATAAGAAGCAAGGAAAATTTATTCATTGTGGGTGATGAGAAACAATCCATTTATGGTTTCAGGGATGCAGAGGTTGAAATATTCCAGGATATACAGAAAGATTCAGACCGGGAATCTTTAATAGGCCTGAATGAAAACTTCAGAAGCCGGCCGCAGGTACTCGATTTTATAAACCATATATTTGACAGATTGTGGTCGGTCGGTCAGACCGCCGTGGAGGAAGGCCAAGATGAGATAGCTTCTCCCACTGACACTCCTCAGCAGTTAAAAGCAGGCGCGGAATTCTCAAATAAGCCGGTTCCATCAGTTGAGATAATCGTGGCGGAGGGGAAAGATAAGACCGAAGCCAGGAAATGGGAATCAATGGAGATAGCAAAAAGAATAAAGGAGATTGTAGAAAAGGGTGAGATCAGGATAACAAACAAAAGAGAACGGGAACGGAATATATCTTACAGAGACATTGCCATCCTGTTTCGTAGTACAACAGACATAAAACTATATGAACACAGCCTGTCACATCTTGATGTCCCTTACTATGTCGTCAGCGGAAGGGGGTTCTTTAATACTACGGAGATCACGGACCTGATAAATCTCCTGAAGGTCATCGAATCACCCATTGATGAGATAAACCTGGCCGCCGTCTTAAAGTCTCCGTTTGTCGGAATAGACGATGACGCTCTTTTCCGGCTGGCAGATCACGCCCATAACAACAATGAAAATAGACTTCTCTATCAGGCCCTGGATGAAGTTGGCGCCATAAAAGAAATCGAAGCACATTCACGAGACAGAATTATTCAATTCAGACAATTCCTGAATGAGGTACAAGGCATCAAATCCAGAACCTCATTATGGAACCTGATTTCTTTTATCCTCAAGAAAACAGAATTTCAATCAAAGATGCTCCTTTTCTCAAATGGAAAGAAAAGGTATGCAAACCTCCTGAAGATTGTCGAATTATGTAAAAACCAGGAAGACTTCGAGCCCCTGACATTGAGAGATTTTATTGAGATTGTGGAAGGTTATAAGTTCAGGGAGATAAGAGAATCCGAAGCACCGGTAGAATCCGAGGAAGATGACGTTGTTAAATTAATTACGACCCATTCCGCTAAAGGACTGGAGTTTCCGGTTGTTATTGTTGCCGACGTTGATAGAGACAATATAAGACCTTCTGATTATTTTGTGTATTCAAGGAACCATGGAATCAGCTTTAAGATACTGAACCCATCGACTAATGAAGAGGAAAGGCCCCTGAGTTATGAACGAATTAATGATGAAACAAAAGAAAAGGAGTTACGGGAGTCAAGACGCCTGCTATTTGTAGCAATGACGAGGGCACAGGAACACCTGATAATTTCTGGGGGCATAAACAAGAACAGGACCAAAGGAGATAAAGACAACGGTAATTGGTACGGTTATGTCTCTTCAACTCTCGGCCTGAACCCGGACCCCAAAGATAATCCGGAAATCATAAACCTCGATGACAATAAACGTGGGCAAAATTCATCACAAACGGTCGAGATAAGACATACGCGCATAAAAGAAGAAAACAAACCGCCAAAAGAGGGCAAAAGAATTAAACTGCTGACTCAATACAAAAAAGAGATAGCAGCATGTAATAAAATTAAGACACCTTCACCTTCAAAAGAGATCGCTGATGCGGGCAAAAATATTTTGTCAACAATCACGCACAAAGTAGATGTTGATAACAGTCACTATGTATACTCCGTCACAGAGATACTCAAGTTTCACTTTTGCCCACAGTTATATTATTTTAATTCTATTCTGGGCCTGCAGGGTATAAATGAAAAATGTTGGTCTGAGCCGAATTATGCCGAAGGCGAAGATGAAGACAATCTGAAAGACGATGAGCTGCCCGGACACGAAATGGGAAATATCGTACACCGGGTCTTTAAGAACTACCATTTTTCTGATGACAAACTCAAGGAATATATTAAAAAAGAGCTGAGCGTCTTTGGACTGGATACAAACCAGAAGAGCATTGACCTTGTTGCGAACTGGGTAAACTCATTCTACAATAGCGGTATTGGAAAGGAAGTAATTTCAGGTAAACAGCAGAAACGGGAAACATCATTTATATTTAACTACAGACACAATCTTATAAGGGGGCAGATAGATCTTTTCTATTTTAACAATGAAGGTCTGTTAAAAATTATTGACTACAAGGCAAATGATATTACCATTCAAGAAATACCGGAGAAGGTAAAGTACTATCAACTGCAGATGCAGCTCTATGCCAGGGCACTGGAAACTATTTATGGCAAGAATGTGGATGAAGCCATACTCTACTTCCTTGTACCAGATAAGCCGGTAGTAGTTGATACAACAGAAGATCTCGAATTAGACTCAACTCTGGACAACTTCTTTACTGCACATAAGGATGGAGGCTTTAAAAAGTTGAATGATCAGAGATGTAAGTGGTGTGAGTATGAGGGAATATGTTAGAAAAAAGATTTATGATTGAAGAATTAAGGAATTGAAAATCCCTAAATTATTTGATGACAAATGGAAGCGATTTTCGAGATATCGTAAATCACGAAAACTCGTTGACAATGAATCAGTAATCGTATAGCCTTAAAAATATGAATATTGAATTCTTTCAATCCATTGCCTTATCAGTAGCAAACGAGCGTTCAGTTGATGTTGTTTTTCGTAATATTGTGGATAGTTTGGCTGACGACCCTAACGTTGTTCTGGCCAGGATTTGGATTATAGCACCGGGAGATTTATGTCATAAATGTCCCTGGATAGAGACATGTCCTGATCAGACAAACTGTCTGCACCTGGTTGCAAGCAATGGTAGTTCGCTTCATAGAGAACGATGGCCGACATTACTGAAAGGACATTATAAACGCTTTCCTCTTTTTACAGTTGAACCTGACAGCCTTACTGCAACAGGAAAGATAGGTTATATTGGAGGAACCGGCAAAGCAGTTTTCCGTAATGACATACTTGATAATTCTTCCTGGCTGATGGATCCTGACTGGGCAAAGCGGGAAGAAATAGCCAGCTTTGCCGGACAGCCTTTGATATTTCGGGGAGAAACACTGGGTGTGCTGGCTCTTTTTAGCAGAAAAATATTGGATCAATCTCACCTGGCAATGCTTCGAACTTTTGCCTCTAATGCTGCTGCGGCCATTGCCAATGCAAGAGCTTTTGAGGAAATTGAACAGTTACACAGGCAGTTGGAATTGGAGAATGAGT
>Ga0255058_10002162_pt1 | contig 10918 bp, 8 predicted proteins | sample Cases_109_9_MG_FD_188637 | JGI IMG/M metagenome (GOLD analysis project Ga0255058, IMG submission 188637) | Seawater microbial communities from Amundsen Gulf, Northwest Territories, Canada - Cases_109_9 | ecosystem: Environmental > Aquatic > Marine > Gulf | place: Canada: Northwest Territories... | reverse complement strand
CCGGAGAGATCATCGTCACCATGATCTCTGATGACAATTTCAATAGGGTGTTGCAACGGACGATCTTGCTGCAATTCGCACTGAAGCGAGCCGATGTTGCCAGCGCGCGGCGATTGCGCTTCGGCAGTCCGAGCGCCGCTCAGTGATCGTCGACGTTAAGGAGACGATGGCGGTAAACTGCCTCAAGCCGCGGCAGAAGCTGTCTTCGCGGTCTTCGTTTTCTTTCGCAGTTCACGCTTCAGTCTGAGGCACCGCACGGACAGTTCCTCGTCCCGGGCTTTGAGCAAATACGCATCGAGCCCGCCGCGATGCTCAACCGACTTCAGGGCGTGCGCGCTGATGCGCAAGCGAACCTTCCGTCCCAGTGCATCGCTCATTAGAGTGACCTCGCACAAGTTGGGGCGGAACTTCCGCTTCGACTTATTCTCCGCGTGGCTTCTCCGCTGCCCAGAAAGGGGCAACTTACCGCTCAGCTCACAGCGCCTCGTCATTTTAGCTCCTTCACCGCCACGCTTGGCAGCGGCTTACTTAGGCGGATCATATGTAAAGAATTGCCCTCATCGGCGCGGCCGATGGAGCTGTGGCGCTGTCTATGCCCGAGGCCCCCGGCGGCGTCAAGGCTCGGTGCCTCCAGGGGCGATAGCCGGTTGCCTGAATTGTTGGCAGGGTGCGTTCCTGGGAGGCTTCCTGCAATGCAATTGTTGTCACGGCAGATGGCATGACGCTTGCGGCGTTCGGGCCACAGATTTGTCGTAAATGCCCACTACCGCGGACCCTAAATGGGTCGCGCGGTGGGGATGCCTAACAACATGAAATGCCTTGTACCGGCTGGGGTCGATCATGCTCGATCAAGAGTGTCGGTTACAATCCTTCTGCTTCTTGGCGTCGCGCTGGCCTTGCCGACCTCCCTCTTGGCGGCTCCGAAAGGTCCAGTAAACGAGGCATGGCCTGCGAGCGTAAAGGCGGTCTACCGGATCAGCTTTGGCATATTCGGTGATATCGGATTCTATCGCTTCAAGTCACAGCTCAAGGACGGGAAATACAATCTCGATGGGGTGGTTAAAATCGAGACCACCGTCCTCGATTACTCTGCGGTGATGCGCAGCTCGGGTTCTTTCGTGTCGGCGGAGCTGAGCCCAGACAGCCACATGTTTCGCTTCAAGCAGGACCCGCTCATTGGAAAAAAGAAGCGGTCCACGCTCCATATGGCATTCGACGATTCGGGCGTGAAACAAGTTAAGTTCGTGCCGAAGAAGAAGAAGCCTTCGAAGCGTAATGTTCCTGTAACCGAGCAGCAGCTTGAAAATGTACTCGATCCTTTGAGCGCTATCATGGCGCTGTCGCTCGACCAAACAGGAGATCCCTGCCGGCGTACCCTTTCAGTCTTCGACGGCAAGCATCGCTTCGACCTCATCTTCACACCCAAACGGCAGTCGTCGCGTAACGTCGTCTGCGGCGTCCGCTTCGTGCCCATTTCCGGCCATCGCAAGGGTGAGGGGAACTCCGTCATCACTGGAAACGCAGAAGTTATGTTGCGTCGCGTGCCAAAAGCGAACATCGTCATTCCTTTGCGCGTGACGGTCTCGACCATCGCCGGCAATGCGGTGCTGGAGTCGGAAAAAGTCATCATCACGATGCCCGACAGGAAGCGCATTGCATTCAGGCGATAGGCGCATCTTGAGATTGGTGCGGGTAGCGAGGGGCAACTGGCGGGAGCACGTTTGCGCACCATGCATTCCCCTTCAAGGGAGCAGCGAACATGTTGAGCCAGCCCTTGAGCGCGCTGCCCAAGAAACAAAACTCTTGATCTCTGCGCAAGCGTTTGCGATGGCAACGATAGTGTAAGTTGAAAAGGCCTAACTCGATGGGCAGCGACCTCGAAACCCGGATCCGTCATGTGACGGCCGTTTTGGGCCCTACCAACACCGGCAAGACGCATCTCGCCATCGAACGCATGATCGGCCACGAGAGTGGCATGATCGGCTTGCCGTTGCGTCTTCTCGCCCGCGAGGTCTACGACAAAATTTCAGCGCGAGTGGGAGCCGATAAGGTCGCGCTGGTGACGGGCGAAGAGAAGATCAAGCCTGAGCGCGCGCGATATTGGGTGTGCACGGTGGAAGCCATGCCGCGCGACGTTGATGTGGATTTTCTTGCCGTCGATGAAATTCAGCTCGCAAGCGATCCTGAGCGTGGCCATGTCTTTACTGACCGGCTGCTGCACGCACGTGGCCGATCCGAGACGCTGTTGCTGGGCGCTCAAACCATGCGCGAGCCTATCAGCGATCTCATCCCGGGCGCCAACTTCATCTCGCGGCCGCGGTTATCCAATCTGACCTATTCTGGACAGAAGAAGATCACGCGATTGCCGAAGCGTTCGGCAGTCGTCGCCTTCTCAGCGGCGGAGGTTTACGCGATTGCCGAGCTCATCCGCCGGCAGCATGGCGGCACGGCCGTCGTGCTCGGTGCGCTGTCGCCAAGAACGCGCAACGCTCAAGTTGCCCTCTACCAATCGGGCGACGTGGGCTATCTCGTAGCGACCGACGCTATTGGCATGGGGCTCAACCTCGACATAGATCACGTCGCCTTCTCGGCGGCCCGCAAATTTGATGGCCAGAAGTACCGTAGCCTGACGCCTTCTGAGCTTAGCCAGATTGCGGGCCGGGCCGGACGGCACATGAACGATGGAACCTTTGGCGTCACAGGCTCAGCTGAGCCATTTGATTCCGATACGATTGAGCGGCTTGAGACGCACAACTTCGAGCACGTCCGTGTGCTGCAGTGGCGCAATAGAACCCTTGATTTTTCGACGCTGGAACGCCTCAGAGAATCGCTGCGCGCCATGCCACGCGAGCAACGTATGACGCGTGCGCGCATGGTCGACGACGTAGCTGCTTTGGAAACTGTGAGTGCGGACAAGGAGATTGCGGGCATGGCGTGCGCTCCAGCGAGCGTGGCCAAGTTGTGGGACGTTTGCCAAATTCCGGACTACCGCAAAATCTCGAGTCAGAATCACGCGGAGCTGGTCGCAAGCCTCTACAAGTTTCTCATGAGCTCGGATGAATGCATTCCTGAGGATTGGTTCGCCAAGCAAGTCGACTTCGCCGATCGCACCGATGGCGACATCGATACACTGGCAAACCGGATTGCTCACATCAGGACGTGGACCTTCGTGTCGAACCGCGCCGATTGGCTCAAGGATCCCGGCCACTGGCAGGGCCGAGCGCGAGAGATCGAGGACAAGCTGTCGGATGCATTGCACGAACGTTTGACGCAGCGGTTTGTCGATTTACGCACCAGCGCGCTCATGAAGGGCATGCGTGACAAAGAAGAGCTTCACGCCGAGATCGCGGAAGATGGGACGATCCGGGTAGAGAACCACTATGTCGGCATGCTAAACGGGTTTCTGTTTTCTCCGGATGCCAGCGGGGAAGGAATCCACGGCAAGGCAACCCGCAATGCGGCCGCCCAGGTTCTAGGGCGCGAATTGGCAATGCGCGCCCGCCGCGTGTCCGCTGCTAAGTCCGACGCCTTTCGCCTGACGCGGCGAGGTCGCATCTTATGGAAGGATGAGGAGATCGCTTATATCGAGGTGACGGACGATCCGTTCAAACCCTCGCTAACGCTTCTTACCGATGAGCATCTATCCGCCCCCGACCGCGACAAGATTGAGGCACGGCTCCAGACTTGGTTGTCGCAATCTATTGCTGACAAGCTGAAGCCGCTGGTGGAAATCGGCAAGGCGGAAGACATCTCCGGTCTCGCCCGCGGCATAGGCTTCCGTCTTAGAGAGAATTTCGGCATTTTGAAACGCGAGACAGTTGCTGACGAGATCAAATCGCTCGATCAAACTGCGCGTGCCCAATTGCGGAAGTACGGCGTTCGCTTCGGTGCCTTCAACATTTATGTCCCGTTGCTATTGAAGCCTGCAGCGGCTGAGCTAGTGCTGACCCTTTGGTCGCTCCAGCACGCTAACGCTATGGGTATGTCTTTGGAGGCACTGCCTGAGCCGCCGCGCGCTGGTCTCACGTCGTTTGCGCCCGACCAAGCAACGCCGGAGCCCTTCTATAGAGCGTGCGGCTACCATATCTGCGGTTCGCGCGCGGTTCGCCTCGACATGCTGGAGCGCCTCGCCGATCTGATCCGGCCGCTTCTATCCTGGCGCGCAAATTCCGACGAGAAAGACTCCAAGCCGCCGAAGGGCGCAACGGGCGACGGCGGTTTCACGGTCACACCCGAAATGATGTCGGTTCTGGGTTGTTCGCCCGATGAGCTGGGCGGCGTTCTCAAAGCGCTCGGCTTTTGGGTTGAGCGCAAGCCGGGCAAGGCGGTGGAGGCAGGTGCGGACTCTGCTCCCGCCACAGACGCGACACTCTCCGCTGATGGTGAAGCGCCAATCATGAATACGCCTGCTGCGGCTGAGACAGAACTGGCGAAAGCGGCATCGTCTGAGGGGCTGGACGATGCAGCGCGGGCAACAGGTGAAGCGGCGGCCGAGGGTGCAGAGCCGCAATTGGAAGAGGTCTGGCGTCCGCGCCGTCACCAGCGCGGTGAGCGTAGCAAGGATGGCGCCACCCGGGCTCGCAAGCGCCACCAAGACAAAGCGGCACGAAGTCAGACCAACGATTCTGCTAAAGCTGCGGTTCCAGACGGCAAGGAACGGCAGAAATCGGCGGGCTCCCACGAGGATCGCCGCGAGGGAAGGCGCAACAGCGCGAAGAATCGCCCAGACCGCTCCCGCGATGGCCGCCACCGCCGACCCAAGGGAGGGGAGCGGCGTGTGCGCGATGAGCGCCATGCGCCCGAGGTCATTTCGGCTGCACCGCCACGCAAAGCGGGGGCGGATCCTGACTCGCCGTTTGCCGCGCTGGGTGCGCTGCGCGATGCGCTCGAGAAACGTGGCAAGGAGAGCAACACTTGAGGCCCCGCGGCCCGCAGGAAGCAGGCGCTGCCAAGGAAATTCAGCGCCTGGACAAATGGCTTTGGTTTGCGCGGCTGGCAAAGACGCGGACTCTTGCTACAGAGTTCGTGCTTTCCGGCAAGGTGCGGGTCAATCGTGCGCGAGTCGACAAACCGAGCTATGCGGTTCGCGTGGATGACGTTCTAACTGTCGTTATCGGTCGAGTGGTGCGCGTCTTGAAAGTGCTCGATCTCGGCCTCAGGCGCGGGCCAGCACCTGCCGCGCGTGCGCTCTATGAGGAATTGACACCAGAGGCCGATCCGCTCAAACCTCAACGGCACAGGTCGCTCCATGATCTAATCGCGCGTGGAAATAACGTCAGTCCTGGCCGGCGGCCAGCTGGCATGGGGCGGCCGACCAAGAAAGAACGCCGTGATATCGAGCGACTGAACGCGAAAATTCGCTGATCCCAGCGGGCCATTTCTGCTAACCAGCGTGCGTTGCGGGGAACCGGTTCTCGTTGGCGACCGGGGCCGACCCCATATCACCCTATGCAAGAGGAACGATCCGGACCTATCCGATGACCTATATCGTCAATGAGAAGTGCATTAAGTGCAAATACACCGATTGTGTGGAGGTCTGCCCGGTCGATTGCTTCTACGAGGGAGAGAACATGCTCGTCATCCATCCCGACGAGTGCATCGACTGCGGCGTTTGCGAGCCAGAATGTCCGGTGGACGCGATCAAGCCGGATACCGAGCCAGGGTTGGAGAAGTGGCTTGAGCTCAACCGGAAGTACTCAGAGACCTGGCCGAATATCACTGCCAAGAAAGAGGCGCCGTCCGACGCGGACGCCTATAAGGACGAGCAGGGCAAGTTCGAGAAACACTTTTCGTCGAATCCAGGGGAGGGGGACTAATTTCGTAGGATTTTTATCCGGTTAGCGGTTGCGGCAATTTGTGCCGATCCGCCCTGAAACGCCGGCCAGTTAGGGGTGTTTGTTAGGTGGGCGCACCTGTTGAGCAGGTGTCGCCCTTCATTTTCGACGAAGTTTGTGTTATGCTGGCATCACTCAACACATAAAAATAGGTACGTAGTCGGAACAGGAGAGAAACAAACAGTACACGCTCTCCCGTTGCACGAGCAATAATCGGGCTGCTTGCGGGCCGATACTGAGCGATTTTGGCAGAAGCTCAAGTCACACAACAGGATCACGATTTGGCCGGCAACGGGCGCGTGTCCGTCAAACAGGCGCCCCGGATGACGGCGATTGCGCTGCCGCGCTGGGATAATTGTGCGGATGTTCCGTGGTCTTAGTTCGCAGTACCAGACGAGAAAGTGAGACGACCCTAATGGCTCAAAAGAAAAAATTAACCACTACCGGCCGGTCGGCCAAGTCCGCCTCCGGTAAGAAGGCCGCCCGCAAGACTGTGGCAGCCAAGAAGCCGGGTCGTCAGGCAGCCAAGCCAGCCGCGCGCAAAACCGTCGCCAACAAGGCGGCCTCCGCTAAGAGCAAGAAGCCGACCGTAAGAAAGACATCAGTATCGGCGGCTACCGTCAAGGCGCGTGCAAAGTCGGCTCGCGGCAAGGCCGCTGCGGCCAGCCGCACAGTGAAGCCCGTAGCGAAGAAGGGTGCCGCCGCGACGAAGGCTGCTCCGGCTCGTGCGGTCGCTGCTGCGGTGAAGCCGGCTGTGCAGAAGATCACCGCGTCTGTAGCGGCAAAAACGGCTCCAGCAGCGAAAGCGGCTCCAACACCGAAGTCGATTGCGGAGAAGGTGGTCGTTGCACGTCAGTTGATGGCGGCGAAGAGAAAGCCCGTCAACCAGCGCCACGGTTTCAAAATCAACGATTTCGTCGTCTACCCCGCTCACGGCGTGGGCCGCATCGTCGGCATTGAGGAGCAGGAGATTGCGGGAATTTCTCTTGAGCTCTTTGTCCTCAACTTCGAAAAGGAGAAGCTGACGCTACGTGTGCCCACTGGCAAGCTAGCGAGTGTCGGCATGCGCAAGCTGTCCGAGGAAGGCGTCGTCAAGAAGGCGATGGATACGCTAAAGGGCCGCGCCCGCGTAAAGCGCACGATGTGGAGCCGGCGTGCACAGGAATATGTCGCCAAGATCAATTCCGGCGATCTCGTTTCGATTGCTGAAGTTGTGCGCGACCTCTATCGCTCCGAAGCTCAGCCTGAGCAGTCATACTCAGAGCGTCAGCTTTACGAGGACGCGCTCGATCGTATGGCGCGTGAGATTGCCGTGGTCGAGAAACTCGACGACCGCGGTGCAGTGCAGCGCATCACGGAAGTGTTGTCAAAGAGCGCCCGTGGACGCCGGCTTGCTGCTGAGGCTGCTGAGGCTGCCGAGGCCAACGGTGACGAGAGCAGGGCCGCATGATGCGTGCCTTGTAAGGCAGCACTTTCAAAGATCGACAGCGCCCGGCGTCTTTTGCGCCGGGCGTTTTTGTTTCGGATCGGGAGTGATATCGCGCCGGTCGCTGCTCATCCTCGGCGCGCCAGGTTTTGCTGGTGGTCTGCGACGTCCCTTTTCGATCGCTGTGATTTGGCCGGGATCCAAAACGTCGATGAATGGGCCGTTGCGGTATTCGATCCAGCCGCGAACCTGGACCGCCTTGCCTTCAAGCGCGGCGAGCGCCTTCGCCCAGTCGGGCTTCGCGCGAAGCAATTTGGCGCTGACGCCTGCGGTAAAGTCGCTGCGCCAGTTACGATCAAAATTGATATACGTCCGGCCCTTGGTGGCTACTACGCTCACCACGCGGCCTTCGACAATCTGGTAGGTATTTCTTAGGCGCATCAATGCGTGGGTGCGTTTTGCCGGGCGCATAGCATAGGCTGCGTTGGACCAGAGGCCCGCATTGGCTGCTCGTGCAATGCTTTCGTGGGCCAGAAGCTCGGGCATGCACGCAAGACTTCCCGGCAGCCCGTAGGCGCGAGCGTGGCCGCTGCTCAATAGCTTTCCCTGAACCCAAACACGCTCGCCACCGCGCTTAAGAAACACGTGGGCCAGAAGGCGGCCGTAACGGTCGCTGCGACGGCCGGAAAATGCGAGTTCCACCGATTGGCCTAGTACAAGATCGTCTAGGGCTGCGATGGCTGCGCGCTCAGGCGGCCACGGCCGGGTGTCGGCACGATGGTTGGGCGAGCGTGGCGCCAACGCCCCGACGAGCCGCACTTCGCGACCGTTGTCGAGCAATAAGGTTTCGGAATCTAGGACGCGAGTGACTGCGCGTGTGGGTCCTGCCTGCAATGTGCACGCCGGTTGGGTCCTGTCCTGCGCGAATAGCTCCGGAATCGGGAATGCAAACATGAGACCGATCGAAATTATCGGGCCCGCGAATTTTATTGAATTGTCGCTTCTGGCTCCGTGATCACCTGGAAATGCTTTTGACGAGCGCACCTCCCGCTTCTCGTGTCGCTTATTGGAAGTCAGCAATTTCGACCCATAATGCGAGGAAGCCTTTCGGAGAAACATCAATATTTGCATCGCTCCTCCATTGACACGACGCGCCAAGGTCCTTCGCCAAGCATGAGGAATAACTTGGGAGAGGCGCACGAACTAAGGCTCATCAGTTGTATCGCTCAATTCTACTAGCGAACATCTCGTTTTTTATTCAGCATTCAGAGCATGTCTAATCGCGAAGGCAGCTGAGGATACGAGTATCTCCAGAGACTGAGTGCATGCGGCGATCGAACGGCGTAGTGCGCGCCTACAACACCGTCATGTGCCCCGGTCAATAAATGTCGAAATGGTGTGCGCGTGGGCGCGGCTCGCACTTTCGGGCGTCTGTGCTCCTTCGTTGTTGTCGGGTGATGATGCCACCTCGAGCACCGGCGCTATTGTAGCGAAGCGAAGCAGATCGTCACGTGTCCATGCCTGGGCGTGATCGAAGACGATGCGATCGATGCTCGCGCCAGGCGCGCCGAAAATGCCTTTGAGTAGGATGCGGCCGCCTAGCGAAATACAGAGCACGAGATCGTTGGGGGCATCGGGCAACCGGAAGAATGAAATTTGCTCCGGTGTAATACCGCCGGCCAAGATGAGGACGTCGGTGTCTACGCCAGAACCCTCGTCAATAATTACGTCGTTTCCGTCGCCGGGTAGGTAGACGTAGCTGTCGCTTCCATGGCCACCCATCAGAGTGTCATTCCCGCTGTCGCCATAGAGCGTATCATCGCCTGCCAATCCGATGAGCTTGTTGTCAGAGCTGTTGCCGACAATCCGGTTTCGCAACTCGTTTCCCTGACCATTAACGGCGGCACCATTGAGTTCAAGATGGCGGGCACCATCAGACAACGCGCTCCCGGCGGTTGTCGGCAAGATCTGAGCACCACTAGCGAGCTCGATCAGTCGTCCGCTTGCGATATGCTGCGAGCCCGGGCGATCACTGCCATCGCTCCTGCGTTGGAGATCCGGCTCCAAAGTAACGCCGTCCTCGACAAGGCCGACACCCTTGCCAAGGACGATCATGTCGCTCGTTTCGTTCCATTGAATGCGTTCCACGGAGAAGAGGTGATCGGTTCCGTTCTCGAACTCCACTACGTAGTTCGGCACTTTGTGGGGCACCCAATGGCGGTTGAGCGTGATCGTAATGGCGCCGGCACCGGAGTAATCGACGACGTCGGTACCGTCGTTCTTGTAGTTGAGTCCAGGCTGACCGCCGTGAATGATGTTGAAGCCCGGGGACCAATGGAACAAGTCGTCACCGGTGCCACCATAAAACTTGTCGATTCGATGCGGCGCAAAACCGCCTTCAAATGCGTCTTGGCCATGACCACCAAGCAGAGTCGTGAAGCCATGCTCAATTCGCATCGCGTCATTGTTCGCCGTTCCCAGTAGCGTCGTGAACCCAGGAGACAGGTGCACGCCGAGCGGCAGCAGCAGCGAAGGATCAAGCCCCGAGTAATGGATCAGCGAGGCGATGGCCGAAGAAGAGTTTACTGTCGGCGTTGGCGAGCCGGGCAGCCCCAATGCGACATAGGGGAAATCCTGTTCTTCGATTTCACGCGCATACGAGGCCATGGACTCCCATGCTTGGAACTCGTTGCCGCCATAGCTAAGCAAGCGGCTGCCGCGCTGCTTGGGCGTGCCGATTTTTGCGGTAAGGTCGTTGCGCGCCGCGAGGTTGGCCACAGCCATACTGGTGCGGCCGTCGGCGCCCTCGATTCCGAGATAGGCGTCCTTAGTACGCTCCTCGCGAACCCCTTCCATGACGAACCACTCGTCCTGGCGGAAATCGGCGGCACTTTGCTGATACACAAGCTGTAGGTGGTCGAAGCCAAAGAACCCAAGACCAAGGATTTGGATGGGGATCCACTCGATGCGGATCAGGGGCATGATGGGCCCCCTCATCTTGCCAAGCGACGCGCTATCATAGAGGGAGTCAGAGTAATAACACAACCGAAGATTGTAGGATCAAGAGTGGTCGTCCACGCCCTATCGTGGAGGGCGGCGGGTGCAGCGCTGGCATTGGGGCATGTGAGAAAGAAGGCGTCGTTCCACCACAAATACCCTGCCGCGTTCTTCATGAACATCGGAAGTGATGACGACAGCGAATGAGGAGTCAGCGCCCAACAGACGGCCGACACCACACCCGCTTCATACACGATCTAGTAGGGGGGAGGCTGGGGACCATTCGCACCATACCCTCGATCTGGCACCTTCAGTGTTTGATCGTGTGAATGGTTACAGTGGCTAAATAACACTGCTGAACCGCCGTGCATAAAGTCGCATGCCTTCTTTCAGGGATTGGGGGATGCCAGCAAGATAGCTGCAGTTAAATCGGTACCCATAATAAATGCTGCAATCAATAGCTTGGCGTCAAGCCGATCCAAATTGGGATGAAGTAGCGGCCATCGAAGTCCTGGGAGCCGCCATCCTGCATGGTCTCAAACTCGGCCTCCGGAAGACCCTCCTGGAACTGAATCCGATCTTGAGCCTTGGCTCATCTCCCTGCCAAGGCTCTTCGAATCACCGATTCACGTGGCTGGATGGCGGCTGATCGAGGTGCGTA
>Ga0255058_10002161_pt1 | contig 10926 bp, 9 predicted proteins | sample Cases_109_9_MG_FD_188637 | JGI IMG/M metagenome (GOLD analysis project Ga0255058, IMG submission 188637) | Seawater microbial communities from Amundsen Gulf, Northwest Territories, Canada - Cases_109_9 | ecosystem: Environmental > Aquatic > Marine > Gulf | place: Canada: Northwest Territories... | reverse complement strand
TGTTGGGCAGCACTTCTGGGCCCGGGGCTATTTTGTATCGACGGTAGGTCGGGACGAAGAAGTGATCCGGGAGTATATTCGCCATCAGGAAGAAGAGGATCGGCGCATCGATCAGATGAAACTGATATAAATTATGTCCCCTTTAGGGGACGCCATGGATCGCGCAGCGATCCCGTCATGCCGCTTTGAGCGGCTCACAATTGAAAGCCGCCGGCTTTGCCGGGGGATTCATTACTCCCAGCTTCGGGTGTTCATTGGCGGATATCGGGCGAACCTCGTCGTCCTTGGGCATGGGGGACTGCCTGCCTGTCAGTGCGCGCCATTTCAGCGCTGAATATAGTGATCTGGCGTGTCTAACCGAAACCGAGCTAGCGTCCGAAAGGCTGGTTTTCAAGGGCACTAGCAATATATTTCGATGACGATATACTGACTATTATATTAAGCATAGAACGACGATAATGATCAAACTCACCCAAACAGCAGAATGCAAACGCACATTGCCATCGCGTTAGGTGTCTTCTTTGCCGTGTTGTTCGCGCTGGCATTTTGGGCGAGTCGCCGTATTGAAACGGAAGTGGATTTCATTGTCGCCGGGCGTCGGATGCCGGGATGGGTGTCATTTTCGACACTGTTGGCGACCTGGTTCGGCGCGGGTTCGCTGCTGATTTCAGCCGATGCCGTCTATGCGGAAGGCGTGATCGTGACTGCATTGGAACCGTTTGGTGTCGCGACCTGTTTGCTGCTGGCTGCCATGTTTCTGGTCAAGCGATTGCGGCGCGAAGAAGTCCTGACCGTCACCGATATCATCAAGAGTCGTTTCGGTCGAACGGCCGAGGTGCTGCTCGCGGTATACAGCTTTAGCTACATCGGCTGGATCGCCGCGCAGTTGATTGGTCTTGGTGGCATGGTGCACCTCTTTTTGGGCATTGATATGACCAGCGCTATTGTCGTAGTGGCGGTTGTACTGACGCTCTATACGTTGATGGGTGGTATGTGGTCGGTCGCAATTACTGATGTATTTCAGCTGGCGTTGCTCGCGGTCGGTTTAATTTATCTGTCGGCGAGCGTATTTTCCGTGCTGGGGCAGGGCAGCGTTCTCACTGGTGTGAATGAGCTTTTCGCTCGCACCGATCCTGCTTATCTGAATTGGTTGCCCACCGATAACGTGGATCAGTTTGTGTATTGGCTCGGGCTTTATATTGTGGGTGCTTTAGGGAGTCTGTCGGCCCAGGATCTGGCACAGCGCATATTCGGCGCAAAGTCTACGGCCGTCGCACAGCGCGCCTGCACCGCGGCAGCCCTGGTTTACATCCCGCTGGCAATCTTGCCGGTGCTGTTAGGACTTGCCGCACGCCTGTTGCTGGATGAAAACGCTTCCAGCGTCATTCCCGCACTGGCCTCCCAGTTTCTGTCACCCACCGTTGGTGTGATCTTTATCCTGACGATAGCGGCAGCGGTGACTTCGACCATTGATAGCGCCATGTTGGCCCCGGCGAGTACGCTTGCGCAGAACCTATTGCGGCCGATGCTCGGTGGCCGCATTCCAACGTTGTTGCTGGTGCGCATGTGTGTGGTAGTCATCTCGCTGGCGAGTGTGGCTGCCGCGATTTCCGGAACGCGCGCACTCGATTTACTGCAGGGATCGTACGCCCTTGGGATCCCGCCGCTGATTGTTGTGATTGGTGCTTTGTACCAGAGAACATTTTATCCGGCCGCCGCCATCGTAACGCTAGTCGCGGGTTTGCTGCTGTGGACCTCCGACACCATCCTGCAACTTGGCGGTGTCGAATTGCCCGCCAATTCGGGATCGTACATTACGATCGCGATGCTTTTCGGTAGCGCCGGCGTGTATGCCCTGACCCATGCTTTTTGCGCGGCATCCGCACGCAAAGTTACCCATGCCTGATTACGGTGCCATCACGCTGTTTGTTGCGGTCTCGTTTTGACGCGAGACCGCGATTGTAAAGAGGAGTCAACTATGAATCGCATTACCGTGGCAGCCACTCAAATGGCTTGCACCTGGGACCATGGTCGAAATATCAAGAATGCCGAGCGCCTGGTACGACAAGCACACGGGGCAGGCGCGAACATCATTCTCTTGCAGGAACTGTTTGAGTCGCCGTATTTCTGTAAGGACGAAGACGCCACATTCTTCTCACTGGCAAAGGACGTGTCGGCGAATACACTCATTGAGACATTTATGGCACTCGCCAAAGAACTCAATGTGGTGTTGCCAATCAGTTTTTTCGAGCGAGCCGGCAACGTGTATTACAACTCTGTGGCGATGATCGATGCCGACGGCACAATGCTTGGCGTGTATCGAAAATCCCATATTCCCGAATCACCGGGATATCAGGAAAAGTTCTATTTTTCACCAGGCGACACCGGGTTCATGGTCTGGAAGACCCGGTACGCCAACCTGGGTGTAGGCATTTGTTGGGATCAATGGTTTCCGGAGGCCGCACGCTGCATGGCGCTGCAAGGTGCCGAGTTGTTGCTGTATCCAACGGCAATTGGCTCAGAACCGTCCGATGACACGCTCGATTCGTGCAACCATTGGCAGCGTGTCATGCAGGGTCATGCCGGCGCCAACCTGGTGCCGGTGATCGCCTCCAATCGCATTGGTCAGGAGGAGGGCAAGAGCTGCAGCGTGACATTTTATGGTTCTTCGTTTGTCACCGATCACACGGGTGCCATCCTCACGGAGGCATCGCGAGATAAAGAGGCCGTCGTTCACGCCACGATCGACCTGGCCGCGACACGAGAGGCCCGCAGCAGTTGGGGTGTGTTTCGCGATCGCCGACCCGACCTGTACCGGCCGATTTTATCGCTCGATGGGGACAGAACAGGCCGCACGGTATGAATCGGCTTCGCCAAATACTGACGGCCAGGTCCGCCGGTTATCGGATGCCCGCGGAATGGGCGGCGCACGAACGCTGCTGGATGCAATGGCCGTACCGAGACGGTTTCGTGTGGCCCGACGTGGCGAAAACGCAGGCCTCCTATGCGCGAGTTGCGCAGACGATCCGGCGCTTCGAACCCGTGACCATGATTGTTCGTGCGGAGGATCTGGCCAATGCGCGAGCGCTGTGCGGTGACGGCATCGATTACCTGGTAATGCCTCTGGATGATTCCTGGGCCAGAGACAGCGGCCCGAACTTCGTGAAATTGGGTGACCGGTTGGCCGCCTCGTTGTTTCACTTCAACGCCTGGGGGCAGAAGTACGAAGAATACCGAAACGATGCCGCGGTCGGGCATCGTATCGCCGAGACGTTGGGCATTCCGTCTTTTACGTCAAACGTCTTCATGGAAGGCGGCGGCATCTGTGTCGACGGCGAAGGCACGATCCTGACCAGCGAAACGTGTATTTTGAATCCGAACCGAAATCCCGGCTTGACCAAGGCCGAGGCGGAAGCAATTCTCTGCGAGGCCTTGGGCGGTGAGACGGTGATTTGGGTCCCTGGCGACCCCAGCGACCACGAGACCGACGGACATATCGATGGCCTTGCCTGTTTCGCGCGACCCGGTGTAGTGCTGTGTGAGGTAGGTTGTCCCGATTTTCCGGACCGCGACAATGACCTCAAGGAGAACCGTCGTGCGCTGGAACTGGCCCGCGACGCCAAGGGGCGACCGCTTGAGATCATTGACATCGAAGAAGCGTACGATGCGGAATCGGCTGGCGAACGATTTTGCCGCTCATTCATCAATTTTTATATTGCCAACGGCGGTATTGTTTTCCCACAGTACGGCACGGCCACCGACAAGACGGCGCAATCGACGATCCGTGCCGCATTCCCCGATCACGAAATCGCAACCGTCGACATCAATGACATCGCGATCGGCGGCGGCGGTATTCATTGCATCACGCAGCAGCAACCGATGTAGGGTACGAGGCATGCACTCGCCAAGTGTCGTAACCGGACTGCGGTTGGGATTGACGTCTCGTGGACCGTCTAAGCGAAGCTACTTTTCCGGGTAAATATTGCCGCTCACGATCTCGCAAACCTCATTGCCGATGTTGCGAAAGCGGTGTTTGGTTGCGGTCTTGAAGTAGTAGGCTTCGCCCTTTTTCAAAACGCGTGTTTCGTGGCCGATGGTCACTTCAATCTCACCACGAACGACAAATCCGCCTTCCTCACCGATGTGCGACATCATCGCTCGACCCGTATCCGTCCCTGGTGGGTAGATCTCGTGCAGGATCTCGATTTGACCGCCGAGGGCCTTACCGCCAACGAGTTTCAATACGACGTTGTTCGAGCCCACATCGGTCAATTCATCTTCACTGAAAAATACCTTCTGCCTGTCCGCCGGACCAGGCTGAAAGAAGTCCACTACCGACATGGGGATGGCGTCCAGCACCTTCATCAGGCTGGCCACGGTGGGGCTCGCCTTATTGGTCTCTATGAGCGAGATCATGCCGTTTGTCAGGCCGGCCCGTGCCGCAAGCTCCCGTTGGGACAGGCCCATTTTCGTGCGAATTTCCCGTAATCGGGCGCCGATGTTGTCCACGTTGCCTTGGCTCCGGTCGACTGCCTGGATGGCGCCATTCTAAGCCAGGCGTTTAATAGACACAAAATATTAAGCAACTGGCCACCAGTATACTGATCACGAAGGGCTATTTCCGGCAAAGCTCAGCCGAATTGGAGAAACAGAGTGCTTAATGTATTAATCGTTCATGTTTCAGACGTGTTGTTCTATGCGGTGATTACAAACTCTGCTGCCGTCGCATCCAACGCCTTCACCAATCGCTCGATCAGCATATCGACTTCTTCCCTGGTGCAGATCAGTGGCGGTGCGGCAATGACAGAATCGCCGACGGCCCTGACTATTAATCCGTTGCGGATGGCGGCTTCGCGGCAAAAGACCCCGGCATGCCCGTCGGGGGCAAGTCTCTCACGGGAGTTCTTGTCCCTGACCAACTCAAACGCGGCCAACATTCCTGTTGTCCGTACCTCGCCAACGATAGGATGCTCCGCCAGTTCACGACAGCAGGCTCCGAAGTACGGCCCGATTTCAGTACCGACGTACTCTACGATATGTTCGCTTGTCAGGATGTCCAGCGTTGCTATTCCAGCGGCGCAGGCTGCCGGATGCCCCGAATACGTAAATCCGTGGGCGAACTCGCCTCCCCCTGACGTGAGAACATCAGCAACCCGGTCGCTAACGGCCACCCCGCCCAGTGGCTGATAACCGCTGGTAACCCCTTTTGCAAAGGTAATCAAGTCGGGTCTGGTCCCATAGGTTTCGCAGCCGAACCATGTGCCCACTCGGCCGAAGCCACAAATGACTTCATCACTAATGAACAAAATGTCGCGCTCATCGCAAATCTTTTGAATTTCGGGCCAGTAGGTTTTTGGTGGCACGATAACGCCGCCTGCACCTTGAATAGGTTCGGCGATGAATGCGGCCACATTCTCCTCACCGAGTTCGTCGATCTTTTGCTCCAGTGCTCGTGCCGCGGTAATTCCGAATTCGGCCGAGCCGCTGTCGCCACCCTCTTTGTACCAGTATGGCTGTTGAATATGGTGTACGTAGGGCAAACCTATGAATTGCGCATGCATCAGATCCATGCCACCAAGACTGGCCGCTGCAATGGTACTGCCGTGATAGGCATTGTGCCGGGCGATGATCTGTTTTTTCCCGGGTTTATCGATCAAATCGTAATAACGTTGAACAATGCGAATATTGGTATCGTTCGCTTCCGACCCGGAGCTTGTGAAGAATATGTGCTTAAAGGGCTGCGGCGTTACCTCAACGAGATAATTTGCCAGGGCCACCGCAACGTTATTCGAGCAGTTGAAGAAACTATTGTAATACGGCAGCGTCTTCAGCTGTTCAGTCACCGCCGATACGATTTTCGACTGGCTGTAGCCGAGGTTGCAGCACCACAATCCGGACATACCATCCAGTATTTGCCGGCCGTCGGAATCGCGAATGTAAATATGCTCAGCCTGCGAAATGATACGCCCGCCGGATTTAGCATAACTGTGCAGATCAGTAAACGGATGCAGATGGTGGGATTTATCAAGCGCTTGCAAATCCGAAGTACCGAGTTCTGGCGTGGCGTTACGCTTTTCTAGCTCGCTCATAAATAACCGGCCTCATGAGAAATCCATTCGTCAGGTCAATTTGGCCTGCCAATCGCTATTATGCTGACATCTTCGCAGCAAAATTGCCGTACCCCAAAAGGGTAGGTTAGAAACGGCGCAAAGTGCAGATTTCTCCATCAAGGGCTATCATGTTGACCAGTCTGTACAAATATGACTGCACATCCGCCGAAAACAACACTCAAGAACATGCAAACGTGATCACGAAATCAGCAACGCCTCCGGCCGAACAACTTCAGACACTCTTGCGACGAGGTTTTAGCTTGCTATCACAGGGCCGGATCCAGGAGGCAAACGGTTGTACGGCATCGAAAACAGCCTGGACGCGCCACCGCCAGTGGTCCGCGATGCTTACAAACAGCACGAATCAGAATTGCCGAACAACTGGCCGGATGCCCTGGAGCGATTTAGTCAGTCCGCATTTATTCGTGATTACCTTGGTGAAGAGTTTCAGCGCATTTTTGCGTCGACGAAACAGCAGGAAATTACTGGGTTTGACAAGCACGTCACACCGATGGAGTACCAAGCGTATCTTTGAAGCTGCGCGGCTATGCTTTTGTAGCCGATTATACTGCTGGATTGTGCGGTGTTTGAGAGTATGCAATCAAGGGATCGCCGCTATCATACCCATCAATGCTCATCAATGAATCAATAAACAGATAGAACAATTCTGATTGCGTCCTGATGTCCAATTTCGCATAGGCGTGTTTGCGATGAAGTTTGACCGTTTCAGGTGATATTTCCAATACTTCCGCCAACTTCTTGGTCGTGTGGCCGTGCAGTATCAGATTCGTCACCTGACGTTCCCGCTTGGTTAATACACTAGCGCCAAAGCATCCCAGCGCCGTTTCAAGCTGCCCCCGCAAATTCGTCTCAGAACTTTCACCCTGCCGTTTCGGTTGCCAATGCATGCGACAAAGCACTGTGATGAGCGGAGCAATGTCCTTCAGCAACAATAATTGCGGCTTGGAAAATGCGCTCATACTGGTTCTTCCCAGTGATATGTTTATGAATCCTCCGCCTTGTATCGGTATCAGGTAGCCACACTCATCGTGCAGTCCCGATTTTCCGTAATAGATGCGGTAATACTCACTTCGACGGAATCCGGCAGGCGCCAGGTCACGTAATCGAAAAAAGCCGCTTTTGTTTTCCCGTGTAGCCGCAATGTAATACGGGTCAAGCAAAAACGCGCTTTTCAAAAAAGTGTCCAGGTTCGGTTGATTCCACGCATTGGGGTCCGCGAAATCAAAAAATGGTAAGCTGGCGGTCTCATAGACGATGATGGTGACTTCATCAACGGGCACGAGACTTCTCACTGTTTCGATAAGCAGTCTGGAAAAATACACACTGCCCAGGTTGGGCAGAAGTTTGGCGAGGGATTGGCTAAACGCCGCTATCGCTGACATGCTTGGCTTGGGTCTGTTTCGTCAGCTTGATTCTATCGCAAAATCAAGCATCAATTTGCACGACTTGGACGGCATTCGATCGTGCTTCATTGACTATGGCATTCACAGGATTAAGGCGACTATCACATTGATGGCAGCCCCGTGGTAATATCGCGAAAAAGGGAGGAGCAGGCAATGAAGCGTTTCGTAATTTGCCTCGACGGCACCTGGAACAACACGTCGCGAGAGGTTGAGCGTGACGACGGATCTCGGGTATACCGCCCGACGAATGTGCTGAAGCTCGCACGTGCGACGATGCGGCGCGATTCTTCAGAAGTTTCTCAGATCACCTACTATGACGCCGGCGTTGGTGGGATGAACCGCGCTCCGGACACGGGCGCGCGAATCGTGCGCTGGGTCGACAACACGGTCGGCGGGGGCTGGGGCGGCGGTTTCGAGGTTAACATCGAGGAGGCTTATACTTTCCTCGCCAACAATTACTCCGAAGGGGATGAGATTTTCATCCTTGGTTTCAGTCGCGGCGCGGCGCAGGCACGCAGTCTCTGCCGGCTGATCGAGTGGTTCGGTGGTTTCCCGACAAAGAACGATGTGTATTACGTTCCCCGTATATTTACCCGCTATCTCGAGACGCAGGGCGAACGTACGGAGCCAACACTCTGGGATCAACTCAATGAGCGCCGGAAGCAGCGGGGCGGGAAGCTGCTCGACCCGATCGTGTCAGCCAACATTGTATTTCTCGGCGTGTGGGACACGGTGCTTGCCCTTGGTTCGAGATTCCTCGCCGGTGGTGGCACGACAAGGAAGAACAAGCGGTTTCACACGCCGGCCGAAGCACCGAAATCTGTGAAGCACGTGCGTCACGCGATTGCAATCGACGAGGCGCGTCATGACTTCCAGCCCGAGGTGTTCCGCCAGGACACCGGGCACCCGTCACTGGAGCAACGCTGGTTCGCGGGCGTTCACTCCAATGTCGGCGGTGGCCTGAAAAGCGATGGACTGGCCAACTGTGCCTTGCGCTGGATGGTGCAGGAAGCCGTCGCCGCGGGCCTCGAGGTGAGGTCGGACTTCTTAAGCTTTTTCGGCGAGTTCCCGGAGGACGCGGCATCCGGGAAGAGCATGGGCTTCAAGATCGCTGATACCGTCTTTCGGCCTATCCGCGGCTTCAACGGCATCCGAAATCCGGGAACGCCGGGCGCTATGACGCTGGACGATACGGTGTTCGACCGCTTGAACGCCGACCCGAAGCAAAGCAAGAAGCTCGATGACGCCTATCGGCCGAAAAATCTGCTGAAATTCCTGGCGGCGCATGACGAGCACGATGCCAGGTTGGGCCCCGGCGCGCTGGCTGCCGTCACAAAGCTTCGCAAGGTCTAGATCGCTACCCATGGCCGCGCGCCGCACTGGCAAAAAGAAATCTTCTCGCAAGAGCAAGAAGAAAACGACGGCGACAAAAAAAGCCTCGAAACGAAAGTCACCTTCGCGCAAGGCAAAAGCCAGCTCTACTCCGGCGTACACAAAGGCCGAGAGAGAGATCGAACAAGTGATCAGCGAAGGTGGTTATGCCGATGCACTGAAGCGGATTGAGCGAATTGAGGCAAAGGACATTCCTTCAGTGCGGGTCCGCGAGCTGAAAGGGCTCGCGCTCGCTCGCCTGGGGCGCTTGGCTGACGCTCAGGAGATCCTCGGGGCCCTACACGATGAAGGGCACAGGGACCCGGAGACGCTCGGGATCTACGCGAGGACGTGCATGGACTTATACGACACGTCGGGGGACCGAAGCCAGCTGCTGCGTTCACGAGACCTCTATGCGGAAGGATTTGAGCTAAACCCCGGCGATTTTTACACAGGAATAAATGCTGCTGCGAAGAGCGTGTTCCTCAGAGACCGCAAGATGTCTCGAAAGTATGCCAATGCGGTCGGCAAACTGGTCGGAACCCAACCCATCCGCGGCGACTACTGGGGTACGGCCACGGTGGCGGAGGTCCAGCTCATCCTGGAGAACTACGACGCCGCCGCTTCGCTCTACCATAGCGCCGTCCAGCAGGCACCTGATGACCTCGGATCCCATTCCTCCACCTGGCTGCAGGCGAAGAGGCTCATGACTGCCATGAGCACGGACGCGAAATATCGCGCGAGCGTGGAGGGGGCTTTCCGGCACCTCACTGACGCCGATCCCGGGGCCGGCGTTACGACGCCGCCGGTCCGCAGGCTTCGCGTCTTCGCCATCGACCCCAGCGCATCGCGCCGCACGGATACGGCAGCCATCAACGAGGTAACGCTGCGGATTGCGTGGGAATCGGCAAAGAAAGAGCGTGCGGAATCGAAGGCCGACACTGAGACCGGGTCGAAGCAAGCCGGCGAGAAGATGAGCGGCGCGCTTGAGCCTGGTCCGGTCGGCGAATACCTTGAAGTGGTTGACTACGACCCGGCCAGCGATTGCTTCTACGAACCCGTCGATCTCAACGATCCCAACCTGCTCGCGACAGACGGCCTGTCGCCATCGGAAGGCAACCCGCAGTTCCACCAGCAAATGGTTTATGGCGTGGCGATGAACGTTATCGATCACTTTGAGAAAGCGCTCGGCCGCCGCGCGCTATGGTCCGGAAACGTAGAAGCATCGAGCGACGGGACGCAGTCGGAGCCGCAATTCGTGAGGCGGCTGCGCGTTTATCCCCATGCGCTGCGCGAGGCCAACGCGTATTACAGTCCAGCGCGCAAGGCACTCCTTTTCGGCTACTTCCCTGCGGAGGTGGATGATCCGCAGTTGATGCCCGGTGGCATGGTTTTCACCTGCCTCTCGCACGACGTCATCGCGCACGAAATGTCCCATGCGCTGCTCGACGGCCTCCACCCGTATTTTGCCGAGCCCACCAATCCTGATGTGCTCGCGTTCCATGAGGCCTTTGCCGACCTTATCGCACTGTTCCAGCACTTCTCGCATGCCGAAGTGCTCGAGCACGAGATCGCGCGGACTCGTGGCGACCTTGCAAGCGAGAATCTACTGGGTCAACTCGCGCAGGAGTTCGGCCGCTCGATCGGGCGCTACGGCTCGCTGCGGGACGCCATTGGCGAGATCGATCCGGAGACCCGGCAATGGCGCCCGAAAGAGCCCGATCCTGAGGCATTGCGAACCACCTGGGAGCCCCATGCACGGGGCGCCATACTGGTAGCCGCGGTATTCGACGCGTTTCTTACTATGTATCGCGCGCGTATCGAAGACCTGCTGCGAATCGCAACGCAGGGCAGCGGAATCCTCGCGCCGGGTGCGCTGCACCCGGACCTGGTTACCCGGCTTGCGAGAGAGGCGGCAAAGACGGCCAACCACATGCTCGGCATCTGTATCCGCGCGCTGGACTATTGCCCGCCAATCGATATCCGCTTCGGTGACTATCTGCGCGCCATGATAACGGCCG
>Ga0255058_10002159_pt1 | contig 10933 bp, 9 predicted proteins | sample Cases_109_9_MG_FD_188637 | JGI IMG/M metagenome (GOLD analysis project Ga0255058, IMG submission 188637) | Seawater microbial communities from Amundsen Gulf, Northwest Territories, Canada - Cases_109_9 | ecosystem: Environmental > Aquatic > Marine > Gulf | place: Canada: Northwest Territories... | reverse complement strand
TACAACATGAAACTTTGCGCAGGACCTTGTGCCAAAAAAGTGTCTGACAATGATTACCTTTCTCTAGCAATGCAGGCAAAGCTTTATTTGAGGGGCAAATTTAAAGAAATTATAAAGCTTATAGAAAACAGTATGAAAAACGCCGCAGCAGACTTGAGGTTTGAAGAAGCTGCTTTTTACAGAAACCAGCTAAGCTTTCTTAAAATGCATATAGATCAAAAAGGTCTGATTGATTCAAAGACAAAGGATATTGATGTTATAGGTATCTATAGGGAAGGTTATTCCACAAGCATAGTAGTTCTTTATTTCAGAAATGGCTCTATTATGGATAAATCAGAATATTTTTTTGAAAACAGTTTTGGAGACAGTACCCAGATTTTAGAAGAATTTATTTATAGATACTACTTAAGCTCGAAGAGTTATCCAAATGAAGTCTGCATAAATTTAAAGCTTAATAACAGTAATTTCATAAAGCAGTGGCTGAGAGAAAAAAGCGGTAGAGCCATAAATCTTTCTTATCCTTCAAGAGGTAATAAAGTTAACCTGACTAAACTTGCAAACGAAAACGCCAAAGCCTGTTTTCTAAAAAACTTTCATGAACGAAATAATTTCCAGACGCTTTTAAACAATTTATCTAAAAAACTCAGACTAAATAACACTCCTAAAACTATTGAGTGCTATGATATTTCAAACATCCATGGCACAAACTCCGTGGCATCTTCAGTAAGATTTGAGAATGGAAAAGCTCTAAAAAAAAGATACAAAAGATACAAGATTAAAACGATCTCCGGTCCAAATGATTTTGCAATGATAAGTGAAGTAATAAGCCGAAGACTGCAGAGAAAGAATCAGAAGGGTTGGGACCTGCCTGACCTGTTTTTAATAGACGGAGGGATAGGACAATTAAATTCAGCACTAAGCGCAGCAGCAGAGAATGGAAGTACGGAACAAGTTGATATAGTTGCCATTGCCAAAGCCAGAAATCCGAATGAAACTGATAAAGTATTTATCCCTTATAATTCAAAAGCGTTAACATTTAAGAAAAACTCAAAAGAAATCTTATACCTTATGAAAATACGGGATGAAGCACACAGATTTGCAGTTGATTATCATAAAAGCCTAAGAAAAAAGAGTTTTATTAAATCAGCATTCCAGTCTATTCCAATGGTAGGAGTAAAAAGAAAGAAAATACTTCAGAAAAAATACAGAACCATAAACAATCTAAAAAACGTGTCTGCCCAAGAACTGGCATTGCTAGATGGATTTAATACCAAAGTGGCTGAATCTATAAAAAATTATATAAGTTCTACTAACATATAAACATGTCTAAAATTGCTTTTCCAACATGAAGCTTGTTTTCAGCCTGCTGAAAAATTACAGAGTTTTTGTCATGAATAATTTCATCTGTTATTTCCTGGCCCCTGTGAGCCGGCAGGCAGTGCATAATTAAAGCACCGTTTTTTGCTCTAGAAACCAGATCCTGGTTTACCTGATAATCTTTAAACAGTTCAATCTTTTTGTATTTTTGATCTTCTTGTCCCATGCTTACCCAAACATCAGTATATATCACATCTGCACCCCTTACAGCTACAAACGGATCGTGAATTATCTCAATCTTTGGAGCATAAGTCTCAGCAATATTAAGTATATTCGTGTCAGGCCCGTACCCCTTAGGAGTAGAAATTGCTAGTTCAAAACCCAGTATACAAGATGCCCCTATAAGAGAGTTAGCAATATTATTGCCATCACCTACGTAAGCCAGTTTCATCTCGCTGACATTTACACCATTTTCTTTAAGCGTATAAAGATCGGAAACAATCTGACATGGGTGTTCAAGATCTGTAAGCGCATTTATAATCGGAATTTCTGAATGCTCTGCAAATTCTTCTATCATAGACTGATCGAATGTTCTTATAATAATTCCATTTAAATATGAAGATAAAACTTTTGCAGTATCCTCTATAGACTCACCCCTGTTTAATTGGAGATCTGCTGAACTCATAAATATCACATTTCCACCCAGCTCGTTTATCGCAACCTCAAAAGATATCCTAGTCCTTGTAGACTGTTTTTCAAAAATAAGCCCTATCGATTTGTTAAGTAAACTGTGCGGATAGTCCTTTTTTATTTTTAAAGACTTCAGTTCTTTAGTAATGCTGAATATAGATTCAAACTCTTCTTTGCTAAGGTCGAATACACTTAGAAAATGTCTAGGCATCTAATACCTCTTTTAGAGAACTTTCAAATATCTTAAGCGCAAAATCAACCTCTTTTTTTGTTGTAATAAGCGGAGGCAGAATTCTAATGTTTTTTTGTTCTGTAATGATTGTTAGAACCCCGTTCTGATATAATTTCTTAACTACTTCACTTGCGCAGTCACTATTTACAAATTCAACGCCTATAATAAAACCCTGCCCTCTTACCTCTTTTATTATTTTGCTATAATTAGACTGTAGTTTTTCTAACTCACTAATAAAATATGTACCCACTGTTATTACGTTATCCAGCAAGCCATTTTCAATAATTGTTTCAATAACGATGTATCCAACCTTCATAGCCAAGGGATTGCCACCCATAGTAGAGCCATGAGACCCGGGGGTTAGGTGTTTTGCATATTTGTCTTTTGCAAGCAATGCTCCGCAAGCAAGCCCGCCGCCAAGCGCCTTGGCAATGGTCATCAAATCTGGCTCAAATCCCAGCTGCTGATATGCAAACAAACTCCCTGTTCGTCCAATTCCAACCTGTATCTCATCAAGAATTAACAAGATGTTACTGTCAGTACACAACTTCCTGACTTTTTTTAAATAACCTTTTGGAGGAAATATTACCCCATTTTCACCCTGAATAGGCTCTAAAATCACCGCACACACTTTTTTGTCTTCTGCAATTTTTTGCATATGTTCTAAATCACCGTACTTTACAAATTTTACCCCTGGAAGCATTGGATTGAAATCAGCTCTATACTTTTTATGCCCTGTGATGCTGAGTGAACCGTAGGACCTTCCATGAAACCCGCCTTTGCTGGATATAATTTTAAATCTGTTCCCATTTGCTTTACCCCATTTCCTTGCCAGTTTTATCGCGGCTTCATTCGCCTCGGCCCCGCTGTTACAAAAAAACACTCTGTCTGCAAAAGAGTTTTCCACTAGCAACCCTGCAAGATTTCCCTGCTCTTTGGTATAAAAAAGATTTGAGCAATGAACAATCTTTTCTAATTGCTCTACGAATGCTTTTTTAATATTAGGGTGGTTATGCCCCAGGTTTGTTACGGCTATTCCGGTTGTAAAGTCCAGATACTTATTACCCTCAAAATCCCATACCCAGCATCCTTTTCCTTTTTTTAAAGCTACCGGGTACCTGCCATAATTTTTAAAACCGTATCTATCTAATTTATCTATTACTTCAGGAGATTTCATATCAGTATTTCAGTTCCAATCCCTTTATCCGTAAAAATTTCAAGAAGAAGTGAGTGTTCTTTGGTTCCATCAATAATATGAACTTTTCTAACCCCTTCATTCAGTGCGTTTATGGCACAAATAACTTTGGGTATCATTCCCTTTGAAATAACATTTTTTTGTATCAGTTTTTTCACGGCGCTTTCATGCAGAGTAGAAATTAGTTCTTTTTTCTTATCTAAAATACCCGTGACGTTTGTAAGAATAATAAATTTTTCGGCATTTAGAGCACCCGCTACTTTTCCAGCCACATGGTCAGCATTAATGTTGTATGAATTGCCCTTATTATCAAACCCAATTGGCGCTATTACAGGAATATATCCCGAATTGTCCAGAGTATTTATTAATTGTGGATTTATATGTTCCACTTCTCCTACAAGGCCTATATCCGAACCTGGCGGAATCTCTATGTCATGGTCCTTGGCATATTTCATTATATTTAGTTTTTTGGCTAAAATCAGTTTGCCTTCTTTACCAGAAACTCCCACAGCATTGCCGCCCAGCAGGTTTATTGCAGTGATAATACCCTGGTTGACTTTTCCCACCAGTACCATTTGAACAACTTCCATAGTTTCTGCGTTAGTTGACCTTAATCCGGCAATAAATTCAGATTGCAGTCCGAGTTTGTCCAAGTAACTTCCTATCTGCGGGCCGCCTCCATGAACAATAACGGGGTTCATTCCAACAAATTTCATCAAAACCACGTCTCTTGCGAAATTATCTAGTTCTTTACTATTAATGCTCCCGCCATACTTAATTACTATTGTCTTCCCATAAAACTCTCTTATGTAGGGAAGCGCTTCACTAAGTGTTTTTGCTTTTTTTATTAATTGTTCCATTTTTCTAAATTACAATGTTATAAGCTTTAGAGTATATAACGGCTTAAATCTCTATCTTTAACTATGTCTGATATTTTATTCTTTATATAGTCTGAATCTACTTTGAACTCTTTTTCACTAGTATCCGGAGCATTAAATGATATCTCTTCTAGTATTTTCTCAAGTATTGTGTGAAGCCTTCGGGCACCGATATTCTCGGTTGACTCATTCACCTCTTCGGCAAGCTCTGCGAGTCTTACTATTGCATCATCACTGAACTCAAGGGCGATGTTTTCAGTTTTAAGCAGCTCTTTGTACTGTTTTATTAACGCATTTTTTGGTTCAGTCAGAATTCTGATAAAATCGTCTTTAGAAAGAGGGTCAAGTTCTACTCTAATAGGAAACCTGCCCTGCAGTTCGGGAATTAGGTCCGAGGGTTTTGAAACATGAAAAGCCCCTGCGCCTACAAACAAGATGTGGTCGGTTTTAACCAGCCCATGTTTTGTATTAACTGTGCAACCCTCTATAATAGGAAGCAGATCCCTCTGCACCCCTTCTCTTGAAACATCTGGTCCGCTCGATGTTTCTCTGCCGCAAATTTTATCAATTTCATCAATAAACACAATCCCTGTCTGTTCAACCCCTTCAACTGCCTTTTTCACCACTTTATCCATATCAACAAGTTTCTGAGCCTCTTCTTGAATAAGAACTTCCATGGCATCAGGTACCTTAACCTTTTTCCTTTTAGACTTTTTAGGCATCAGGTTACCAAGCATATCGGAGATATTTACATCCATCTCCTCAACGCCAGCCTGTGAAAATATTTGCATTGGAAAATTCTTAGCCGTGAATTCTATCTCTATTGTTCTATCGTCCAATTTTCCTTCTTTAAGCAGAGCCCTCATTTTTTCTCTCGTTTCGTTTTGAGACTCAAATTCACTATCATTATTCTTACCCTTGGGCAGTAATATATCCAGAATCCTTTCTTCGGCTAAATCTTTAGCCTTGCTTATAACATTTTTCTTTTCTTCTTCTGTCATCATTTTTACAGATATATCCGTCAGATCCCTTATCATTGACTCAACATCCCTGCCAACATATCCAACCTCTGTAAATTTAGAGGCTTCAACTTTTAGAAATGGGGCTTGAGATAATTTGGCCAGTCTCCTGGCAATTTCAGTTTTGCCCACTCCAGTTGGACCTATCATAAGAATATTCTTTGGAGCTATTTCATCTTTCATTTCCGGGCTAACCCTCTGTCTTCTCCACCTGTTTCTAAGCGCTATTGAAACAGCCTTTTTAGCTTCCTTTTGACCGACTATGAATTTATCGAGCTCGGTAACAGTTTCTCTTGGCGTAAGAGTGTTTGCTATATTATCCACTAATTTATAACTCCTCTATAACAATATTGTCATTTGTATAAATACATATTTCTGATGCAATCAAAAGTGACTGCTTAACTATTTCTTTCAGTTCAAGCTCAGAATGCCTGACGAGCGCTTTTGCGGCAGCTTGCGCAAAAGGCCCTCCGGACCCTATGGCAATTATATCATCGTCTGGTTCTATAATGTCTCCGCTGCCTGAAATAAGAAACATTGACTGCTTGTCGGCAACAATAAGCAAGGCCTCAAGCCTTCTAAGAATTCTGTCAGTTCTCCAGTCTTTACCGAGCTCAACCGCAGATCTCCGCAGATTACCCCTAAATTCCTGCAGCTTTGCTTCAAACTTATCAAAAAGCGTAATAGCATCAGCAGTCGATCCTGCAAACCCTACAACGACAGAATCATTATATATTCTTCTGAGCTTATTTGCAGTGTGTTTTAGCGCTGTTGCCCCTAAAGTAACCTGTCCGTCGCCTGCAATAGCAATCTTTTCCCCTTTTTTAACACAAACAATTGTAGTACTTCTTAAATGTTTCATATTTTAAGACCTCGGATGAGATTTGTCATATACATTCATTATCCTCTCTATCGATGTATGCGTATATTTCTGAGTAACAGATAAACTACTATGACCAAGCATCTCCTGTATAGCCCTTAGATCTGCGCCGCTGCCAAGCAGATGGGTGGCAAAAGAATGCCTCAATGCATGGGGACTTACATTCTTGCTCAGGCAGGCAGCTTGCGCAAATTTTTTAACTATCCTTCCAATACTCCTTTCAGAAATTTGAGTACCTCTATTGTTTACAAAAAGCTTATCTGTTTTTGGTTTTAAAACTTCTCGACTCTGCAGATATGCCAAAAGAGATATGATTGCTTTTTTACCTACAGGAACAATCCTTTCCTTACTACCCTTTCCCAGCAGTTTGATCTCACTGTTTTCGATATTTAAATTATCCAGTTTTAAATTCACCAACTCTCCCACCCTGATACCACTGGAATACATGAGTTCCAATATAGCTTTATTCCTCAAACCCACTGCTCCTTTACTTAAATCCTGGTCAATTAACCTAAACATTTCGTCTACAGAAAGAAACACCGGAAGTTTTTTTTCTTTTTTAGGTGAAGGAATAAGCTTTGCCGGATTTGCTTTAATAATTTTTTCCCTCTGCAGGAATTCAAAGAACGCTCTTAAAGAAGCCAGTTTTCTCTCAATTGTTGATTTACTATTTTTATTATTTAGCAGTCCAATAAACCTTCGGATAAGAACATCGTTTACTTCATTAATATTTTGAGCATTATTGCCAGATTTTAAAAAATCTCCAAATTCGCATAAATCCCTGCTGTAAGCCCTGAGAGTATTTGCAGAGTAATTTCGCTCAGTTCCTATATATTGTTCAAATTGTTTTATAAAATTATCCATTTTGTAAAGTAAATAGAATAAGCATTAAGTTTACCAGATCAATAGCTTTATAATCTTTTAGAGCAAATATAAAAGAACTCATTGCCTATTTCCCATCCGGTCGTGAGAATTTGCAGCTGGCCCGAGGTAACCATTTCCTTTAGTTCATCTAAAATCTGCTTTTTTAATTCACTGGGTTCTTTTTCAGGAAAATCTGCAATAAGCTTATTTGTAAGTTTATCTATATTACTATTTCCCTCACCAAGCCCTGTACACATTGATTTTAATAAATTAGTTTGAATATCAGACATAAATTCTCCTAAACAATATGTTTTTTTAGGCAGTATAGTAAATTCATTAAAAAACAGAATAATATAACAAATATATCAGGTTATTTCTATCTAGTTGTACTATGTAATGAAGATTCTAATCTACACTCACGAATATCCACCATTTTTGGGCGGTCTTGCAACCACTAGTTACAAACTGGCAACAGGCCTAGCGAGCAGGGATGATATGGAAATATTTATCTTAGCACCTTCCTATGGAACTGGAGATAAAAATGTTGATAAAGAATTTGGTGACAGAATACTAAGAGTTCCCTTATTAAAAACAAAGATCACAAAGTTTATTCCTTTTTTATTATATTTAATATCCAGTATCTTTTTTTATACTTCTTTAAAAAAAATAAAGCCAGATATAGTATTGTTTATTACAGAAGAAGCAGAAGCCACAGGTGGAATTGTTAGCATTTTTTGTGAATTCACTTCTATAGCCCGTGTAGCAGGTTCGGGAATAACAACCTGTTTTCTAGGCAATAAACCTTTTAAAAAATTACTTAAATATCCAATTGCCAGGTTATATAAAATTTCTAAAAAAATTATAGCTGTAAGCAATTATTCAAAGGACCTGCTTTTACAAATTGGAATAGATAGAGAAAAAACAATAGTAATAAACAATGGAATAAGTGAAGAGCTTATTTCTAAATCACCGGAGAGTGAAAAACTTACTGAATTAAAAAAAATGTATTCTATTAAATCTGACGAAAAAATACTGCTTACTATAGCAAGAATTTTACCCAGAAAAGGGCAGGACAATGTAATAAAAGCTCTTAAGTTAGTTGATAAGCAATTTAGTAATTTCAAGTACCTAATTGTGGGTACTGGTAGATATGAAAATGAGTTTAGAGATCTTGCTCGTTCACTGGGACTTGAAGATAAAGTAATTTTTACAGGTGGTGTTGATCATAGTGAAATAATATATCTCCTTGATATTTGTGATGTGTTTATTCTGGCCAATAGAATTTGGAACAATAAAATAGAAGGTCTCCCAAACGCTGTCCTGGAAGCAAGTGCAAGGGCAAAACCTGTAATAGTTGGAAATCACAGTGGATCTGTCGAATCAGTGATTGATGGAAAAACTGGACTGCTGGTTGATTCGGATGATATAAATAAAGTATCGCAATCAATACTCAACCTTTTTTCTGATCGGCATAAATCTTCTAAGTTTGGGAAAGAAGGTAAAAAGATGATTGAAAGCAGATTTACTGAAGAGATAATGATTGATAAATATTATTCGCTCTTTATGTCATATAAAAAATAGTATGTATAATAGAAAACTCAAATGATGTTTTTTCATTAATTCATGAGGTTTTTACCCTAAAAAGTTTTTGCAAAAAGATAGTGTCTGAAATATTAATTTTGTTTACTCAACCCACCGTTCTTTCCATATCTGAAACATAAGCAGGTACCATATCCTTTCTGCCTTGACACTATAACCATTATACAGTTTATCCACCCACATTTTAGTGGTTTTGGGACAGAATATGCCATCTTGCTTTATTTTCTCTTCACCCAGATAATGATGTACCAGAGGCTTAAGATCGGTTCTAAGCCACTTAAAAACAGGAGAGGTAAATCCTCTTTTTGGCCTGTCCCACAGATTACGAGGGATATATTGTTCAAGCACCTTTTTTAAGATATATTTTGTCTGACCATCTTTGTATTTTAGATGCGGGGGTATCTTTGCCACATATTCTAGTAATCTGTGATCAAGAAACGGCTCCCTACTCTCAAGGCTTACACTCATTGAAGCCCTGTCTACTTTTGTCAATATATCATCGCACAGATAGGTCTTAAAATCAGCGCAAAGCATCTGACTCATAGCATCGCGATCGCTTAATCTGGAAAAACTGACATCAAACACATCATCGTTAAAAGGAGTTGAATAAGATTCATTAATCAAACTTTCTAATTCATTTTCTCTCCACTTTGCGTGGGTTATTTTGTGTATATTTTTGAGGTTTTTGTTTATACCCTCACCTAGCATTGCCTGAAAATTAGTATATTTATCCCATATTCCTTTAACTTCAGGCAGCAGAAATTTTAGGTTACTGTAAAAATATTCGACTGTATCAGGACTTAAAAATGAGACAGATTTCTGAATAAAGTTTTTTATTATAGACGGATACTGGGATACCGTTTCATAATAGTATGCGGCTTTTCGGTATCTATTGTAGCCAAAAAACATCTCATCTCCACCGTCTGCAGAAAGGGCCACGGTAACATCCTGCCTTGCAAGTTTTGAGACTAAATACGTAGGAATGCCGGAATTGTCTCCAAACGGCTCATCATAAATATCGGGAAGTTTGTCTACTACATCCAGAGCTTCTTTTTCAGATATATAGTATTCAGTGTGGTCTGTGCCCAGATAGTCTGCGATCCTCTTTGCATGGTGCGCTTCGTTGTACTTATCTTCGTAAAAACCTATTGAAAACGTCTTTAACTGAGTATTTACATTTTTTTGAAGAAGTGCCGTTACCAGACTCGAATCAACCCCTCCGCTCAAAAAAATCCCGACAGGTACATCAGATAAGAGTCTATATTTAAAAGAATCGATCAAAATTTGTTCGAGTTCTTCAGTAATTTCGTCTTCAGAAGCTGTCAGCTTATCCTGCTCATAATAGTCGAGAATATCCCAGTATTTTACTTCTTCGATCTTGTTATTAGAAAAACATATATAATGGCCGGGTCTTACGCTTTTCGTGTTTTCAAAAATAGTTTTTGGGCTGGATATAAAACCGTACATTAAATACGTAGGCAAAGCACTATAATCAAGTTGTTTTGGAAACCCGGGATGTTTATGCAGGGCTTTTAACTCCGAAGCGAACAAAAACAAATCGTTTTTGTGATAATAATAAAGAGGTTTTACGCCTGCTCTGTCTCTTATAAGATATAGTTTTTTTTCCCTGGAGTCCCATATTGCGATTGCAAACATTCCAATAAACTTATGTATGCATTCTATGCCCCACTGCTCATAAGCCTTTACCAAAACCTCGGTGTCAGAATTGCTTTTAAAACTGTAACCTTTGTGGATAAGCTCCTGTCTTATTTCTTTAAAGTTATACAGCTCTCCATTGTAAGTAACCCATATTGTGCCTTTGTCATTAGACATAGGCTGGTGGCCAAGTGTAGAAACATCCAAAATGGAAAGCCTTCGGTGGCCAAGCCCTATGTTGCTCTTTTCATCAATATATTCACCTTTATCATCAGGGCCCCTGTGAGAGAGGGCATCTCTCATGGAAATTAAAACATTCCTATCTACTTTATTATTACAGTCGCAAAATCCTACAATTCCGCACATTGTTATTATGTCCTATAAAAAAATTTTAATGGTAAACAAAAGAAATGTTATTTTCAATTATTAGATATTTCAGTTAATTACTACTCCAAAATAAATAATAATTAAAAATGCATTGGTAAGATAAGTTTTTCAAACCATTAATTTATTTAATTATATCTTTTACTAGAGATTATTTCTTATTATTATATATTAACTTTACTCTTATTTAAAAAAGCAATGTCAGCACACCCACCCATA
>Ga0255058_10002158_pt1 | contig 10933 bp, 13 predicted proteins | sample Cases_109_9_MG_FD_188637 | JGI IMG/M metagenome (GOLD analysis project Ga0255058, IMG submission 188637) | Seawater microbial communities from Amundsen Gulf, Northwest Territories, Canada - Cases_109_9 | ecosystem: Environmental > Aquatic > Marine > Gulf | place: Canada: Northwest Territories... | reverse complement strand
CGGTAGATTTTCGCTGATGCCGCCGCCCGTTATATGCGCCAGGCCTTTGACCGTTACTTCCGTCAGGAGGCTAAGAATCGGCCGCACGTAAATGCGGGTTGGCGCCAACAGCACCCGATCAGCCGGTTCGCCGTCAATGTCATTGTCCGTGGCGATCCGCAGTACTTGTCGGATCAGGGAATAGCCGTTGGAATGCGGACCGCTGGACGCGATGCCGATAATGGCATCGCCGGCGCAAATTCCTTTGCCGTCGATAATTTCGCTACGCTCTGCCGCGCCGACGCAGAATCCGGCCAGGTCGTATTCGCCGTCTGCGTACATGTCCGGCATTTCCGCGGTCTCACCGCCGATCAGCGCAGCGCCTGCCTGCAGGCAGCCTTCGGCAATGCTGCCGACAACCGCTGTCGCAATCTCGACCTCGAGCCGGCCACAAGCAAAATAATCCAGGAAAAACAAAGGTTCAGCGCCCAGAACCAGTACGTCGTTGACGCACATCGCGACCAGGTCGATACCGATCGTGTCGTGTTTGCCCAGCGACTGGGCGAGCTTCAGCTTGGTGCCGACCCCGTCGGTACCGGATACCAGCACCGCTTCCCGATACCTGTCCGGCGGCAGTGCGAACAGGCCGCCGAAGCCACCCAGCCCGGCCAGCACTTCCGGGCGGCGGGTGCGCGCTACCAGCGGCTTGATGCGGTCAATCAGTTCGTTACCGGCATCGATGTCGACGCCGGCGTCCTTGTAAGTGAGTGGTGTATTTGTCATGTCTGGTGCCGGCACTCTGATCGTGCCATAAGAATCCGCTCGGTAAATGAAAAAAGTGGCAATTTATGTAAGAGCAATATAATAAAGACTGGCGGCCCATTGAAAAAGTCTCAGGCAAGCACAAGATTGCGCCGCATGAGACTTTCCTGACAAGCTGCCGGGATATCACACGAAATCTCCGTTCTTACCGCATTCAAGAGGCGCCAGCGTAAGCGTTGATGCAAAACATGACTTTCAGGAACCACAAGGGGCGGGCTCAGCTACTTCGCCTCGCACTGCTGCTGGCCATCATGCTGATGGCAGCGGCCAAAGCGGTCGCCGTCGAACTTCCGTCACTGTACACGGTGCAGGTGGCGCTGGATCCCGACGATCCGGATGCCCGTGATAATGCCTATCAGACTGCGCTCAACCAGGTTTTGCTGCGCGTGACCGGGGCCTCAGAGGTCGCAGAATCACCGGAGTTTGCGGAGATCTTCCCAAACCCGGCCCGCTATGTACTGCAATTTCGCCCGGGAGAAGACAATACGCTTTGGGTATCACTGGATGGCCCGGCTATCGAGACCGCGCTGCGGCAATCCGGGCAGACGATCTGGGGCAGGGACCGCCCGCTGACACTCGTTTGGCTGGCCGTCGACTGGGGTCAGGGCGAGCGTGAAATTGTCGCCGCGGATGATCCGCAGAGGATTGCGGGCGCATCGAGGTCCATCGACCGCAATCGCCTGTTACGGCAGCGGGTGCAGGAAACGGCTGATCGCCGTGGCCTGCCGATCGCGTTTCCACTGCTGGATACACAAGACCTGGAAAACGTCAGATTCAGTGACATTTGGGGTGGCTTCGATCAATTCCTGTTGCAGGCGTCGAAGCGCTACGGTGCAACGTCGGTGCTGGTGGGCCGGGTACGGCCGGGCATGGTCCAGCGCAACCGCTGGACCCATTATCTCGGGAACCAGCAGCGGCAATGGGGCGGTGAGCCGGAGGAGGCCATCAATTTGCTCGCCGATACCCTCCTGGCTGAATTCGCTATTCGCGGCAACACACTGCCGGACACCGTTACACTGAACATATCGGGCGTGGACTCGATTGTAGCTTACGGCAGCGTACAGAATCTGCTGCAGAACCTGAGTCAGATAGAAAGCTTCAAAGTGCATTCTGTGGCGGGCGATCGGATTCGCTACACCGTGATGGTGCGTGGTGGCACCGATCGCCTGACCAGGTCGCTCGAGCTGAGCGGCATACTGGAACCCACTGCGGGTATTGCAATCAGCATAGATCCTGTGCAATTTCCGCAGTTTGACATACTGGATTACGAGTACCGCCCGTAGCGGTAACCTGTAGAGCGTTGTTGTATGAACTTACGCTGGTTGCCAAACGCCATTTCCCTGCTGCGTATCGTGCTCGTGGCGCCGATACTCTGGTTCATGTTCGGGGAGCGTTTCGATCTCGCACTAATCCTGTTTTTCGTCGCCGGCCTGTCCGACGGGCTGGACGGTTACCTCGCGAAAACCTTCGGCTGGCATACCCGCAGCGGGGCGCTGCTCGATCCCATTGCCGACAAACTTCTGGTGGCCGGGACATTCATCACGCTTGCCTCTATCGGGCAGATTCCGATCTGGCTGGCTGCTATCGTGGTCTCCCGCGATGTCGTCATAATCGGTGGTGCTACCGTGTACAACTACCTGATCAAGCCGGTTGAGGGCGAACCAACGCGCATCAGCAAGCTGAACACGGTTCTTGAACTGATGTTTATCCTGTTCGTGCTAAGCCGTGCAGGCTACGGCTGGCCGGACCAGATTACCATTACCATTCTGGGCGCGGCGATATTCGTAACCGTGGTCATCAGTGGCCTTGATTACGTCTCGTCCTGGAGTCGGCGGGCCCGGCGCAGCAACGCGTCGGAAAAGATTGCCGAATGAAAACCGATAACAGGTTCAACTGGTTGATCGCCATCACCTTGGTTGGCTGGTTGCTGTATTTGCTTGCACCGGTGCTGACCCCATTCGTTGCCGCCGGGTTGCTCGCATACATCGGCGATCCGCTGGCCGATCGACTGCAGAAACTGCGGCTGCCGCGGACGATCGCCGTGGTCATCGTGTTCCTGCTCACGTTCCTGTTCATCGGATTGCTGCTACTGCTGGTGTTACCGCTTATTCGCACCCAGGTCACGGCGCTGCTGGATGCATTGCCCGGAATTATTGCCGAGGCGGAACAGGTCTGGTTGCCGCGGGTGTCGGCATTCCTGGATATCGAGGATGGCGAAAACATCGGTATTGCCGCCTTCATGTCCAGATACAGCGATATGGCCGGTAGCTGGAGCACCACGATCCTGATGTCGCTGAGCAGGTCGGGCGGGGCGCTTGCAGCTGCGGTGATCAGCCTGTTCCTGATACCAATTATCACTTTCTACCTGCTGCGCGACTGGGATCTCATCATTTCGCGGCTGGGGGCGCTGGTGCCGTCCCGGCAGCGCGATACGATATTCGGGCTGGCACGCGAAACCGATGACGTTCTTGGCGCGTTTTTGCGTGGTCAGGTCCTCGTCATGCTGGCCCTGAGCATCATATATGCAGCCGGACTGTCGCTGGTCGGTCTGAAGTTCGCAATTGCGATTGGCGTGGTCGCCGGGCTGGTCAGTTTTGTGCCGTATCTCGGCTTCGTATTCGGCATTTTGCTTGCCGGGCTGACCGTGGTGTTGGAGCCGGATCCGCTGTGGCGGCTCGGCGGCGTGATCGCGACATTCTGGATTGCGCAAGTCATCGAAGGCTCGGTTCTGACGCCCAAGCTGGTCGGGGATCGTATCGGTCTGCACCCGGTCATCGTCATTTTTTCAATCGCTGCGGGCGGGCAGTTATTCGGTTTTTTCGGCATTCTGCTGGCGCTGCCAGCGGCGGCGGTACTGTCGGTTCTGGTCCGATTTGCATACCGTAATTACCTGGCGGAGCACCCGGATGTCCGGCTCGATACCGACGCTGGAGAATCGCCGCCTTGAATCAGCTGGCCTTGCCATTGCAGCTGCAGGATCACGCCGTCTTTGAGAGTTTCCTGCCATCCGGAAATGAGCCGCTCCTTAAGTACCTGACCGGCCTTGCAGCAACACCGCGTGGACCCGGTTGCTGGATCTGGGGCGCCGGGGCGACCGGCAAAACTCATTTGCTGCAGGCACTTTGCGAACGGTTGCGTGATCGTGCGATCTACCTGCCGTTGGCGGAGTTTGCAGCCGCTGGCACGGCTGTCCTCGATGGCCTGGCCAGCCGGCAATTTGTCTGCCTCGACGATATCGACCGCGTTGTCGCCAACGAGTCATGGGAACTGGCGCTGTTCGAGCTGTGTAATCAACTGTGGGATGCGGACGGTATCCTCGTCGTAACGGCCAAAGCAACACCCAGAGAAAGTGGCATTGCGCTCGCGGATTTGCTGAGTCGCCTGTCGCGGCTGCCGGCTTTTTACCTGCAGCCGCTCAATGAGGTCGACCGCCTGCGGGCACTGCAACTCCGCGCTCGCCACCGCGGGCTGGATTTGCCGGGCGAGACCGCCCGCTACCTGCTGTCGCGCAGCCAGCGTGACATGGCCAGCCTCTATGAGAGCCTCGACAAGCTCGACAGCGAAGCACTAAAGGCCAAGCGCCGCCTGACCATTCCATTTGTGCGCGACATCCTCGGTTTCTAAAGGGGGACAGTCCCCTTCAGGAAAGGGGACTGTCCCCTCAGTGCTGGGTTTTGAGTTTGCGCGCGACCCTGGCGACGCGCCCGCCGAGAGCGCGTGCCAGCTGGATTTCATCGTCGGACAGCCGGTCTCCGTCGCGGTTCCAGGTAATGTGAGAAGCACCGTACGGAGACCCGCCGGTGGTTGTGGTGCTCAATGCAGATTCGGTGTAAGGCAGCCCCACGAGCAGCATGCCGTGGTGCAGCAACGGCACGGCCATGGTCAGGAGCGTGGACTCCTGGCCGCCATGCAGGCTGGAAGTCGAGGTGAAAACGCCCGCCGGTTTGCCGGCCATGGCGCCGCCCAGCCACTCGCTGCCTGTCCGGTCGAGAAAATATTTGAGCGGCGCGGCCATATTGCCGAAGCGTGTCGGGCTGCCCATCAACAGGCCGGCGCATGCCACAAGATCTGCAACCGTTGCATAGGGTGGGCCGCTCGCCGGTACCGCGTCTTCCGTCGCTTCGCAGACGGCCGAGACAGGCGGCACCGTTCGCAGCCGGGTATCAATGCCCGCGACCGAATCCGCACCGTGGCGGACTTCGCGCGCCAGGGCTTCGGTCGCGCCATTGCGGGAGTAGTAGAGAACCAGGATTTCCGTCACTTTTGCAGCAACTCCGTGACATTTTCGGGTGGTCGTCCGACGATTGCCTTGCCTGCAGACTGATCGACCACGATGGGCCGCTGCAGGACGATCGGATGCTGCTGTAGCCAGTTCGCGAGCGCGTCATCATCGCTCAGTGATGGCAGGTCTGTGGCCTCCGCAAACTCGCTTTCGGATTTGCGCAACAGGTCGGCCAGGGGTACGCCCAGCAAGCCTGCGAGCTGCTTGAGCTGTGCTGCGTCCAGTGGTTGCTGCAAGTATTCGACGATTTTCGGCTCAATACCTCTCTCTTTAATTAATTCTAATGTTTTCCGTGACTTGGAACAGCGTGGGTGGTGATAAATGACGATACTCATGAATTGACTCAACTCCTCGAACGGATAAGTTGCCGGGTAACTGTAACAGCGCCTGCGCCGCTCGTCAGTGTGGCGGTGTATGCTTGACTGGGAGCCGAAGCCCTTGGTAGTTTTCGTACGTGCGCTCAAAGATTCCAACGATAAGAACCGGCCGGTTAGCCGGCCTGATTCAGCGCGGCATGCTGGTTGCGCTGATGGTCTTTTTTGCAGCCTGCGAAACCTCCCCCCCGGTACAGGAAATGAGCGATGCCCGCCAGGCGATAGCGGTCGCCCGCGAGGCCGGCGCCGAAGAGCGCGCCGCCGATGATCTGCGACAGGCCGAGGCGTATCTGAACAGCGCCGAAAAGAAACTGGGGGAGCACGCCTATGCCCAGGCACGCAGTGACGCCAGGCAGGCAAAGGAAAAGGCACTGGCAGCGCTGGCGATCGCGGAGCGGACGGACGAACAGGATTAGTCGCTGCGCGCAGCATGCCTGACGCAATCGCCGCAATTTGTCGCAAGTTTCGGGTCACCGGACGGGTGCAAGGCGTCTTCTTCAGGGCCAGCACGCGCGATGTCGCGACCAGCCTGAAAGTCACCGGCCATGCCACCAACCTCCCGGACGGGAGCGTCGAGATACTTGCTTGCGGCGACGCCGCCGCGTTGCGCCAACTGGCCGAATGGCTGGAATCGGGGCCGCCGATGGCGTCGGTGAGTGGCGTCGAATCGTCTCCGGCTGAGTGCGCCATTCCGAGCACTTTCAGCACCGGCTGAACGGGGCAATACTGGCCGGGACCCGGTCGGACTGAGGTGTTCGTCCGCAGTAGAACACTTAAGTCCGGCAGGCTCCTAGACGCGATACCACTTCAGTCGCAGTTTATCTAGCACCTTGTACGGATATTTGTGCCGGCCCAGGCTGCCGTTATAGCGACCGAGCGCCCGAACGTAATCTCCGTCTTCCATATCCATGTAGTACTTCAATATGGTGCAGCCGAAGCGCAAGTTGGTGTCGATACGCATCAGGTTGTCGTCGGGCCGGCCGATTTCCTCCAGCCAGAATGGCATGATCTGCATCAGGCCACGAGCACCGGCCACGGAGATGGCGAAGTGGTCGAAGTTGCTTTCCACGTCAATGACGGCAAGCACCAGTTCGGGTGGCAAATTCGTGCGGGTCGCTTCGTAGTGGACACGTTTCAATATGTTCAGCCGCTCGCCAGGGTCTGCCACCTGACGAGCCAGCCGCGCAGACATGTCCGTCAGCCATACCTGCGCTGCGTAATGGTCGGCAAAGCTGTCGGCCTCGATAGCCGCTTCCTTCAGGAGTGTGATGAGCGCAGGATCGGGCGCTGGCTGCGCCGGAGCGGCACAGGAGAAGCCCAGCAGGACTGCGGCCATTATCAGTCGCGCGATAGACATATGAAGCACTTGTGACTTGCCGGGTTTACCCGTGCAGACTCCTAAGCTTAGCTAGCACCTTTGCAACAATTCGAGAGCCGCTTCACGTTTCAGGACTTGCGCTTCGCTGTCCCGCCGGTGCCGGTATTCCAGTTCACCGCCGTCGAGGCCGCGCTCGCTGATGACCAGCCTGTGCGGTATGCCAATCAATTCAGCATCGGCGAACTTGACTCCGGGGCGCGCATCCCGGTCGTCAAACAACACGTCCAGCCCCATCTGCTGCAATTGTGCATACAGAGCCTCGGCAGCCTCGCGCAGGCGCTCCGATCGATGCATATTGATGGGTATCAGCACCACGTCGAAAGGCGTCAGCGGCTGCGGCCAGATGATGCCCTTATCGTCATGATTCTGCTCGATCGCCGCACCCACGATTCGCGTCACACCGATACCATAGCAGCCCATCGACATCGCAACATCCGCGCCGTCCTTATCTTGCACGGTGGCACCCATGGATTCACTGTATTTCGTGCCGAGCTGAAATATGTGGCCTACTTCGATGCCGCGCGCAATTTTCAACGTGCCCTTGCCGTTTGGTGCCGGGTCTCCCGCAACGACATTGCGGAGATCGACGGTATCGCCGAGCGTAATATCACGGCCGAAATTGGCGCCTGTGTAATGCATGTCTTTCTCGTTAGCGCCGCACACAAGATCCGCCATCTTGCGGGTTGCATGATCAAAATAGACCGGGATATCGAGTCCGATCGGCCCGGCAAAACCCGGCGTGCTGCCGGTTGCCTCATGCACGGATTTCGAATCCGACATTTGCAGCGGTGCGGACACATCAGGCAGCTTTTCCGCCTTGATCGCGTTCAGCTCGTGATCGCCCCTCAGGCATAGTGCTACCGGCCCGTCGATGCCGTCAACGATCAGTGTCTTCAGGGTCCGCTCGGCCGATATCTCAAGCAATGCCACGAGATCGTCGATGGTCCTGGCCCCAGGTGTGGCGACTTTTGTCAGCTCTTCACCCGGCGGCGGCGCGTCGCCGGTGAGCCGCAACGTGGCCGCAGTTTCGACATTGGAGGCAAAGTTGCCCTGGTCGCTCCATGCGATTGCGTCCTCGCCGGAGTTGGCCAGTACATGGAATTCCTGCGAACGGCTGCCGCCGATTTCACCGCTGTCCGCGTCGACCACACGAAACTTCAGTCCCAAACGCTCGAAGATGGCCGTATAGGCGTCGTGCATGCGCTGATAGCCGTCATCGAGGGACGCCTGGTCGACATGAAACGAGTAGGCGTCTTTCATGATGAACTCGCGCGCGCGCATGACGCCGAAGCGCGGCCTGATTTCATCCCGGAACTTGGTTTGAATCTGATAGAAATTGACCGGCAGCTGGCGATAGCTGCGTAGTTCGCGCCGTGCAATATCGGTGATCACTTCTTCGTGAGTGGGGCCGAAACAGAAGGCGCGGTCGTGCCGGTCGACCATGCGTAGCAACAGCTTGCCGTACTTCTCCCAGCGGCCTGATTCCTGCCACAATTCGGCCGGCTGCACGGCCGGCATTAACAATTCGAGCGCTCCGGCACGATCCATTTCTTCGCGAATGATGTTTTCCACCTTGCGCAAGACCCGCAGGCCGAGCGGCATCCAGGTGAACAAACCCGACGCCAGGCGGCGGATAAGTCCGGCCCGCAGCATCAGCTGGTGGCTGACCAGTTCAGCTTCCGCAGGCACCTCTTTTAAGGTAGTTAGTCCAAATTCCGTGAAACGCATGTATATTCTGATCCCTTCGATATGGCGGGCGTATTCTACACGACGATTTCAATCATGCGTCCGGTCCTTGTGGGGTAGAAGCAATTTGAAAGGTCGTCGCAATCCCTTCGTTGCCAGAGAAGGCATCCCGTTCTTGCTGGTTGCCGCCATACTGACTGTTGGCGCCTGGCAATATGGTGGTCTTGGCTACTCGATCCTGCCCACGGCTGCACTTGCCTGGTTATTCCTGATCTTTCGCGACCCAAAACGTGACATTCCTGCCACTCCGCTCGGCGTGGTCAGCCCCGTCGACGGTGTGGTCATCGATGTCGGCCTGACGGACAAGAGTGTGCTGAACGGCGAGGCGCAAAAGATCATCATTCGCGTAAACAGTCTTGGCACCTACACTGCGCGATGTCCGGTTGAAGGCAAAATAATGGATTTCCATGGCGATCCCCAGCGGGATCAGGCCGGCATCGCCAGCAGCGGGCTATGGGTGCAAACCGATGAGGGTGATGATGTGGTACTGCAGTTTCACGGGCATCGCCTGGGGCTGGCGCCACTCGCCTTTCTGCGCTACGGCGAACGGGTCGGGCAGGGGCAGCGTTGCGCCTACTTGCGGCTCACTCGCTTTGCCGAGGTCCAGGTGCCAATAAATGTGCGCATCCAGGTCGCGGCCGGACAGCGGGTGCTCGCCGGGCGAGGCTTGCTGGCCAAGCTGCCGCATCACTGATCGCCGTGCCGCATCACTGATCGCCGCCAGGCCACGCAGGCTGTGAACAATTTCCCGGCCATGGCAAAATACCGAATATGTCGAACATGGCCGAAAGCAAGCGGCGTGCATACCTTGATGCGCTGGAAATTGACGTCTGGACCTTGCGTGGGCAGGAGCCGGAACCTGCCGCAAGCGCAGGCGAAGGCGCCCCGGTGCCGGCGGACTGGGATCAGCTGCGCGCAGCAGTTGTTGCGTGCACGCAGTGCCGTTTGCATCGAAGCCGTACCCAGACAGTTTTCGGCGTTGGCAATACATCTGCGGACTGGATGATTATCGGTGAAGCACCGGGCGCCGAAGAAGATCGCCGCGGTGAGCCGTTTGTCGGGCGTGCAGGGAAACTGCTGGATGAGATGCTCAGGTCGGTCGGACTTCAGCGGGAGCAGGTATTCATCGCCAATATTCTGAAGTGCAGGCCGCCTAATAATCGCGATCCGTCCAGTGATGAGGCCGCCTCATGCCGGCAACATCTGGAACGCCAGATCGATATGATCAGTCCACGGCTGATTCTGGCCGTCGGCCGCATTGCTGCGCAGCATTTATTGCAGACCGACGCACCGCTGGGGCAGCTGCGCGGGCAGCGGCATGCATTGCGCGATGGGCGATTGCCGCTGGTGGTTACCTACCATCCGGCCTACCTGCTGCGGAGCCCGTCGCAGAAGCGAAAAGTCTGGCAGGACCTGTGCCTGGCCCGCCGCATTACTGCGGAGCAGGCTGCATGATTGCACCGATTCCACAGATTCCGGTTGCCGTGCGCAGCATGGGTCATGACGACCTGTCACAAGTATCGGATATCGAGCGACGCAGTTACGAATTCCCCTGGAGTCACGGCGTTTTTCGGGATTGCCTGCTGGCAGGCTACAACTGCATCGTGCTTGAGCGCGGCGAGCACATTGTCGGTTATGGCATATTGTCCATCGCAGCCGGCGAGGCACATATCCTCAACCTTTGCACCGACCCTCACTACCGCAAGCTTGGTTACGCTACTCGATTGCTGGAGGCGATACTCGTGCGTGCCCGACTGGCGGAGGTGAAAGAAGTCTTTCTCGAAGTCAGGCCGTCCAATGCTGGCGCTCTGGCGCTTTACCGCAAGAATGGTTTTCAGCATATTGCCAATCGTCCCGCCTATTACCAGGCCGATGACGGCCGGGAGGACGCGGCGGTGTTAAGACTCAAATTGCCAGGTCAGGACGGCTAGCTACTGCAGGTCGTTCCGGCTAAACTGCGCCGCCGCATTTCAGCCAGTCAGCCAATGTCCAGCATCGCTCAGCAAGTCAAAAAGCGTCGTACGTTCGCCATCATCTCGCATCCAGACGCGGGCAAGACGACCCTGACCGAAAAACTCCTGCTGTTCGGTGGCGCGATCAATATGGCGGGTACCGTGAAAGGTCGCAAGGCCAGTCGCCATGCAACTTCAGACTGGATGGCGCTGGAGCAGCAGCGCGGCATCTCGATTACCTCTTCGGTGATGCAATTTCCTTACCGGGATCACGTCGTCAATCTGCTGGATACCCCGGGACACGAGGACTTCTCGGAAGATACCTATCGCACGCTGACTGCCGTCGATTCGGCATTGATGGTCATCGATTGCGCCAAGGGGGTCGAGCAAAGAACGATCA
>Ga0255058_10002157_pt1 | contig 10934 bp, 9 predicted proteins | sample Cases_109_9_MG_FD_188637 | JGI IMG/M metagenome (GOLD analysis project Ga0255058, IMG submission 188637) | Seawater microbial communities from Amundsen Gulf, Northwest Territories, Canada - Cases_109_9 | ecosystem: Environmental > Aquatic > Marine > Gulf | place: Canada: Northwest Territories... | reverse complement strand
TCCCTGATCTTTCATAATAAATTACACTCCTGAAGAGATTTTATAAAAATAATTTTCTTCCCTTTCGTTACTTTCTACAATCCCTTTCGTCATTTTCTATAATTAAAGTACATATCCGTCATAGGCTGTCCAAGACTGTTTAGGGCTCTCCATGACATTTCTTGAGATTCTTCAAAAACTTCAAGAACATACCGATTTCGTTATCAACTATTGTCAAATATTGTAAACTGAAACAAACACACCTTATCCTTTAACGGCATAAGTACTTAAACCAAAAAACGGTTTGTTATGAGATTTTGAGTTGACTTTAATAAACACTATCTACACTGAAAAGACTTAGCCTCCAAATCATCTCACCAGTGCAACAAAACGCTAAGACACGCATAATAAACGGCTTACATAAAACATCTTTCTTTTAACGCTTGTGGCATAGCAATTGATTGTAAATATTGCAATATTACGATATTGATGTAATATTATTTTAGGGGTCTTGACTATATTATGTTCCGGCCAAGCCTCTTAGTTATATATTAAAAGGATAAAGACCGTGTTAGGTGTCGCAATACAACATGAAAGGCGAGGGTGCGAGAGATTAGAACGCTCATTAGCAATAATGCTGCACGATCGCAAAGTAACATCAAAGAACATCAGTTCTCAGGGTGTTTATTTTGAGGTAATAGCGAACGATATCACAAATTATGCTCCGGGCAAGGCGTTTATGGTTGAAGTAGACGCAATCGCTTCCAGCCCTCAACTGCCTGACAGAAAAATCAGGCTTATGGGGACGGGAGTGGTCGTGAGGGCGGACGTGCTGAACACTGCAAACCCTGATAAAAGATTGGGTGTGGCCTTGAAGTTCAGTGAAAGACTTGAAGTATGTTCTTAGTCTCATATATACAAGAACTGTTATAACTCAAACATAAAAAGGAGGTGACAGGAGGGAAGAAAATATCAAGAAATTCAGGATCGTCAAATTTATCTCTTAATATTTCCTGCATTTTAAAGCAATTATCACTTTTGTAAACATTACACGGCAATCATGTAAATATTACAATTAAATTACTTGTTAAGCGCTTCTTTTTTGATATGCAGGAAATATCCAAGAACACGTAAGGCCTTGATAATCATAGAGATAATATGATACATCTATAAAGTCTACTCATATCCCCCCACCCCCCCCCACCCAGGGTATACGTATTGCGATATACTCTTAGTGTGTGATAAAACTTAACCTCCCCAAATAAAGCTGAATCACACACTATATAAGAGTATGGGCTTATGGCGGCTCTGATCTCTGAGTAATAAATAGTAACAATAGTGATGGACAATGTGAATGAAAGGTTTATTGATTTGTTTTTATTAGAAACAGGAAAGATTGACTAAAAATCTTTCCTTAACCTGAATTGCGCAATTCAGGTTTAACTAGTTATCTGCAATAGTGCAGAAGAAAGGGGAAAAGCAATGAAGAAATTAGCAATTTTGTCTGCAATAATGTTTGCCGTAGCTCTCTGGTTTGGCAGCACGGCGAGTGCTGGCATATGCCCGCCCGAGGATTCTTTCTTTGACGACTGCGATGAGCAGGGCGACCATACAGACGTTAGAGATGTCACTGTTACTTCGAATGGGGTTAGTATCACAGTTACCGTTGAACTTTGTGGCGCCATCCCTACAAACGATAAAACAAAATATCGTCTCCACATCGACCATTGGGGTACTACCGCTCTCGATAATCCAGAATGTCTGACTACTTCCGACGACACCATGATGATTAGGGGAATCGGAACCACACGGGTAAAAGCAACTGGGCCCGGCGTCATCCAGGAATCGGGTGTTGGTACTACTACCATCACATTTATAGTAGCATATACTGCTTTGGTTGATGGTGATGGTGATGGAAATGAAGCGGAAGCGGAAGACACACTTTTGTTCTGGGTAGATACTCATCATAAGGGTCTTCATCTCTTTGCCCTCCAGCCTTATTATGACAGAAGGCACAAGCCTGAAGGATGGGTGGGTAGAGAAACATAATTCTACCTCATATGTAACACTTACCATATATGTCCGCAACTGTCTGGCACCTTCCATGACATTTACCGGAATTTCCCAAAAGCATCAGAAATGTGCAGACTTTGATGTAAACCGTCGTTGACTATGATGCAAAAAATATACATATCTTATTTCCATGCATCATTAAGGCTTAGATCGTAAACTGAGTGTTTTAAATTTTTGTGTTGCCTTTGATAAACATTCACCTGCCAGGAACATTCATTATCTGCTCACCTGATAAACAAACATAACCATAATAACCTGAACATGTTACAGTACCTGCACAAGAAACAATTCACTTTGGCGCAATAATTGCAAAACTTCATTGGCAGAAAACATCAGAATACGCCATTATTTAAACATTAGAAAATGCGAAAAATACGAAAGACATATCTTATCGTCGCTTTGTCATTGGTCTTATTTATAGGCCAATCTGCGGATGGCCAATCTGCGGGGAACCATAATTACGGCGAAGCGCTGCAGAAATCTATTTACTTCTACATGCAGCAACGCTCCGGCGAGCTGCCGATTGACAACCCCGTAATATGGAGGGCTGACTCCTGCCTCAACGACGGCGCTGACGTCGGGTTGGACTTAACGGGCGGCTATCTGGATGCCGGAGACAACGTGAAGTTCGGCCTCCCCATGGCCTCAACTGTGGCAACGCTTAGCTGGAGTGTCTATGAGTACGGAGATGCCTTAGCCGCTGCCGGCCAGTTGGATGAAGTCCTCGACGCAATCAAGTGGGGGACAGACTACCTTATCAAATGCCACACTGCTACAAATGAGTTCTACTATCAGGTTGGCTCCGGTGGCGCCGATCACGCATGGTGGGGTCCGGTTGAGATAATCGAAGAGGCGATGGACCGTCCATCGTACAAGGTTACCTTAGATTCGCCCGGTTCGACCGTTGTTGGTGCAACGGCTGCGGCTCTTGCAGCGGCCTCTATTATCTTAGAGGACTCTACATGTCTTGCTCACGCCGAGGAATTATTCGCATTTGCCTACTCAACCCAGAGTGATTCTGGCTATACCGCTGCCAACGGGTTCTATACTTCATACAGCGGATTCTGGGACGAACTGTCTGCCGCTGCCGCCTGGTTATACCTTGCGACCAGAGATACAGACTATCAGGAAAAGGCATACTATCTGGAAACGGCCGAATCCTGTGCGGAAAACTGGGGTACGGAAAGACGAAAGAAAATTTGGACCTACACGTGGACACACTCCTGGGACGATATGCATTATATGACACAAATCCTGCTGGCGCGTGCCACAGGAAAGAAGATCTACATTGACTCGATCGAACGCAACCTGGACTGGTGGATACCCGGCGGAGGTGTTACATACACGCCTGACGGGCTGGCCTGGCTGGATTCGTGGGGTTCGCTGCGATATGCTGCAAACGCATCGCTGTTAGCGTTTATCTGGGCTGACGATAATCTCGGTGACTTAACAAAGAAATCGGCCTACAAGAGTTTCGCCGAGAGTCAAATCAACTACATCCTCGGAAACAACCCGCGCAACGGCAGTTACATTATCGGCTTCGGCAATAACTCGCCGCAGAACCCGCACCATAGGACTGCACATGGCCCCTGGTACAACGACATTGACGACCCTCCCACCAACGAACACACGCTCTTCGGGGCGCTGGTCGGTGGGCCGGGCAAAAACGACAACTACAATGATGACAGAACCGACTACGTATCGAACGAGGTAGCCTGCGACTACAATGCGGCACTGGTCGGTGCGCTGGCAAAGATGTCGTCGCTTTACGGCGGGTCACCGCTGTCCGACTTCCCACAAAACTACTTCAAACCTCTTGAACAGCGTCGGGATGAGTACTTCGTTCGTGGAAGACTCCTTTCAGAGACGGCGACTTCCACAGAGATAATTGTCCAACTCACAAACCGTTCGGCCTGGCCGGCAACTGTGAAAGACAAACTGTCGTTCCGTTACTTCTTCGATTTGACCGAGACGTTCAATGCAAACGAGGATATCACAGTAACGCTGGGCACACACGAGGGAGCGACACTCTCTGGCCCCTTCCACTGGAGTGGGAATGTCTACTACATCCTTATCGACTTCACGGGTACAAAGATCTACCCGGGCGGACGAGCGGAGTGTGAAAAAATAGCAGATTTCACCCTGAGAGCGCCAACGGGCGCCGCATGGGATCCGACGAACGACTGGTCACGTATCGGACTAGTCAGTTCTCCGTTTACTTACGAGCCCGTAGATCTCACAGGACAAACTGAGTACATTTGCGTATACGACGATGGCGTGCTCATCTGGGGGCAGGAACCAGGTTCAGGCGAGCCTCCACCTCCTCCACCGCCAACAACATTTATCCACGTGAGCAACATCGACATGGAGGTGGTCAAGGCCAAGGGTCCGTTCTACCGGGCAAAAGCCACGGTGATAATCGTTGATGACGAAAATACTAATGTAAGTGGCGCTACGGTATACGGCACATTCAGCGGGGCCAAGAGTAACAGTGTAAGCGGAGTCACCGACACCTATGGCAATGTAACGTTATTCTCGTCTAAGGTGAAGGGCGGCGGGAGCTGGACATTCTGCGTAGACAATGTAACCAAGGGCGGCTGTACTTATAACTCGGACTACAACGTTGAGACTTGTGATACTGGGAGTAACCAGAATTAGCATTAAAACCGGCTTATGTTTCAAGGTTGAACGAGATGACGTAACTGTTAATCAAACTACTGAAATCTTTGATAAATCTATCTGCTTCTATATCTTTCGCCTGATGTTTATTCTTTCAGAAGTGATATACGAAAATAATTCGTAAACTAGTCGTGTTCCTTAAACAATTCGTTTAAAACAATGGCAATCTGTTCTTTGGTTATCCAACTATTTTCAGGCAATATTTTTCCTATGGGTCTGTGAGGTTTGTCAACAATGTCATCTTCAACTTGTTCGATAATGGCTTCTTTTAATTGTTTTGCAGTTACAAATCCCATATCTATTGCAATCTTACCAAATCGCGGAAAATATTGCTCTGCGAGCTTTTTGTCAACATCATTTTCCATCTTATACTCCTCCCTTCAGGTTGTAAGACATAAATACAGGAAGTTCGAGAAATCTTATAGTAAATGAATTTCATAATAGAATCCTTACTATAAAGACAAACACTTAGTAATCAGGGGGGACGTAAAGCAAAAGAGTCTTTTACCATACAGAGATGTGTATGGGGAAGGGAGTAAAATCTCTTGTGAACTTTATAAAAAGAAGTAGTCTTAGAAAAGAAGGCTTTATTGCCGATTATGTACGTAATAAGAGAATTGGTAGACTGGAAAGTGATGAAGATGATGACGATAAAATACTTGGGATATAGAAAAGGAAACATCCAGTACCATAAGAATTGACATATCCACCAACAAATTGCAACCACTATCACACGCCAGAATGAATCCTGATATTATTCTTCCAAAAGCTTATTATGCATAAAGAATTTTCTTTTAAAAACAACATTATTCTTTAATAATATAGATAGCGGGCGGATTACAAATCTGAAGTGAAAACCGGCGGATTATTCACTTAATACAGGTATATGGAGGCAACATAACATGAAGCTTATCAAAGTCATCTTTAGGCCTGAAAAGATCCTGGAACTGAAGGACGCATTGACCAAATTAGGGTATCATGGAATTACGTTCAAAACAAACCTGGGATTTGGTGAACAAAGGAAGAAGATTAAACAGGTATTTCGTGGAAAGATCTACGAGAAAAGGGTAGATATCACCAAAAGAGCAGAGCTGGAATTTGTTGTGGCAGATTATAGAGTCGAAAGGGTCATTGAAACCATTAGAAGCATTGCCGCAACCGAAGAGGAAGGTGATGGGAGAATATACGTATTCCCCATAGAAAGTGCAATCCATATTCATTCAGGTGACAGGCATTTAGGCGACTCCAGTGAAACAGGGTTTTCCGGTGATATATGATAATTCTCAACGGGCGAAAAAGATAAACCACTTAATGAAAAATCTTGTATTTTATTTACTGGTTATATTTTTAATCATCTACATCATAAGCCCCTGGGACATACATCCGCATTTCTTTGACGATCTTGGTGCATTTGGTATATTATATTATCTATGGCGCAATTACAAAAAATACAAAAGAGCAGGCAGCTATTATTATTCTAAAACCCCATCACAAGGAAGTGAAAAAAGAGAATCTAATGCCGGTTTAGATTTGAAAGAGGCATACGGGTTATTGGGTGTCAACCCAGATGCCTCATGGGAAGAAGTACAAAAGGCGTATAAGGAAAAGATTACCAAATCTCATCCTGATAAAGTGGCCCACTTAGGTGAGGAACTGCAGAATAAGGCAAAGGAACTTACACTTAAACTCAACCAAGCCATTGATATTATCAGACGTTATAAAAATGGTTAAGGCCGTTAACAAAACCAAAAAATACATATAGATTTTCTAAAGAAAACTAATCATTTGCTTTGCTGAACATTTTCCACCATAAGCTTTGCAATGGCCTTTGCAAATGCAGCCGAGTCTCTTGGTTTTGAACCTTCCAGCAGGAGAGCCTGGTCATAAAGAAGCTCTGTGTATTCTTCTAAAATCTTATTCCCTCTGTCCTCTTCGAATATCTTGTTCATGGATTCAAATATCTGATGTGATGGATTGATCTCCAGAATCCTCTTTCTCTTTGGAACGTCCTGACCCATAGATCTCAATAGTTTCTCCATCTGGGGATCCATTTCACCTTCTTCTGCCACAAGACAACACGCAGAGGTCTTTAGCCTACCTGAAAGCCTGACTTCTTTCACATCATTGTCCAGAAGATCCCCCATAAGGTCCAGGAGTTTTGCATATTTCTTTCTTGCCTTGTCCTTTTCATCTTTTTCTGATTTATCCAGAGTAACATCACCCTTAATAACCGACTTGAACTTCTTTCCCTTGTATTCGAACTGGCTCATAATAATATCATCGATATCATCCAGCATAATGAGGACTTCGTAGTCTTTGTCTTTAAATGCTTCTAGGTATGGTGATTTCAACGCTTCATCCAGTGATGCCCCTGTAATATAATATATCTCTTCCTGCCCGTCTTTCATGTCGTCAATGTAATCCTGAATCGTCCTGAATTTATCCTTATCAGTCTTCGTTGAAGGAAAAAGAAGGAGTTCGCCAATAGCCTCTCTTTTGGGGAAATCAAAATGAATGCCTTCTTTCAAAACCCTGCCGAATTCACCATAGAATTTCAGGTATTTATCGTATTCCTTCTTCTTTATATCACTGAGTGTATCGAGTACTTTCTTTGTGATGCTATTCTTTATAGTCTCAACCTGTCTATTATTTTGCAGAATCTCCCTGGAAACATTTAAGGGCAGGTCTGAAGAATCCACCATTCCCCTTACAAACCTCAGGTATGGCGGTATCAACTCCTCGCAATGATCCATGATCTTGACCCTTTTAACATAAAGCGTCAACCCAATCTTGTATTCCTTATAGAAAATATCCATAGGCCTGATCGACGGAATGTAGAGGAGAGACGTAAACTCTGAAACCCCTTCAACTTTATAGTGGACTACCTTTGCAGGGTCTGAAAAATCATGAGAGAGGTGTTTGTAGAATTCATTGTACTCTGTCTCGGTTATGTCTGATTTATTCTTAAGCCAGATGGCCTTTCTGGAATTTAAGGTCTCTTCTTCCTTTAATTTAACCTTTTTGGTTTTATCTAATTTGCTTTCCTTTTCCCGTTCAACCTCCATCACAACGGGATGTTCGATAAAGTCAGAATATTTTTTGACGATATTCCGTATTTCCCATTCCTCGAGATACTTCTTTTCTTCCTCTTTGAGATGCAGGATAACATCAGTACCCTTGCCTTCTTTTTCCACGTCTTCCACAGTAAAGGAACCGTCAGCGCTGGATTCCCACTTAATGCCTTTTTTACCATCAACACCGGCTTTTTTAGTAATTACGTCAACCCTGTCCGCAACCATGAATGACGAATAAAAACCAACTCCAAATTGACCGATCAGTTCAGGATTGTTCTGTACCTCTTTTTTCTGCAACGCCGTAATAAATTCCTTTGTCCCTGAATGAGCAATAGTCCCAAGTTCCTTAATTGCTTCATCTTTAGTCATGCCGATACCATTATCACTAATTGTCAGTGTTCCGGCATCTTTATCTACAGCAAGCTTAATCTTCCAGCCTTGCTCGTCTTTAGGCTCATCTTCAAGGATTTCCTTGTTTGTCAGGGACTCGTGATGCGCCTTGTCAATGGCATCAGAGGCATTGGAAATAAGTTCTCTAAGGAATATCTCCTTATGAGAATAAAGAGAATGTACCATTAAATCTAGAATCTGTTTTGTTTCAGTCTTAAATTCCATCTTTTCCATAGTCATTATACTTCTCCGTCCTGTACTTAATATTTAATATGAATTAATCTCCTATTAAATATTAAAACGTAAGAAAAGTCAATCAATACTAGCAAATACCTTTGGGAAAAGGGATGCCTACTTGCCAGCAGGCTGACAACACACAGTCTGAATATTTAATCTGACAAAACAAAGATTGAAATTTGTCCCGTTTTCAAATATATTTAGACATAATCAGATATGTTTCATTCCTCGGCGGATACTCAAGATCGCTTCGAACATAATCCAGGGAGAAATCAATGATTCTGGCCGGTGATGCAGGCGGCACAAAAACACGACTGGCGATTTATCAGTTGGAAGATGGAAAACTGATTAGACAACAAACAGATACGTTTGTCAGCCGTGACTATCAATGCCTAGAAGACGTTGCGCAAGCCTTCCTTAATAAACACAAAGTTTCAGTAACTAAAGCGTGTGTTGGTGTGCCGGGGCCAATTGTCAATGGCGAAGCCCATGCAACTAATCTGCCCTGGAAGCTCAAAGAGAAACAAATCGGTCGGGCGCTGAATATTCCAACATTTAAGCTGGTAAATGATCTTGTTGCTACGGCGGCTGCAGTGCCGTATCTAACGCCCGATGGTTTACTTACCTTACATGAAGGCGAAGCTCCAAATTCGAACAAAGCTGAGCTTAGCTCTGGTAAAAAAGATTCGAAAATGGAAGAATCAATATACGCTGTGTTAGCGCCAGGTACAGGATTTGGACAGGCCTTTTCACATTTCAAATCCGGCCAACATTATTTAATGGCTTCGGAAGGCGGACATGCCGACTTTGCACCTACAACCGAAATCGAACTTGAGCTTTTTCAATATTTAAAATCACAATATGGTCATGTCAGTTATGAACGCATCCTTTCGGGACCAGGACTGGTAAATATTTACACATTCCTGAAAGATAAAGGCTTTGCTCCGGAACCCCCTGAGTTAAACAAGCGACTGCGCGAAGAGGATCCTGGAATGGTAATTTCCAGCACCGGGAAAGTTGGTGAGTATGAACTCTGTGTTAAAGCCCTTGACATTTTTGCCTCGGTATTAGGCGCACAAGCTGGCAACATGGTACTAACTTTGATCGCCACCGGAGGTATTTACCTTGGAGGTGGTATTCCGGCAGGCATCCATAAAAAATTGGCCGAAGGAACAACCGTTGCTTCATATTTAAACAAAGGAAGATTATCTGATTTGGTAAGAAAAACACCTTTGTATGTTATCCTGGACGATCATACGGCTTTGTCAGGGGCCGCTTACCTGGCATCCACAGTTTGATCAGTTTGGTCAAACGGATCAAAAGTGTATGAACGTCAAAATTTATAATTTAAAATAGGGAGTATAATAGTGGATAAAACTTTGAACAAAAAGCAAACCATCGACCAGCTATGTATAAATACCATACGCACATTATCTATGGATGCAGTGCAAAAAGCTAATTCAGGACACCCCGGCGCTCCGATGGGCCTTGCACCCGTAGCGTTTGTACTATGGGATAAATTTATGTGTCACACCCCTCAAAATCCAGATTGGCCTAATCGTGATCGTTTTGTGCTTTCTGCAGGCCATGCATCTATGATGTTATACAGTTCACTGCACATCCTTGGATATGATATCAGCCTGGAAGACATTAAGAGTTTCCGGCAATTGCACAGCAAGTGTGCCGGACATCCTGAATACGGACTGGCGCCGGGTGTGGAAGCAACCACAGGTCCCCTTGGACAGGGTGTTGCAAATAGCGTTGGTATGGCGATAGCAGAAAGATGGCTTCAGAAATATTTCAATCGCGCCGGACATGAGATAATCAATTATAATATCTTTGCCATCGCCGGTGATGGCTGCATGATGGAAGGTATCTCCGGAGAAGCGGCATCTCTGGCAGGCCATCTCGGATTGAGTAATCTGGTATGGATTTATGACAATAACCATATTACCATAGAAGGGAACACCTCCTTAGCCTTTAGCGAAGATGTAGCCGCCCGCTTCAAGGCCTACAACTGGAACGTCCTGCATGCTACTGACGCCAACGATTTAAAAATGTTGGAAAAAAGGATTCAAGCTGCTATAAAAGAAACCGGACGTCCGTCTTTAGTCGTTGTAGACAGTCATATTGCCTATGGCAGTCCAAATAAACAGGATACTGCCGGAGCTCATGGATCACCTCTTGGTGAAGATGAAATTAGAGCAACAAAGATAAATTATGGATGGGACCCTGACAAAACATTCTACGTTCCGGACGAAGTCAAGGAGTATAAGGATCAGACAATCACAAATGGTATGAAATTAGAAGAAGACTGGAACGAAAAGTTTAAAGCCTACAGAGATGCATATCCTGATCTGGCAAAGCAATTTAACATGATGCAGAACCGTGAATTACCTGAAAACTGGAACAGCTGTCTTCCGAGTTTTCCGGCTGACGCCAAAGGTCTTGCCAGTCGAGAATCAAGCAATAAAATATTAAACCCCATAGCCTCTCAAATTC
>Ga0255058_10002156_pt1 | contig 10939 bp, 11 predicted proteins | sample Cases_109_9_MG_FD_188637 | JGI IMG/M metagenome (GOLD analysis project Ga0255058, IMG submission 188637) | Seawater microbial communities from Amundsen Gulf, Northwest Territories, Canada - Cases_109_9 | ecosystem: Environmental > Aquatic > Marine > Gulf | place: Canada: Northwest Territories... | reverse complement strand
AAGTCGACGATCTGTCCATGGAGGCGCAGGTCGCCGATATAGAAGCCGTGGTCGAGAGCCTTGGCATCACAACATTCGATCTACTAGGGACTGGCGATGGCGCCGCAGTAGCAACAGCGTTCGCTGCGAAACATCCGGAGCGCGTATCACACCTCGTACTGTGGTCACCGTACGCGTCCGGGCGTGAGATCAACGAGCCAAGCGGGATCCGAAGTCTCCAGGGGTTCACGAAGGAGAACTATCGCCTGGCTCTACGGGCGATGGCCAGCGTGGCCTGCCCCAGCGGGCCGACCGAGCTTCAAATCGATCTGAGCAAGACGTTGCGAGAGTCTATGACGGCGGATATGGCGGCGCGGTACCTGGATTTCGGATTGGGTATCGACACTCGAAAGGACCTGCCTCTAGTGAAGGCACCAACCCTAGTCCTACACCGGCGCGGCGTCCGCAGCGCGCCGCTGAATGCAGCGAGGGCTGTTGCCGCGCTCATTCGGGACGCCCGGTTCGTGGCTATTGAGGGGAATGTCTCAATACCCCATTTCGGGGATCTGTCCTATATCGAAACCGTGCGGGAGTTCCTGGGCGAGGGTGACATTGGCTCAGCATCGATGACGCCTCCCGAAACGGCAGTGCACACGATTCTATTCACGGATGTGGAAGGGTCGACGGCGCTGACGGAGCGGCTGGGGGATGCGGCGGCGCGAGAACTGCTGCGAGAGCACGAACGGATCACGCGTGAGGCGCTGAAGGCTCACAGCGGATCCGAGGTGAAGACGATGGGCGACGGATTTATGGCATCGTTTTCGTCAGCTACGGCGGCGCTGGAGTGCGCGGTGGCGCTGCAAAGGAGCTTTGAAGCGCGGAACGAGAGAGCGGACCAAACGGAGTCTCTGCGAATACGAATTGGGTTGAACGCGGGGGAGCCGATTGCGGAGGACGATCCGGGAGGCCGGGCGGACCTGTTCGGGACGGCGGTGAATATGGCGGCGCGGATCGCGTCCGAGGCGAAGGGTGGGGAGATTCTGGCGTCAAACGTGGTGAGGGAGCTGGTGGCGGGTAAGGGGTTCTTGTTTAGCGATCGAGGAGAGACGGAGCTGCGTGGGTTCGAGGAACCGGTGCGGGTGTATGAGGTGAGATGGGGGGAGGGCGAGTGATGGAAGGGCCGTTGGCAGGGGTGCGGGTGCTGGAGGTGGCGAACTGGTTCGCGGCGCCGGCGGGGTGTGCGTTGATGGCGGATCTGGGCGCCGATGTGATTAAGATCGAGCCGCCGGGGGGAGAGCCGCTGCGAGGCTATCTGCCGGCGATGGGGATCGACATGCCGTATAACTTCGTGTTCGAGCTGCCGAACCGCGGGAAGAAGGGGATGACGTTGAACCTGGCGGCACCGGGGGCTCGCGAGGTGATCGACCGGCTGCTGCCGGGGACGGATGTGTTCGTGACGAATCTGCTCCCCTACCGCCGGGAGAAGTACGGGCTGACGTACGAGGAGCTGATCGAGCACCGGCCGGACCTGATCTACGTGAGCGTGACGGGCTACGGGTCAACGGGGCCGGACCGGAACCGTCCCGGCTACGATTACGCGGCCTTCTGGGCGCGATCCGGGATCATGAACTCGCTGGGTGAGCCGGACGAGCCGCCGCCGCCACAACGACCGGCGATGGGCGACAGCACAACTGCGCTTCTGGCGGCGGGATCCGTGGCGATGGCGTTGCTGGCGCGCGATAAGTCGGGCGAGGGGCAGGAGGTGGACATCTCGCTGCAGAACACGGGGATATGGGTGCTGAGCGCGGACCTGCAAGGGGCGCTTCAGGGGATTGCGAGCCCGAAACCGTCGCGGCGAGAGGTACCGAACCCGCTGTGGAACAGTTACCGGACGAAGGACGATCGGTGGATTCAACTGGTGATGCTGGTGCCGGATATGTACTGGCGGCAGTTCTGCAAGGCGACCGGGCGCGAGGACTTGGAGATGGACGAGCGGTTCGCGACGTTCCAGGCCCGCGCGCAGAACAACTCGGAGCTGATCGCGCTGCTGGACGAGGTGTTTGCGGGGCGGACGCTGGCGGAGTGGGACAAGTCGCTGGACGAGCACGGGATCATCTGGGCACCGGCGCAGACGCTGGCGGAGGTGGTGAACGACCCGCAGGCGCGGGCGCGGGGTGCGTTCACGACGATGCACCATCCGAGCGCGGGCGAGGTGAAGATCGTGGATACGCCCGTGAAGTTCGGGAAGTCTGATGTTGGAGTGCGCGGGCCGGCGCCGGAGGTGGGCCAGCACACGGAAGAGGTGCTGCTGGAGGCGGGGTTCGACTGGGACGATATCGTGAAGCTGCGCGACGACTCGGTGATATGAGCTCAAAACCGGCTCCCAGCGCTTAAGATAGCGGCTATGGAACCGCAGATTCAGTATTGCAGCGCCGCGGACGGCACGCGCATCGCGTTCTCGGTGCGCGATGGCGGCAACAAGACGCCGTTTCTCTTCGCGCCAGCACCACCGTTCAGCGACATCCGTGAACCGCTGTTGCGCTGGGGGAGAGGTCTTTTCCTTCGCGGCTCTGAGCCGGAGTGGGGCGAACGTCAGGTCTGTTTGATGGATTTTCGTGGTTGTGGGATATCGGACCGGAATCCGGAAGACCTGAGTCTCGACGCGCTGTGTTCCGACCTGGAAGCGGTAGCGGACAAGCTTGGGTGGGCGAAGTTCGCGCTCCATGGCATGGGAATGGCAGGCCCGGTGGCCGTCCAGTACGCCGCCCGACATCCGGAGAGAGTGACGCGGCTTATCCTGCGGGACACTTACCTACGGGCATCGGACATGGGTCGCATCCCGCGAATGCGTGCGCTCGGGGCGGTGCTACGTGTGGACTGGGAAAGCTATTGCGACTTGGTGACGATTCTAACGGCCGGCTGGCGCGACGCGGATGCATCTCGCCAGTTTAGCGAGTCGCTTTCGCAGATCACCACGCAGGAAGAAGTCCTGGCGCTGGCGAGCGCCACCGCTACCTACGATGTCACGCCGTTGATCGACCAGATTCGAGTGCCGACGCTCGTGATTAATCCCGACTACATGCCGGTGCCGAGCGCCGACATGGCACGGACGATGGTTTCGCTGATCCCGGACGCCCGACTGACGCTATATGGGCATAGCGAGGACGAGATGCTATTCCGGACGATGGCGACTTTCATCGCTGAAGGTGATGAGTCGACGTCTGATCCGATCCTGCCGTCAGGTACTGCGGTCATCCTTTTTGCCGACATCGTTGAGTCGACATCGTTGACCGAGGAGATGGGGGACGCCGCGTTCCGCGATAAGGCTCGAACGCTGGACGAGGGGCTGCGAGGCGTGATCCGCGAGGCCGATGGGACGCCCGTGGAGGGAAAGCTACTGGGAGACGGTGTGCTGGCCGTGTTCGCGTCCGCGAAGAACGCGATAGAGGCGGCGATGCGGTTCGGGGAGGCGGCCGAGTCTGTCGGTCTCGGGCTGCATGTGGGGATGCACGCGGGTGATGTGATCCGTGAGGGCGATAACGTGTTCGGGGGGGCGGTGAACATCGCGGCGCGGATCTCGGGGGAGTCGGAGGCGGGGGAGGTTTTGGTGTCGCAGACGGTACGAGAGCTGGCGCGGACGTCGGCGGGGGTCTCGTTTGAGGACCGGGGGGAGCGGGAGCTGAAGGGCGTGGGGGAGCCGGTGCGAGTGTGGCGGGTGGTGGGGGCATGACGTCGCCGCGGATTCAGTACGCGAGGAGACCGGACGGGGCGCGGACTGCGTACGTCGTCATGGGCGAGGGGCCGGTGCTGGTGATGCCGCCCGGAGGCTTGACGCATCTGGATTGGTACCTGGGGGATACGGAGGCTCACGAGCAGTTCTGTGACAGATTAGCGGCGCATCGGACTCTTGTGATGTACGACCGGCACGGGTGCGGGCTTTCTGATCGCAACAGGACCGACTTCAGCGGCGAGGACGACATGCTCGACATGGAGACGGTGATCGACGAAATCGGCGCGGATACCGTCGACGTATTCGGCATCTCATGGGGTGGAGCCCCGGCGCTGGCCTATGCGGCGAGACACCCCGAGAAGGTGAATCGTATGGTTTTGTACGGCACCGGCTCGCGGGGACGGGCGAAGCCTAGCCCGGAGCAACAGGCGAGTATGGCTGCGCGGAATGTCCTCCGGCTGAATGACTTCGAGACGTACCTGAGGATGCAGGCCACCATGTTCTATCCGAGTGGAAACTACTCCGGAGACGTTCCAGAGCCTGGTGCGCATGCTACGCGACTCTTCGACTCCGGAGATGGCCGAGGCGCTCGACGAGGGCGAATTCAACACCCAGCACCTGTTGCCGGACATACAGACGCCGACGCTGGTGGTCCATCGGAGGGGAGACTTGTTGGCACGGTTCGAGTGGGGACAGTACATGGCACGACGGCTCGGGAACGCAGAGTTCCTGCCGCTCGATGGCGACGCGCACTTCCCGTGGGCTGACGACGCGGACTCAGTCCTGGTCCCCACGATCGAGTTCCTGACCGGCAGTAAGGAACCACGGCCCGAGCCGAAGCAGAGCGGGGCGGCGATAGCGCCGGGGGGAACTGCGACCCAGACGGGCGTGACCGTCATCCTCTTTGCCGACATCGTAGAGTCGACGTCGTTGACGGAGGAGATGGGGGACGCGGCGTTCCGGGATAAGGCGCGAGAGCTGGACGAGGCGTTGCGGACGATCATCCGCGAAGCGGATGGGACGCCGGTCGAGGGGAAGTTGTTGGGCGATGGTGTGCTAGCAGTGTTCTCATCCGCGAAGAACGCGATCGAAGGAGCGATGCGCTTCGCGGAGGCGGCGGAGACCGTCGGGCTCGGGCTGCACGTAGGGATTCATGCCGGCGACGTGATCCGCGAGGGCGACAACGTCTACGGCGGGGCGGTGAACATCGCGGCGCGGATATCGGGCGAGTCGGAGGCTGGCGAGGTGCTGGTTTCGCAGACGGTGCGGGAGCTGGCGCGGACATCTGCGGCGGTGTCGTTCGAGGACGGTGGGGAGCGAGAGTTGAAGGGGGGGGGGGAGCCGGTGCGAGTGTATGAGGTGCGGTGGAGGGAAGAGGGGGACGAGTGAACGCACAGGTAGAGGCGACGCTGCGCCGAATCGAAGAGGAGGACGGCCGGGACCGCGAGGACGGGACGCCGCGCAAGCTGCGGCTGCGGGCGATCACGCGCGAGGTGGGCGAGTTCCTGCATCTGACGATCAAGCTGATCGACGCGAAACGCATCCTCGAGGTCGGGACATCCGGCGGCTACTCGACGATCTGGTTGGCCGATGCCGCCCGCGAAACCGGCGGGCGGGTGACCACGCTGGAGCTAGACCCGGCGAAGATCGAGCGGGCGCGCCCGAACATCGCCGACGCGGGTCTGAGCGACGTCGTGGCCATGGTCGAGGGCGACGCACGCGAGATGGCGGCGGCGCTCGGTGACGCGTTCGATTTCGTCTTCCTCGACGTCGAGAAAGAGTATTATGACGAGCTGCTTGACCCGCTGGTGGCTGTACTGCGGCCGGGCGGGGTGCTCGTCGCCGATAACCTGCTATCGCACGCGGAAGACCTCGCGGGATTCCGCGTGCATGCGGAATCACACCCCGACCTGGAATGCGTGCTGATACCGATACCGAAGGGCGAGCTGTTGTGCCGCAAACGTGGGGGAGCCGGATGACTGTACGGATGGATGGGGAAACGGTGCGGGCGACGAGCGAAATGCTGGCGCGCGCGTTCCACGATGACCCGCCGGTGGTCTGGATGTTCCCGAATGAGGAGAAACGCCGGAAGGCCTCCTTGTCCGACTTCCGGATGGTGATCAAGTACGGGCTGCGATATGGGGAGGTCTATTCGACAGACGGGTCGAACGAGGGGGCGGCGGTGTGGCTGCCCGCGGAGGCGCCGCTGACATCGACGCTGCGGGCTATGAGGGTTGCTTTCTGGGATATGGCGTCGACGCCGTTCAGGGTGGGTTTCGGTTTTCTTCCGCGGTTTCTTGCTGCGATGTCGACGATGGAGAATCTGCACAAGAAAGACGCACCGAAACGTCACCGGTACCTGATGGTGCTGGGGGTAGAACCGGAGCGACAAGGGCAAGGAGTGGGAGGGGCGCTGCTGCAGCCGGGTCTGGAGAAGGCGGACCGCGAGCGTGTGCCGTGCTATCTGGAGACTGCGAAGGAGATCAACGTCACGTTCTACGAGAAGAACGGGTTCGAGGTTGTGCAGAAGGTCGACCTGCCTCGAGGCGGGCCGCCGGTGTGGACGATGCTGCGGGAGCCGATTGGGTAGAAGAGGTGCGAGCCTTGTAGTAGGCCGACACTCTTCCGACGATAAGGCGTAAAATCGGGGCTGTACGGCAAGATGTGATAGCTCCAAGCGCGACGGGATACTGAGTGATGGAACAAGAAATCGGATTCTGTAGGACTTCCGATGGGCTAACGATCGCTTATGCGGCTGTTGGCGAAGGTTCGCCTGTGGTGTACGCGAGCGGCTGGCCGACGCAGATGGAGAAGGAATGGGAGTCGGAATCCTCACGGTCGTTCCTTGAGTCGCTGGCGGAAGGGTGCCAGCTGATCCGATATGACATGCGCGGGTCGGGGCTGTCAGACCGCGACACCAACGACTTTTCGCTAGAGACCCTGACCCGCGACCTCGACGCGGTGATCGACCACCTATCACTCGACAAGTTTGACTTGATGAGCATGGGCATGCTGGCCGGACCTGTAGCGATGCAGTACGCGGCGGAGCACCCTGAGAAAGTAAGGCGCCTCGTCCTTTCAAGTCCATTCATCCGTGGAGCGGAGATGATTTCACCTAAGCGCCGCCACGCACTGGTGGATTACGTGAGCAACTTCGGTATGCCGTTTACGCAATTTACGGACGACCCGGAGATGGATATGGCGACCGTCAGGGACGTGCAGGAGCGGCAAGATGTGGCGGCATCGACCAAGGTTCAAGGCGCGCTGCTCGAAATGGCGTTTGGAATCAACGTGGAGCATCTAGTCGACAAGATCACGTTGCCGACACTGATCTTCCACGCGAAGAAGGATGGGATTCCCTTCAAGCAGGGGCGGGAACTGGCATCCCGGCTTCCGGATGTGAAGTTCATTCCGCTTGAGGGATCTAGTTCTGCAGCGCAATCGCAGGCCGACCTAAAGGTGAGGGAGATTCGACAGTTCCTGGGACTGGCCCCGCTGGCGAAGGCGTCACCCGCGGCACAGGACATCAACACGATCCTGTTCACCGACATCGTGGGTTCGACCGCGCTGACACAGCGACTCGGCGACGAGAAGGCGCGAGAGGTGCTGCGGGAGCATGAGCGTATCGTGCGAGAGCAGCTCTCCACGTACGACGGCGCAGAGGTGAAGACGATGGGCGACGGTTTCATGGCGTCGTTCGGGTCGGCGTCTGGGGCACTGGAGTGCGCGATCTCGATGCAGAAGGCGTTCGGAGCGTACAACGAGTCGGCTGAAGAGCCGGTTCGGATTCGGATTGGGCTGAACGCAGGCGAGCCGATCGCGGAAGATGACCCAGACGGGCGCGGGGACCTGTTCGGCACGGCGGTGATATTGGCGGCGCGGATCGCTGCGAAGGCGGGTGGCGGGGAGATTCTCGTATCGAACGTGGTCCGACAGCTGGTCGCAGGCAGAAGCTTCTTGTTCAACGATCGGGGGGATACAGAGTTGCGGGGGTTCGAGGACCCGGTACGTGTGTACGAGGTGCGGTGGCGGGAGTAGCGTGAGATGGAGGAGATGTCATGAAAAAACTGTTTCTCATGGTGGCTATGGTGGTTGGTATCGCCACCGTAGTTCGTCGCCTGTCCCCCGAGCGGCGAGCTGAGTTGCAGGAGAGCCTCGCGCAGGCGCCGGGGGCGATGATGGAGCACTGTATGGAGATGATGCCAGAGGACTCACCGCCGAAGGTGATGATGTCATCCATGCGCCGGTTTGAAGAGCAGAATGATGTGCTTGCCGCGCTGCTTCGCGAACAGAACAAGCTGTTGAAGAAGCAAACCGCTATCCTGGAGGCGGCGGTGGCCAGCGAATCCAATGAATGAGTGACGTCCCGTCAGGGCATCGACGACTGGCGACCGTACGGAGCGATTCCCCAAGGAGATCGAGGCGTTAGTGGGGACGTTCCGAGCATAGTGGCTATCGGACCGAAGGAATAATGGCCGAGGATCAATCAGCAATCGCGCTGCGGCCCGCCCGTCAAGGCGACGCCAGTGCGATGTTCATCCTAGTGCAGGAGTTGGCGGTTAGCTATCGGCCGGAGCGAGCGACGTTCGATCAGAACTTCCCGCGCTTGCTTGGCGAAAACCGCCAACTGCTCTTGGTGGCGACCAGAGGGGGCGTGGTCGTCGGATACGTCATGGCATCGGAGTCGATGACACTTTACGCGAACGGACCGACGACAGAGTTGATGGAGATGGTTGTCGCCCCGGAACATCGAGGGAAGGGTATCGGCCGCATGTTCATTGAGGCAGTCATCAAATGGGCATCGGAACGCGGGTGCAAGGAAGTGAACGTTCCGAGTCGGCGCGCCGGTGCGTACTACATGCGGCACGGGTTCGAAGACTCAGCGCCCCGCTATCGATTCCCCTTGTGAACTCATTGCTTAAGATCGTGCAGCGGGAGGCGCTCGGCACGCCGGCGGAAGACCGGAAGATACCGTGGGACGACCCGGAGTTCAGCGCCCGGATGTTGCGGGAGCATCTGTCGCAAGAGCACGACATGGCGAGCCGGCGAACGAAGACGATCGACGACCAGGTAGCGTGGATCCGCAGGGAACTCCTGCCTGAAAGCGGTGCGCGAGTGCTGGACCTGGGCTGCGGACCGGGGTTCTACACATCGCGGTTGGCGCGGTCGGGTCATTCGTGCGTTGGCATCGACTTCTCGCCCGCGTCGATCCAGTATGCGATTACGCACGCGAAGGACGAAGGCCTAGACTGCGAGTACCGCCGGGAGGATGTGCGCTCAGCGGACTACGGCGGGCGGTTCGACCTGGTGATGATGTTATTTGGTGAGTTCAACACGTTTGGGCCGGAAAGCGCGGCCGGTATCTTGCGGAAGGCACACGAGGCGCTGAAGCCGAGCGGATATTTGCTGCTAGAGCCGAGCACGATGGAGGCGGTCCGTGGCCTAGGCCGGACGCCGCCGAGCTGGTGGACGGCGACTGACGGGCTATTCTCCGACAAGCCACACGTGGTACTTCAAGAGCAATCTTGGGACAACGAAGCGCTAATCGCATCGATCCGATTCTTCGTGATCGACGCGGAGACGTCAGAAATCACCAGCTATGGCCAATCAACACACGCTTTCAGTGACGAGCAGATGCTGGACCTGCTGGGAGAATGTGCGTTCCGCGACGCCGAGATCGACTTATCGTTTCCGGCAGCGGAATCCGACACGAAGAACGAGCTGATGGCGGTGGTCGCACGAAAAAGAGATGACTGACGAGCCGCTGGACGTTAACTCGCTCGCGGTCGAGATCGCGAAGCGGGTGGATGCGCTGCCGAAGGCGAACGTGCCGTCAGTCCGGACGGTGCGGCGCCAGTACTCGAAACGGATCAAGGGAGCAGGGCCGCGCGAGGTCGTGGAACTGGCAAAGGAGCTTTACCGGCAGCGACGCGTACACCGGTTCTTCGCCGACGAGTTGATCGCGAACCACAAAGGGACGCTAGCCACGCTGTCACCGCGAGCGATCGAGAGCCTGGGGAAGGGGATGGATAGCTGGGACGAGGTGGACTGCTTCGGCGGCTACCTGTCCGGCCCAGCCTGGCGAGACGGCGTGATAGCCGACGAGACGGTCCAGAGGTGGACCAGGTCGCCTGACCGATGGTGGCGGCGCGCAGCGCTCGTGAGCACGGTGGCGCTGAATGCAAAGTCGCATGGCGGAAAGGGCGAGGCGAAACGAACGCTGGCGGTGTGCGAACGCCTGATCGACGATCGTGACGACATGGTCGTGAAGGCGATGTCGTGGGCGTTGCGGGCGCTCGGCGAGCGCGATCGGGCGGCGGTGCGAAGGTTCGTCGACATGCACAGGGGCGAGCTAGCGACGCGGGTCGTGCGAGAGGTGGAGAATAAGTTGCGGACGGGGCTCAAGAATCCGAAGGGTGCTAAGTGATGTCGGACGTTGGCAAATTCGCGCCCGGGAAGGTCGACTACGACCGGCAGTCGGCCGGATACACGGCGGGGCGATCACTCTCCGGGGATGCCGCGACGGCCTGGGAGGAGGCGATCGAACGTCACATCGCGGCGGATGACGTAGATACGATCCTGGATCTCGGCTCTGGAGCGGGCCGGTTCTCGCCGCTGCTGGCGGAGACGGTCGGTGCGCGCGTGGTGGGTGTCGAACCGTCGCGTGGGATGCGGAAGGCTGCCCTTCGAGACGCGGCGCACTCTGGTGTCGATTACGTCGGCGGCGATGGGAGGTGGATTCCGTTGGCTGATTCGTCGCGCGACGCAGCGTGGATGTGCCATGTGATCCACCATGTACCCGACCGTCCGGCGTTCGTGCGAGAGGTTGCGCGCGTCGTGCGACCGACGGGCAAAACGCTGCTGGTGGGAGGGTTTCCCGGACGGATGGATGACCTGAGCCTGTTCCAGTTCTTCCCCGAAGCGAAGCTCGTGCTGGAGCAGTTCCCGACGATAAATGATGTGGTCTCCCTGTTTGAGGCGGCGGGCTTCGGACACGAAGCGATCGAGCGCGTAACGAGGCAATCGTGCGCCAGCGTTGCGGAGCTGGCGCGGCGGGCGAGTAAGAGGGCGGATACGACGCTGGAGTTGATCAGCGACGAGGCGTTCGAGCGGGGGATGGAGAAGCTCCGAAGCGCCGCGGAAGCGGAGACGACACCGGAGCCGGTGATCGATTCGCTGGACCTGCTGGTGTTCGTGAACGGGTAGGGATCCTGGAGATGCTACAATCGC
>Ga0255058_10002155_pt1 | contig 10942 bp, 9 predicted proteins | sample Cases_109_9_MG_FD_188637 | JGI IMG/M metagenome (GOLD analysis project Ga0255058, IMG submission 188637) | Seawater microbial communities from Amundsen Gulf, Northwest Territories, Canada - Cases_109_9 | ecosystem: Environmental > Aquatic > Marine > Gulf | place: Canada: Northwest Territories... | reverse complement strand
GGCCAGGCGTATCGCGTGCCCTGCAAGCCCGTCGCGCCCGGATCGGTGGTCGCCAACAGGGACATGTGTATTATCGAGTCGATGCCGGTCAAGTCGCTGATCACCTTTCCGCAATCCGGCATTGACTATCCGCTGGACAAGCGCCTCCATGTTCGTGGCCATGCGTGGGCAGGCGACCTGCAGGTAAACAGCGTCTTTACGTCGATCGACTTTGGTGCAACCTGGCAAAAGACCAGGCTTCGAAAACCGGCAAACCGACTGGCCTGGCAGCAATGGTCGACCAATGTGCGCTTTCCGCAAGACGGGTACTACGAAATCTGGGCGCGCGCCGAGGACGAGAATGGCAGGTCGCAGCCCATGGTTGTTCCCGCATGGAATCCGCGCGGTTACCTTAACAATACCTGTCACCGTATCGCGGTACGAGTGATGGCGTGACGCGAAGCCCCGTTCAGGACCTATTCAGCCTTACGGCAATAACCTTACCCGCATGTTTGGGCTATTATTGCCCCGCATTGGGCATCGCCACGTCGGCGATCATTATTGTTGGAGCCCGCCATGCGGGCGACTGGTAACGGATATGAATTCTATGACACTACGCGTATTTGGAGTACTGGCAACGATGCTGTTGTCGGCATCAGCCATCGCGGCTTCCGGTTGGAAGATCGACCAGGAGGCCGATAAGGCGCTGGTGATCTTTCAAGAAGACATCAATGGTGCCGAAGTATTTCTCGATCAGTCAGCGGGCTACCTGGTGTTTCCACGAGTGATCAAGGCCGGCTTTGGCATCGGTGCGGAAACCGGCGAAGGCGCATTGCGGGTTGCCGGAAAAACCGTCGACTATTATCGAACGACGAGCGGCTCGATCGGGCTGCAATTAGGCGCTCAGGCAAAGGCCGTCGTGATCATTTTCATGACAAAAGAATCGCTCGACAAATTCCGCAACTCGAATGGATGGAAAGTGGGCGTTGATGGATCTATTGCCTTTATCGACGTCGGCGGGGGCAAGACAATCGATACCAACAATATCAAGGATCCCGTTGTTGGATTTATTTTTGACTCGAAAGGGCTGATGGGTAACTTAACTTTTGAAGGATCCAAGTTCACAAAACTCGACAAGTCAGAGTAAGCAGAATTTTGCATATCGATTTGCGCACGGCTGGTTCCGAAAGGTCTGGAAAGTACGCGGCGGCGGCCTGTACGCCGTCGGGTATATACTGACGTTTCTCTTTTACGAAGCGAAAACCCTGGTAGAAGAAATTTCCCAAAGCACCGGAATCGGTGACTTCCTGAGCAGCCAGCTCATCGAGTTCGTCCTGCGATTCGCGACCGACTCATTGCAGAACATGATTCAGGCATTCATGTGGCCTGTTTCCATCGTAGGGTTGTTTCCACCGTACGGCGCAATCGCACTGGGCCTCGCTTTCTTCGCGTTCCCCAGGTACCTCAAAAAACCCATTGAAAAGTGGCTGTTCGGGGATGATCCGAAAAGCATACCGGCTTCGGGACACTAGTCCGCCAGATTTTTGCCACCGTCGTCCATTTTTTCCGGCCGTTTCCAATAAGCATACTGCGGTGTCCAGTCGTTCTCTCCCAGTCCGGCGAGCCCCATCAGGCTCCAGATTGAGCAATACATATCGCCCGGACCGAATACGCAGGAGTTCTTGCGAGTGATCGTGTCTCCGTCTCGCTCATAGACAACGGCCCCTGGCATATTCTCGGCGCCATCCATAACCGTCTGTTCGCGTATGTACTCGCCGCCACCATGCGAGGCCAGGCGGAATCGCCAATCTCTTGAATTCGCGAACTGGCGCTGCAGCTCGGGTGGGTCTTTTGAAACCAGAACAACGGACATCACGGACTCGAGATGTTTCAGGAAACCGTTGAAGCCGTCCGCCCACAGTGTGCAATAACGGCATCCCTGACCCATATTGTGGATGAGTAGCAATGTCGCCTTGTCGCCGAACATACTCAGCAAACTGGTGTCACCATTGATCGTTGCAAATGCATAGTTGCGTACTTCGTCGCCCGCATTTGATTTGCGCAGTTGGCTTAGCTCTGCAGTGAGTTCAAATATCTGCTGTTCCAGTTTTGAGATTTTTGCGTTTGCCATGTGGCCCCCTGTATCCGCGTCTGTCCGAGATCGGACGCCAAGTGTGATCTGGATCACATCCCGACATTTTTACATAAAATTGAGACCTGTCCGATAGTAATGACGGCCAAAACTTTCTCATAATTGCTCAGGACAGATTTCTGGGCCGGTGTACGAGGAGCTTGCAATGAGCAGTTCGTTGCTATGGGTATTCCTGCTACTGGGCAATGTAGCCCTGCTTTGGTTGTGGATTAACTACATCATCGTGGTCTTGAGAGGACAGTGCCCGCATTGTGGCAAGTGATCCTTGCGCCGTCCGTGATCAAGTAACGGGCCGGTTTTTGACCCTTGTTGGCCGTTAGCGGCCCGCCAAAGCAGCAATTAGAAACGGGTGGCTGGACTTACACTGCCCCCGACTCCGGCATCATGCCTCGATTATGTGCCCTTGCCGCTTCGCCCGTGCCTCGAATCCATCCTGCCACTTCGAGCGGCGCGAAGCCGGCGCTACCTGTACGGCCGTCACTTTGTACTCGGGGCAACTGGTCGCCCAATCGCTGTACTCGGTCGTCACGACATTAGCGCCGGTTTCCGGGTTGTGGAAGGTCGTATAGACGACACCGGGCTTGACGCGTGTTGTGATCGTCGCTTTCAGTGTGATGTCGCCTTTGCGGCTGGTCAGCGAAACCAGTGCGCCGTCCTGTACACCACGCATTTCGGCATCGCTCGGGTGTATTTCCAGCAAGTCCTCGCCGTGCCAGACGATATTGGCCGTGCGCCGTGTCTGCGCACCGACGTTGTACTGCGACAGGATGCGGCCCGTGGTCAGTAACAGCGGGAACTTGCGGTTGGTTTTTTCCTCGGTCGGAACGTAGTCCGTCTCGATGAACAAGCCCTTACCGCGTACGAATTGATCGACATGCATTATTGGTGTGCCCATCGGCGCGGCTTCATTACATGGCCATTGAACGCTGCCGACTTCATCGAGGAACTTGAAGCTGACGTTGTTGAAGGTTGGCGTCAGCTCGGCAATCTCATCCATGATCTGTGCGGCGTTCTCGTAGTTCATCGGGTACCCCATCGCTTGGGAAAGTTCCTGTGTGATAAGCCACTCGTCCTTGCCCTGGCTCGGCTTCATGACCGGGCGCACGCGATTGATGCGCCGTTCCGCGTTGATAAAGGTGCCGTCCTTCTCAAGAAACGACGTTCCGGGGAAGAACACGTGAGCAAATTTGGCCGTTTCGTTCAGGAACAGGTCCTGGACAACGATGCATTCCATGCTGCCCAGCGCGGCTTCGACATGATGGGTATTCGGGTCCGACTGCGCGAGATCCTCGCCCTGGATGTACATGCCTTTGAAGTCGCCGGCGCAAGCCGAATCGAACATGTTCGGAATGCGGAGTCCCGGCTCCGGATCGATCTCGATGCCCCAGTGTTTTTCGAAGGAGCCACGAACCGCGTCGTCCTGCACGGGCCGGTAACCCGGTAGCTCGTGCGGGAAAGAGCCCATGTCGCAGGACCCCTGCACGTTGTTCTGGCCGCGTAGCGGATTAACGCCGACGCCGGAACGCCCAAGGTTGCCGGTCGCCATCGCGAGATTGGCCATGCCCATGACCATCGTCGAGCCCTGGCTGTGTTCGGTCACTCCCAGCCCGTAGTAGATGGCGCCGTTTCTCGCCGACCCGTACAGACGCGCTGCGGCGCGAATCGTTGCAGCATCGACGCCCGAGATTTTGGCAACCGACTCAGGCGAGTTTTCGTCTTTTAGAATCATCGTCTTCCAGGCGTCGTAAGAATCCAGGTCGCAGCGTTCCTTGATATAAGGCTCATCGGCCAGGCCTTCGCTGACAACGACGTGCGCGAACGCGTTGATGATCGGCACGTTCGTGCCCGGCGACAATGGCAAGTGATACGCGGCCTCGATGTGCGCGGAACGCACCAGTTCGATCCGCCGCGGATCGACGACGATCAGTTTTGCGCCCTCGCGGAGACGGCGCTTCATCTGCGACGCGAACACCGGGTGGCCTACCGTTGGGTTCGCACCGATGACGATCATGACGTCGGCATCCATGACACTGTCGAAAGGCTGGGTGCCGGCCGACGTGCCCAGCGTTTGTCTCAATCCGTAACCCGTCGGCGAGTGACAAACGCGGGCGCAGGTATCGACATTGTTATTGCCGAAACCGGCGCGGACGAGTTTTTGCACGGCGTAGACTTCTTCGTTCGTACAGCGTGACGAGGTAATGCCGCCGATGGATTTGCGGCCATACTGTGCCTGGATTTCCTTGAAGCGTTTTGCGGCGAAACCGATGGCCTCGTCCCAACTCACGGGTTTCCACGGCTCGTCGGTGTTGTTGCGAATCAACGGAGTCATTACGCGGTCGCGATGCGACGCATAGCCCCACGCGAAGCGGCCCTTAACGCAACTGTGGCCGTGATTTGCCTGGCCGTCCTTGTAGGGCGTCATGCGTACGACCTGGTCGCCTTTCATTTCTGCCTTGAACGAGCAGCCGACACCACAATACGCGCAGGTCGTGATGACGCTGTGGTCGGGCATGCCATGGTCGACGATGCTCTTTTCCATGAGTGTCGCAGTGGGGCAGGCCTGCACACAGGCGCCGCAGGAGACGCATTCGGAATCCAGGAAGTTTTCGTCGGCGATGCCGGCCGATACCTTCGACTCGAAACCGCGGCCTTCGATCGTCAGTGCGAACGTGCCTTGCACTTCATCGCAGGCACGCACGCAGCGCGAACACACGATGCATTTGCTGGCATCGAACTGGAAGTAGGGGTTCGATGTATCGACGGGTGCGTCCAGGTGATTTTCGCCGTCGAATCCGTAGCGCACATCGCGAAGACCGACCGCGCCGGCCATGTCTTGCAGTTCGCAGTCGCCGTTCGCCGAACAGGTGAGGCAGTCGAGTGGGTGATCGGAGATATACAGCTCCATGACATTGCGCCGCAATGTCGCGAGCCGGTCGGTTTGCGTGCGAATTTGCATACCGTCTTCGACGGGCGTCGTGCAGGAAGCCGGATAGCCTTTGCGGCCCTCGATCTCCACGAGACACATGCGGCAGGAGCCGAACGGCTTCACGCTGTCGGTAGCACACAGTTTCGGGATGTCGACACCGGACTCGCGCGCGGCGCGCAAGATGCTGGTTCCTGCCTTGACCGTTGTCGGCAGTCCGTCGATCTCAATCCTGACAGTATCGGTACTTTTCGAGACCGGCGTACCAAGGTCGGTCTCGTGAACCCTGTTCATTCGTTTGCTCCTCGCGTTTCCGACGCGAAGTCCTCGGCGAAGTACTTCAGGATACTACGGACCGGATAGGGGGTCATACCGCCCATTGCACATAAGGAGGCATCCTCCATCGTGTCGCATAATTCGACCAACAGGTCATAATTTTCCTCGCGATTCTCGCCCTCGATCATGCGGTCGATGACCTCAACCCCCCGGGTAGAGCCGATACGGCACGGCGTGCACTTGCCGCAGGACTCGATCGCGCAGAATTCCATGGCAAATCGCGCCATCTGAGCCAGGTTGGTGCGGTCATCAAACACGACAATACCGCCGTGGCCGAGCATCGCGCCGATCTCGATAAAGGCCTCGTAGTCGAGCGGCGTATCGAGCTGCTCGGCCGGAATGTAGGCGCCCAGTGGGCCGCCCACCTGCACGGCTTTGATGGGGCGTCCGGACGCCGTTCCGCCACCGTAGTCCTCGATTAGCTCGCGCAAGGTGATGCCGAATGCTTTTTCCACGACGCCGCCGCGCTTGATGTTACCGGCAAGCTGAAACGCGAGCGTTCCCCTGGATCGGTCAACGCCGTAACCCGCGTAGCGCTCACCGCCCAGGTTCACGATATTTGGTACAGACGCGAGCGTAATGACGTTATTGACGACCGTTGGTTTGCCGAACAGGCCTTCGATGGCAGGCAAGGGCGGCTTGTAGCGGACGATGCCCTTCTTGCCCTCGAGACTCTCGAGCATTGCCGTCTCTTCGCCGCAGACGTAGGAGCCGGCGCCAAGGTGTACATCGATGTCGAATGCGAAGCCGCTGCCCTGGATATCCTCACCGAGCCACCCCGCGTCGCGTGCGAGGTCGATCGCTTTCAGCAGAATCATATGTGTCAGCGGATATTCCGAACGCAGGTAGATGTAACCCTTGCTTGCACCGACGGCGTAGCCGGCAATGATCATGCCCTCGATAAGGCACATCGGGTCGCCTTCCATGAGCATACGATCCGAAAATGTGCCGCTGTCACCTTCATCGGCATTGCAGGCGATGTACTTCTGCTCCGCTTGCGTGGCCGCGACGGTGCGCCACTTGATGCCGGTTGGAAAGCCGGCGCCACCGCGGCCGCGCAAGCCCGATTCGTGTACCGCATCAAGAACCGCGTCACTGCCGATCTCGAACGCCTTTTGCAGCCCCTTGAAACCCTGGTGTGCGGTATAGCTTTCGATGGACAGCGCTTCGATCAACCCAACCCTGAAAAACGTCCAGCGGTCCTGGGTAATCAGGTATTCGATTTCCTGAATCGGTCCGAGGCGACGATCGTGTTCGCCACCGCCGAGGAAGTTGCTGTCGAACAGGCTGTCGATGTCGGCTGGCGTCACGTTGCCGTATGCGATGCGTTGGCCGTCAACGTCGACTTCCACGAGTGGTTCGAGCCACGACGCCCCCCATGAACCGTTGCGAATCAGCTCGATGTCGCCACCAATCTCTTTCGACTTGCGTGCGATCGCAATAGCAACATCATCGGCCCCGACCGACACGGCCGTGGTCTCGCGCGGGACAAAGACCTTGGTGCGAGCCATCAGTCTTTTGCTCCCATATTGCTTACGAGTTCATCGAACCGCGTTGCGTCCACGCGTCCGAACGTGTGACCGTCGATCATGACCGCCGGCGAGCATGCGCAGTTGCCGAGGCAGTAGACCGGCTCGAGCGTCACGTCATCTGTTGTCTGGTGAAGCCCCACACCCAATGTCGACTCCGCGTGTGCCGTGAGCTCGCGACTGCCCATCGCCTGGCAGGCTTCAGCCTGGCAGATCCTGACGACGTGTTTACCAGCAGGCTCGGTTCTGAAATCGTGGTAGTAACTGACAACGCCATGTACGTCCGCACGGGATAGATTCAATTCGGTAGCGAGCTGGCGAATCGCATCGTCGGAGATGTAACCGAAGTGCTCGACGATACGGTGCAGAATTTGCACCAGCATCTCGGGTCGTGCGCTGAAACTCGAGATGATCTCGCTGGCAGCGTCCGCATCGTAGCCGTTGCCGGTCATGGACATATCCGTTCATCCCCGGAGTAGATATTGAACGTATCGCCGCGCAGGAAACCGATCAGTGTCATATTGAATTCTCTCGCCAATTGTACGGCCAGGCTCGATGGCGCACTAACCGCTGCCAGCAATGGCATTCCGGCGACCAGTGTTTTTTGCATCAACTCGAAACTCGCCCGCCCGGATACCATCATGCCAAATTTCGTGCCGGGCAGCTTTTTCTCGAGCAGCAATTGTCCGATGACCTTGTCGACGGCGTTGTGCCGGCCGACGTCTTCCATCACGGCGATCAGCTTGCCGCCGGTATCGAAAGCGCCGGCCGCGTGCAATCCGCCGGTATCATCAAATGTGCTCTGCGCTGCGCGCAATTTATCAGGCAGGGATACGAGAACGTCTTCACCAAAAACCGGACTTGTGTCGACGAAGGGGTCGAGGCCCGTTACGCGGAGCGCATCCAGGGATGCCTTGCCACACACGCCACAGCTGGAAGTCGTGTAAAAGTGCCGTTGCAAGCGACCGAGTTCGACTTCGACACTGGATTGCAAATCAACGCGGATGACATTGTGATGGCCGCTATCGGGCGCGGGCGGGCCGCAAGGCTCAATCGATGCGATGTCATTCGCCGAATTGATGATCGATTCCGTAAACAGGAAGCCGGCGGCAAGCTCGTCGTCATTGCCCGGTGTTCGCATCGTAATGGAAATGCTCCTGGTAGCCGGCCCATTCGGCGTCGAGCAGCCGAGACGAATTTCGAGCGGTTCTTCCACGGCAACGCTGTCCGCATGCGGGCTGCGCTGCCCCTTACGAATCTTGTTGATCTCAATAGCAAAACTGCCGGTACTCATCTGTTTTCGCTGACCGTGGTCGTGCCGCCATTGGCTGACCGACCAGTATATATCAGTGATCGCTATCTACTGTAGAAACAAGGCGTTAGTTATGGTTTTTGCATGATGGACGTGCGAATGGGGGTCCACTCGGCATCGCTTTGCAGACGCACCCGGTCGTTCTTCACCTCGACGCCGAGTTTTTCGAGTACGTACCGCACGCGCGGGAAACCGGGGGTATTCGCGTATTGCCGGTAAAGCGGCATGAACAACGGTTTCTCAATCATCGTGTCGAGCTTTCTGAACAATTCCGGCCCGGACCACGTCCGATCCGAGGGCAAGCAACATTCGGCCAGCCGCGCAAGAACCATGTCGAGCGACTCATCGCCATCGGAGCGACGGCGAAGTTCAACGTCGGCCAGGAACGCGATGGCGGCGCCGCTCCAGTAAATTTTCATTGTGGCTGCGCGAATTCCAGCGCGTGCGGCCCCGTTGACCGACAATTCGGGCCGCGATCGGCGTCCGCGCTCGAACCCTTCCCAGAGCTTTTGCCAGGCGCGTTGTTCGGTGTATTGGCCCGCGCGTGCCAGCAGCACGTTTTGGTAATACGACGCGAAGCCTTCCGACACCCAGCGATAACGAGTCGAGATGTAAGGCAGCATCAGGTGACTGAATTCATGTGTCGCGGTCCAGTCGTCGTAAAAATCGTCGATCGGCCGGAATTGGTTGACAAACAATTCGATCGTTTCGCCGCTGTCGCGCACGACGCGCCCGAACTGTACCGGCGAATCGCTCCAGGAGCGTTCGCCGCCGACGGGCAGGACAATAACGTTGGGCGCCGGGTTGGGAAAATGTCCGTACGCCAGGACCACGTTTTTTGCGGTCTCGCGTATCCACTCGACGAAATGCGACGCCTGAATCTCATATTCGGGTTGCATCAGCGTAATTCTTATCGTCGCACCGGGAATGCTGGTTTCAACGAAATCGAATTGTCCGAACGCGGCGAACGCGGCTGAGCTCTCGGGTGAGTCCTGCAGTCGATACATGTCGGGTTTTCCGGGCACCGCGAGCCAGGGAACCGAAACATTGACGGATTCCGGCAATTCAAAGCGCACAGTCGTTTCATCGTTGCGGCGCTGCGCGGGGCGCCAGAACCACGTGGCCGGTGACACGACGAAATTCGCCTCGGACAACGATGCGTTGCGGCGCTCGGACGCAGCGGCGCTGGCAAGGTCAACGGTATAGCGCAGGCAGGACAGCCCCTCGCGGGGTATCCGCAGTCGTCGCCTGCGCGAACGAAGCGGTTCGTCGTTGTCGCAGTTCCGGGCACTGGAGAGGAAATTGCCGGCGTCGGCTGAACGTGCGGAGATGTTGTCCACGGGCATGCTGAATCTCGCCTCGACCTGCATTTGCCGCATGTCTTCATCGACGGTGACGACGTACTCGTTAGTTGCCGCGTCGGTGGCGTCGGCACTAAATAATGCCGCCGCAAACGCGAGGATCGAGCTCGTACGTGTCATGTTGCTAATGATAATCGTTCTCAGCATCTGATACTTTGACTGTAAATCTGCCGACAGTTCCACATCGCGGCCGCTAGGCAGCAATTGTGGTTTACACTAGTGGCAGAATACGAACGACTAGTGGCAGAATACGAACAATACAGAAAAAATTCGAGGAGACTCCGTTGAACAAAATAGCACGCCGAAAATTTATTCAGTTGTCTGCCGCTGCAGCTACAGGCTACTTGCTGCACGACAGCCGCAAGGCATACGCCCAGGACCTGCCACAACTCGGGGAAGACGATCCGATGGCACAGGCAATGAAATACACGCACGACGCAAGCACGGTCGATTCGTCCACGCGTGCCAACCCGGCCGAGGACCAGAGCTGCGCCAATTGCGCGTTGGTGCAGGGCAATGACGGCGACGCATGGCGCCCGTGCCAGATTTTCCCGGGCAAAGCAGTCAATGCCAAAGGCTGGTGCTCGGTCTGGGCGCCGAAGCCCTGAGCGCCCGCCCCGCAAGGAACGAAACGCCGGTCTGTACGCCGGCGTTTTTTTTGGCATCGGTGTGTACAATGCGCGCGTCCTGACGCATACCGAAATCGATCTGGAGATCCCCGTTGTTTGAATGCCTGGAGCAGCTACCGGCAGACGCCATCCTCGGCCTGATGGCCGAGTTCAGCGCCGATGCGCGCCCGCAAAAAATAGATCTCGGTGTCGGTGTCTATCGGGCGGCGGATGGCAACACGCCCGTACTCGAGGTCGTCAAGGAGGCGGAGCGACATCTGGTCGAAACACAATCCACCAAGGCCTACCTTGGCACGGCCGGTCAGCCGTCGTTCAATGCGGCGATGCAGCAGCAGATTTTTGGCGATGCTGTCGGAGACGAGCGCTTGACAACCGTGCAGATGCCGGGCGGATCCGGTTCTTTGCGCGTTGCCGCCAGCCTGTTGAAAAAATTGCAGCCGGTCAGTCCCGTTTGGGTCAGCGAGCCGACCTGGAACAATCACGTGCCGTTGCTGGGTGGGGCCGGTCTCGAGCTGAAACCCTACCCGTATTACGACACGCAAAAGCATGTCGTCCGTATCGATGCGATGCTCGATGCCCTGCGGGCGATGCCCAGGGGTGCAACGGTACTGTTCCATGCTTGTTGTCACAATCCGTCGGGGCTGGATCCGTCGGAAGACGACTGGCGCGCGATGACCGACATCGTCGTTGAACGCGAGTTGTTGCCGTTCATCGACATGGC
>Ga0255058_10002154_pt1 | contig 10944 bp, 6 predicted proteins | sample Cases_109_9_MG_FD_188637 | JGI IMG/M metagenome (GOLD analysis project Ga0255058, IMG submission 188637) | Seawater microbial communities from Amundsen Gulf, Northwest Territories, Canada - Cases_109_9 | ecosystem: Environmental > Aquatic > Marine > Gulf | place: Canada: Northwest Territories... | reverse complement strand
TGCCCAGAGATCAATAATGGCGAATGGGGCGGGATAGTGAGCGGGAGCTACTTTTTTTTTGGTCATGCTTTTCAATTTATTTTTTAAAATAAAGCGGACAGGAAAAGAATTTGAAAACTTTGTTAGCAAAGTGGGTTTAGCTGGCGGCAGGTTTTCCAACACGCATTTCAGAGCTCGGGCTTTAATATGCCGGGTGGGCGCTAAAAAATCCACCAGTCCTATTTTTTTTGCTTGTCGCGCGTCTATGGTCCTTCCCGTAAGCATTAAATCCATTGCTTTGAATGAGCCAACCAGGCTGGGAAACCGGACAGTTCCGCCAAAACCGGGATGAATTCCCAATTGCACTTCGGGTAAACCAAGGCGTGTTGAGGAACTTTCGTCCGCAACGCGATACCTGCAGGCCAAGGCAAGCTCCAACCCCCCTCCCAAACAAAATCCCTGGATCATAGCCACTGTGGGAAAGGACAGGTTTTCTAGAAAATCAAAAATCGATTGTCCGCGCTGGATCAACTCCAGGGCCTCTTCGGAATTCTTTAATTTCGTGAATTCCTTTATGTCTGCTCCGGCAATAAAGCCATTGGGCTTTTCTGAAAGAATAACCAATCCGCGTGGAGGCGCTTCTGCCAGTTTTTTTAGCGCCTTATCGAATTCCTCTAAGACCGCTTGCGATAAAGCATTTACGCCTGAATTTTCCCGATTGAAATGAAGCCATATAACGCGATTTTCATCTTCTTCCATTCGCCAGTTTTTTAATTTTAAAGTTTTCATAGATTACTTTCCTTTTTGTTGCTCCCTTTCCACCAGCATAGCTCCCCCTTGCCCTCCTCCAACGCAAAGGGTGGCAACCCCACGTTTAGCGCCTTTGCGCTTTAGCACGTGAAGAAGGTGGAGGGTTATTCGCGCGCCGCTGGCGCCCACAGGATGCCCCAGGCTTATTCCTCCACCGTCTATGTTTAATTTGTTAGGATCAATCTCCCCAAATGCCTTATCCAGTCGCAATTCGTTTTTGCAATAATCAGGATCTTTCCACGCCTTAAGACAGGCCAAAACCTGAGCTGCGAATGCCTCGTTAATTTCCCAAAAATCTATTTGGTCCAAATTAAGTTTATTTTCCGCTAAAAGTGGAGGAACCGCATGAGCGGGTCCCAAACCCATTTGAGAGGGATCAACCCCGGCCCAATGACATCCAACAATTTTTCCCATCAAAGGAAGTTTGTATTTTTTAACGGCCTCTTTGCTGGCCAAAATCAACATAGCCGCTCCATCGGTAACCTGGGCGCTGTTTCCCGCTGTTACCTTCCCCATCCCCCGATCAAAAACCGGCTTTAGTTTCCCGAGTTTTTTCATATCAGAATCGAGCCGAAGTCCATCATCCCGATCATAATAATTTCCATTTTGGTCATAAATAGTTTCTACTTCCTTCATATTTCCGCTTTCCACCGCATTGTTCAAACGGCAATGACTTTGAAGGGCATAGGAGTCCATTTCTTGGCGAGATATATCGAAACGATGCGCAAGAATCTCAGCGGTTTGTCCCATGGATAACCCAACATTGTGATCGGTAAGACCTTTTAAAAGGGCTATTACCGGCTTCAAATGTTTTGGCCGCAAGCGACTCAAGTTCTGGACTCTGGATTTCCAGTCCTTCTTCATTTGCCACTCAGCAAACCAATGGACCAGATCGCGATTAAAAAGCAATGGCGCATGACTCATCGCTTCGGTTCCGCCAGCCAAAACCAAATGGCATCTCCCTGAGGAAATACTCCGCGCAGCTGAATCGAGGGCCTGCATTCCTGAAGCGCAATTTCTCTGCACAGTCCATGCGGGAACGCTATGGCCGCAACCCAGCCGCAAAGCTACCACCCGGGCTATGTTTGCCTCTTCCGGTCCTGGGATCACGCAGCCCAAAATGACTTCATCCAAATCCCCGGGTTGAAAAGATTGCCGCTCCAGAAGCGTCCTTCCAGCCCAGAATGCCAAATCAGAGGCGGAAAAAGGCCCAGGCTTTCCCTTTAATTTCAAAAAGGGAGTTCTTGAACCATCCACCACATAAACGGCTTTACTGTATCGACTTGTCATTGATATTCTTCACCTTTTTTATTTTTAAATTAGGATAATCTTGTCTTAAAAAAAAGCTGTAACACCTCAGGTGTTTAGGCTGAAAGCTGAAGTAAAACAAGGCCCTCTAAGAGCAGCTCCCTTAATTACCCGAAAGCAATATTTAAAAATGTCTTCCCTATTCAGTCTTAAGTCTTCAGTTTTCAGCCTTTAATCTTTAGTCTTTAGTCTTTAGTCTTCAGCCTGTAATCTTTAGCCTTTACCCTATTCTCTCTTTTTCTGAGGGAAATCATCCACACGAATTACTTCTTTTCTGGCTTCAGATGCGACCCGCAGAAGTTTTGCTTCTTTCTCAGTCAAGACGTCAACTTTGACAGCTTCATCTATTTCTTTATCTGAAGTTTCTGCCTTCAACAATCCTTTCCGTTCTGCGTCGCGAATCTTTTTTTCAATCGGTTCCGCATTAATAACCTTTTCCAGGGCATCCTCCAATTTCCATAAAGGCTCGTCCTTTTTCTTTTGGTTCTTTTTTGGGAGAAATATGCCCTCCGTTAAGCGATCTCTTGCGGGGCCAGGAGAAAGAATGAGGCCTGCCATCTTATGATCCAGCTTATCCTTGGGTAGGGAAAAAGTTTGGCCTAATGGAAAAACAAGAAAACGTAATACCCGAGCAATAAAACGATCAGGAAAATTTCTCAAAATCTCGTCAAACCTGGTTTGCATTATATGCAGGGCATCCTCACAAACCCAACATAAAAATGGAAGGTCTTCCTGTTGATTTCCCTGGTTTTCAAATCGTTTTAGCGCCGCCGATGCCAAATAGAGTTGACTAAAGATATCCGCCAAACGGGCGGAAAGTCGCTCCTTCTTTTTTAATGCCCCTCCCAGAAGAAGGGAAGATGCATCCGCCACCAGGGCAAATGCGGCGCTCATTCTTGTTAAATGGCGAAAATAATGTTTGGAGAATTTCGACCCGGGAACAGTGGTTATCCTTGATCCAGTCACACCCATTAGAAAAGATCTCACAGCATTGCTGATCACCAGTCCCATATGCCCCCACAGGGCTTTATCAAAATCGGACTTTCCGCGCTCCTGGTTAGAATCGCTTACCGCTCCCATTTCTTTGACAAGATACGGGTGGCATCGAATGGCTCCCTGGCCGAAAACAATCAAATTTCGTGTTAAAATATTGGAGCCTTCAACGGTGATGCTGATGGGAAGGGATTGATAAATACGGGCCAAAAGATTCCTGGGCCCCATACAAATTGCCGCGCCACCTTGTATATCCACGGCGTCATTGATTATTTCACGAGCGCGTTCTGTGAGATTGTACTTGGCGATTGCAGATATAACCGAGGGCTTTTCACCAAGATCCACACCGGTGGTGGTAAGGGTTCTCGCCGCGTCAATTACATAGGCATTTCCTGCAATCCGGGCTAATTTTTCCTCCACCCCTTCGAACTTGCCGATTGGCAGTTTAAACTGTTTTCGGACGCGGGAGTAGGCTCCAATAACTCTAGCGGCTAATTTGGCGGATCCCGTGCTCAACGCAGGAAGAGAAACCGAGCGTCCCACTGAGAGGCACTCCATCAACATCTGCCAACCTCCGCCAGCCATTTTAGGCCCCCCAATAATATGATCCATGGGAATAAAAACGTCCTTTCCCCAGGTGGGTCCTACCTGAAAAACCGAATTAAGGGGGTAGTGTCGCGATCCTATGGTTATCCCCGGCAAGTTCGTAGGAATTAGCGCCAGGGTTATTCCGGCCATTTTTTTATCTTTTACAAGATGGTCGGGATCATAAATCTTAAAAGCAAGGCCTAATACCGTTGCCAAAGGAGCCAGGGTAATATATCGTTTATCCCAGTTCAGCCGAAGGCCAAGAACATCTTTTTTATCGCCATAATCCCCTCGGCATACCACCCCGCTATCCGGCATGGATGCCGCGTCGCTGCCTGCTTCTGGGCCTGTCAGGGCAAAACAGGGGACCTCCTCTCCAGAGGCAAGGCGGGGAAGATAGTAATCCTTTTGATCCTCAGAACCGTAATTAAGGAGAAGTTCCGCTGGGCCAAGGGAGTTCGGAACCATTACGGTAACCGCAGCCGTAACGCTACGGCTGGCCAGCTTCATAATGACAGCGGAATGGGCATGAGCGGAGAATTGGAGGCCGGAATATTTTTTAGGAATAATCATCCCGAAAAAACCATTTTTCTTGATAAAATCCCAAACCTCCTGAGGAAGATCTTGGAGTTCCTCTGTTATCTGCCAATCATCCAACATGCCGCAAAGTTCTTCAACTGGTCCATCTATAAAAGCCTGCTCTTCAGCGCTAATTTTCGGAGCAGGATAGCTAAGGAGTTTTTTCCAATCAGGATAACCGCTGAAGAGTTCCGCGTCCCACCATACCGACCCGGCCTCCAGGGCCTCCTTTTCAGTGGAGGACATAGAGGGAACTAATTTTCGGGCTAAAGAATAGAAATGGTCACTAACCAGCTTTTTTCTTATGGAAGGAATGTTCAGCAAAACCGTAAGGAACAGAAATAATATCCAGGCGGGAACGAGCCAGATTAATGAAATGCTTCCCCACATGGAAAAAATGGCCAGGAGAGTAATGATGCTTCCAGAAGCTGTACGGATCGAAGCGCGAGTAAAGGCTAAAAAAAATATTAAAACGATTATGGCAACCAGTAACAACAATCCGTCCATTCCTTATTCCCTCCCAAAAAATAGTTTTTATCTCTGACTATTTATTACACTGAATTAGTGGTTTTGGATGCTCAGCGCCAAAAGTTTTTTTCTACTCTGAATTCCCCTCGTTCTTTTCCTTTTTCTCACTCAACGGAGCCTGAGAATCCTTTTTCTGATCTTTTGGTTTGCTGTTTTTATCAATATTCTTGGACTGGGAGATTTCCATTTCATTGTTATAAATAACTCCAGTGCTATGCCAGGGGAGTTTTTTGTATATGGCAAGGTCGTCTCCGAAAAAAGGATATTTAATCACATCAAAGTAGGGCGAATAATCAAAGTCAGTGGGCACAAAAAGACTGCTGTTTCTACGAAACCAGTGAAATTTACCGCCATCCACGCTTTGAATAAAAGGGAGAACAGGATATTGAACAGAGGCAAAGGCCTCAGCCAACATAGTGGAACAAATAATTCGGGTGGAAGTTCCTATTTTTTTTTCAAACAATGAGGACCGCCAGCGTTTGGGAAGGACCCCATAAGGGAAAAAGAACCGGGCCAAATCGAGCAACTGACGAGTGCTATATTTCATTCCAACGCAGCGGGTGGCATAAAAAACCACTTTTTGAACGTCCTGGGGAGATAAATCCCTCGGACGACAAATGCGGAGGTTATGGTATTGGTATTTATTCAGGCGGGAAATAATAGTTCCTTGAGTCGCCAGGGCTTCAATTAATAATTGGTCCTTCCGATCACCCCGATAATATTTCCTGACATTGGCGCTTGCGGCTTCGTTCTCAATTTCATCGATCCGCCCTATATAAAGAGCGGCATGGGTCCATCGACTAAATGTGATGGTTTTTATTACATCGCTAATTCGACTCCGCCCTTCGATTAGGAGAACATCGCCCGGTCGAATTTCGAATCGAACTCGCTCAAAATCACAGAAAGGAGTGCTGGATGCATCGCTTTCCCAAACAAGAAGTTTGAGAATTTTGCCCCCTATCCACTCTTGGATTGTGTTTGTGAAATTCATAGAAATTTCTATTAAATGATCTTCCCTGCGAATTTAGGCTTTATAATGCTTTATAGGGAGCGCCTTTTGCAACTCTAAAATTGCAAATACTTACCCCACTGAAACTATCAACGATTTTTAAATTTGGTAAATTAATTTTATATTTTCCATAAATTTTTCTCCTTAATACTATTACACTGTAAAAACATGTTTTTTGGGCAAGTTTTTTCTGTTAGTTCACCCGGGCGGTAACTCCTTTTGATTTCGCCCATCCTTGGGCTCAACCCTTCGGGCGGCCTTCCTTCGGAATCCGTCCAATTCGGCTTTCTCTGCCGAATTGTGATTGCCGGCCTCCTGGCCGCTTTATGGAGTTTTTATTACTTATCACAAAGATAGATATTTACCTTTTAATCTTTTTCAACCACCAGTGGATAGTCCGGCGTTGGATTGAGCGGACAACTAAATAAATATTCCCCAGGTTTCAGATCAATTGCATAATCTTTTGTTATGCCCGTTTTTAGCCCTCCACCTGAAACAGCGGGAAGTATTAGCTTTTTCACCCCTTTTCCCCTCAGGTAGAAACCGAGTTCATAGGGAACATTTTTATTAGTAACCCTGAATATGGTTTTACCCGGTTTGAGGCGGAGGGTCTGAAAATTGCGCTCTTTAATAGTTACTTTGTTTATTCGAACACAGTCCTCACTGTTTTTTGAGGAAAACTCTTTGGGTCCTTTTTCCGCTTCCACAATTACGCAGGGGGTTTGGGTTAAGGTAACTACAACAGGTGAAGCGGCATCAGCATGAAAAGGGGGAAAAATAATAAAAAGGAGAAATATTGCCACTATATTTAGATTTTTTTTTAACCGCATAGCGGGCCTCCATTTTTTGCCTTTAAATAATTATCTCTTTTTATTTTATCAAATTATGCCCTGACATTCTTTACTTTTGACATACTAAATTAGCTTATAATACAATTAGACACCTGAAGTAATCTTGGAAATTTTACAATTTTAAATGGACTTCTAATCATGCGTGAATATGATACCCCTATTTATAGGATGGCCGTAGAGCAGTTTATGAATGCCGCTAAAATTTTAGATTTAGATCCAAATATTTCGGAGAGATTGATGAGGCCTGAAAGAGCTCTTATGGTGTCCGTTCCAATAAGAATGGACGACGGGAAAATAGCTGTTTTTGATGGATACCGAGTGCAGCATAGTATGGGGTTAGGACCTTGCAAAGGGGGCATCAGGTATCATCCTAACGTTAATCTTGGAGAAGTCACAGCCTTGGCTATGTGGATGTCCTGGAAATGCGCTCTGGCAGGTTTGCCCCTGGGAGGAGGAAAAGGAGGCATCCGATGCAGTCCTGAAAAAATGTCAAGAAACGAATTGCAAAATCTTACACGTCGTTATACGGCGGGGATTTTTCATATGATCGGACCCGATACAGATATCCCTGCGCCGGACATGGGAACTAATCAGCAAACCATGGCCTGGATAATGGATACCTACAGTCAGCATAGAGGCTATTCGACGCCTGGAGTTGTTACCGGAAAACCGGTTGCAATCGGAGGATCTCTTGGAAGATTTGAAGCCACAGGAAGGGGTGTGGTAAGCGTAGTTATTGAAGCAGCCAAAACCATTGACCTCAACCTCGCCAGCGCTACTGCTATCGTGCAGGGGTTTGGGCAAGTGGGCCGTATTTCAGCTAAATGTTTGCATCAGAATGGATGCAAAATAATCGGTGTAAGTGATTCAAAAACCGCTTTATTAAATTCAAAGGGTTTTGATTTGGAAAAATTAATTGAGCACAAAAGACAGAATAATACTTTAGAAGGTTATTCTGAGGCTGAAACTATTTCTCATGAAGATTTATTAGAGTTTGAATGTGATATTTTAATTCCAGCCGCGTTAGAAGGAGCAATTTCAGAAAAAAATGCTTCACGAGTTAAATGCAAGATCCTGGCTGAAGGCGCCAATGGCCCTGTTACAAACGAGGCAGACAAAATCCTAAATGATAAGGGCATATTTCTTATCCCTGATATTCTGGCTAACTCTGGAGGAGTTATTGTTTCTTATTTTGAATGGGTTCAGGATCTCCAAAATTTCTTCTGGTCAGAGGAAGAAATCAATAAAAATCTGCTAAATATAATGAATAAATCCTTTTATGAGACGCTAAAGCTCTCACGCATAAAAAAAGTATCAATGCGGTTAGCGGCTTTAATGCTTGGTATTAAAAAAATTTCCGATGCTATGCTCCTCAGAGGATTTTACGCATAAACTTCAATTTTACAGAGTTTCGCTTTTTGGGGAAATATTAAATGTAGTTGAAAATAGGCTGCGCCCCTTTCTCGTTAAAAAAGCAAAAAAATCCCCCTCCCTCTTTATAACAGTGTCGATTTAACTCCGCCCTTGGCGCCTAGACACTAAAGGACTGGCCGCAACAACACTCTTGCGTATTAGGGTTCTTGAATACAAAAGAGCTTCCCTTTAGGTCCTCAACATAGTCCATTTCCATTTCGTTGACTAATGGAATAGAATGCTTGTCTATAATGACAGTCACGCCGTTAGATTTGAATTTTGTGTCCCCTGCGGAAACATTATCAAAATCTACTTTATATTGATTGCCACTGCATCCACCATTTACAACGGAAACACGCAAATATTTTTCTTCGGCTTTCATACCGCACTGAGCATTCCTTATACGCTCCGCGGCCTTCCCCGTTACTGTAATCATAAAAATTCTCCTTTCCAAAAATAACACATCTGTGGTAGGCAATCCAAAATTCCACCTATTTTATTTTAGACTAAACATCGAGGATTAAGAAGCAAGAATTTAGCCGAATTTCCAAATTGTTTTTACTGTAAAAGAAGCCTTATTGGAAGAGGAGCTTTCAAGGACACAAATCCCACAGGACATCCTTGTCTAACATCAGCCAATTTGACCTGTTTTTGGACAAATTATGAAGACAGCCAGCGCTAAGGTAAAATATGACTGCCCTAACCACTTATAATTAACTATAAAAAACCATGGGCAAAAAAAACGGCCGATTTAAAAAAATAAAGGAGATTGTATACATAACAAACCCAATATATAAATTAGAAAATACCAGTTGATGTACTACCACTTGTCATACCATTCCGGATTTGAGCAACAGCCCGTCGAGGTATGAACTTCCCATTTTGAAAAGAGATCACTCTAATTGAAGGTTCGTCATCTCGCTTGTCACTTCAAAAGAATAGTCGGGATATTCATATATTGGCATTCGGGGTTCTGTTTCGCACAAGGAATAGCCCCAGATACTTTCATACTCCGAGACATCTTCGCCCATCTCCTCAAGGTCCTGCAAATATTCACTGATCGGTTTGGACTCAATAATGACCACCTTGCCCATTTTGTTGATAATGGGGCTGTGATTCCTTGTTGAGTCATGATCAAACTCCAGAATACGGCGACCATAACGTGTGATACCGATCACGCGAAAGGACAGGCTTTTTCCCACTCCGGGCAAATTCAATATGGTCCGATCCGTGGATAGAAACGGCACATCAGCCTCCTTGAGCAGTTCCTGAACATTTTCCACCATCCTTTCAGCCATGTCCGGGAACTGGCGGATTTTGTCATGATATTTTTCAGGAAGCAGGCCGAACACTTTTTCTTCTATCTGTTCCTGACCCGCTCGAGCGTTGGTGGCAAAGTTGTGTTGATTTTCCATGTACCCCTTAACCGAAAAGGTGTAATACCCCAGGACGCCGATTTCGTTCAAAACCTGCCGAAGTCGCGCGGTATGACCTCTGCGTGATGAAGAACTTGTCATGACATTCTGGTTAGTTACGGTCCACCCTGCGGAGATAAGTTTTTTAATCCCCTCATGAGCTTCCGGTGTCACTTCCATGGAGGATTCAAAATGGGTTTGGACTATGAATTTTTTAACGCCAATTTTGGAAGCTTTGTCTTTAAACTCCGCCAGGATCTTTGTGAGTTTATTCGTGATCCTCTGGGGGATATATGCGGGAAGACGCGTTCCCAGCCGCACCCGAACCAATTCGGCATATTTTTCACCGTCTTTCCTGGATTTGTTTGCTTCAATTTTTCGGTCGGCCATTTCATAAATGGCATTCAAAATTTCTTCGAGTGATCTGTCCGAACTCATCAAAGCGTCGCCCCCGGTAATTAAAATATCCCGGAGTTGTGAATCATTCTCGAAATAGGCCATCAGCTTTTTCAATTTTTCGGGCCAGGTTTCCTTGGGCTTCAGTTTGTCCAGGTTAAAATTGAGATGGCCGCGTTGAAAATCATACATGCGCTGACAGGACTGGCATAACCCGCCGCATGCCCGGCCCACGGTATCCGGTATCAAAATTGCGACTTCCGGATAACGCCGGTGCACATTGTTACTAGTTGGTAAAAGCCATCCCGCGGCATTGGGTTTGCCTGGTTCGACTCTGTCCTCTTTTTCCCATGCGACAATATTTCCAAACTGGTCGATCAACTGCTTGCTGTAAATGACGTAATCCCTGATAGCAAGATCAGCTCCAATTGCAAAATAGGGAACCCTGACATGGAGCAGGGACAAATAATATGGATTTATAAAGAAAGGAATACCGACCTTTTCAGCCCGATAAAGGTTTTTCATGGTATCGGGATCGAGGGAATAATCGAGCATTTCATTGAGAAGGTCGGGGGAACGGATGGCAAAATTGAGATGGAAATGACCGTCATTCCACCATTCAAGAGTTTTGGAATATTTTTCTTCTCTTGTCATATCCGGTTCAAACTTGAAACTTCTGCTGGATATTTCCTTTTTGTCCATTCGATCGATGATGATATTTAATATTCGTTCCTTATTTTCCTTTCTCAATTTAATAATGCGCGGGTCGAGGCCGGAGGGCCAGCGCTCCATCCACTTTTCTACCTGTTCCCTCGTGGGAAGTTTTCGTTCTATTTTTCCGCTCAACTGTTTAAACAAATTAATCATATCTTCAAAAAAATAAGGTTTGGCCCCGCCTACCCCAAATTTAGAGGCCAGCCAGATCATCTTAATAGGATTATTTATCGCGACCTCTCCTTTTAAGTTTAAGTCTTCAAATTCCCTTCCCGCATTCTCTATATAATCCAGAAGCCGGATGGCGGCGTAGTCACGCCAGCCTAGGGATTCAAATGTTTTTCGGCCTTCATGTTTGTTT
>Ga0255058_10002153_pt1 | contig 10947 bp, 13 predicted proteins | sample Cases_109_9_MG_FD_188637 | JGI IMG/M metagenome (GOLD analysis project Ga0255058, IMG submission 188637) | Seawater microbial communities from Amundsen Gulf, Northwest Territories, Canada - Cases_109_9 | ecosystem: Environmental > Aquatic > Marine > Gulf | place: Canada: Northwest Territories... | reverse complement strand
AGCGTTGCCGCAGCGGGAATAGCCGCTCATGAGGCCGGACATGCCTTGCAGGACGCGGTGGACTACTTCCCCTTGGAGGTGAGAACGTACATCGTGCCGGCTGTGCAACTAGCGTCGAAGGTTGCCCCGTGGCTGTTTATTGGTGGGATAATTTTGGGCCTTCCCACTCTTGCCTGGTCCGGCGTCATTCTCTTCGGGTCGTCCTTTATCTTCTCTCTAATCACATTGCCGGTGGAGTTCGATGCCAGTTCTAGGGCGCAAGAGTTGCTCGTCAGTCATGGCATTATCCGCGGCAAGGAACAGATAACCGGGGTTGAGAAGGTATTGGGGGCGGCTGCTTGGACGTATGTGGCAGCAGCGGTGTCTGCGATCGGTAGCTGGCTATTCTACGTCTTCGTCCTGCTTTCGCAGGTGCGCCCCGCCGCGAGTCACAAGTGACTACAGTTTCATTCTTGCGGTTCTTTGACCTTGTTGGATGGTGCAAGTCGCGGCGAATGGAAACTGCGACGCTCCGATAGGTGACCTGCGAGATCGCTAAGCGCCAGAACCGACATCCGATTACAGCGAGGGGAAATTCTCGCCTCGCGTTCTGAAACTATCGCACTCGCCGGCTTCGAGATTTCTAAGACAACGGCGCTGAACGCAGTCGTCGTTCGCCACGGCGCCCTGCAGGTGTTTATGGCTCCATTCACACGAGGCCCGGATCATTGGCAGGAGATCGCGGCCTATATCAGTGAGCGAGTATTCCACTCGGGGCGGGATCTCGCGAAATAGCTTGCGACGAACGATGCCGTCCGCTTGTAGCTCCCGGAGCTGATTGGCGAGCATCCTTTGGCTGCAACCGGGCAAGGAGCGAAGCAGCTCATTAAAACGCAAGGCCCCAGCCAAAAGGAGGCACACAATCATGCCTTTCCATTTGCCGCCGATCGTTTTCAGCGCCGGCGCAACGGGGAAGACATCTACGAATTGCTCTTTTTGCTTCTTTTTTTTTGGCATCGCCAAATCCTTGAAAGTAGAAGTTTTGGCGCTGAGAGAGCGGGAGACGGCCAACCTAAACGAAGCCTCCTTGAGCCAGCTGGCACTTGGCCTTTGTGAAAATTGTCAAACGCTGCGTTTTACTCTTTGGTATTTATGCTGTGTATCTGCCGAGCCGCCACCCTGCTGCAAGGAGCAATTCTCAGTCTTCGGTTCTGTGAAAAGCGCGCGCAACGGTTTCGAAATCAGGCTCGGTGCCCAGAATGTGTTTTTGGTTCCAGTCACATAATGCTCGAATCATTGGCAGGAGATCGCGGCCGATCTCAGTAAGCGAGTATTCGACCCTGGGCGGGATTTCGCCAAACAACTCGCGGCGAACGATCCCATCCATTTCCAATTCTCGGAGCTGAGCCGCGAGTACTTTTTGCGTGCAGCCCGGCAAGGATCGCAGCAATTCATTGAAACGCCAAGTGCCGAACAAGAGGCGACACACGACCGCCCCTTTCCACTTGCCGCGGAGTTTCTTGAGCGCTGGTTCAACCGGAAAAAAAGTGTCTACGCCATCGCAGCGATGAGTAAATTGAGCCCTGATCGTGTCCTGCGGTTGCACCGACATTCAGCATCTCCGATGAGCATTGAATGTATTAGGTACCGCATTCTTGATTGGAGGTGAACGGCACACATATGCGCGAACGCCACGTGGTTATTCAAGGTGGCACAAGTTGGCGACCGAAGATTTGCGCTGAAAGGCCCGGACTCCACCGCTTCAGTAGATCAAGCACAAGGCCGACTCGGTATTCCTTTTCTTAGCCGTTATCCCGGTTTCATTCTTAAGCCGCGCTCCGCGCCCGGCTCCAAGAACGCATGTCCTTTCCACAGTCAATGCCGCCCGTGTCGTGGACCAACCATTCGTGCATTCCATCCGCAGTTGGTGCGATAGGGTGTTAGGTGGCCATGTCTGGGGTCATCTCACTGCAATCTAATGTGGAGGTAGCGCTGCAATCATGTTCGTGTGAGAGGATCTGAAGGTACGACCCTCGGACCGAGGAAGTGACAACATGAAATGCTGGGCTGCACAGCAAGGCTGAGCAATATCGTATATTTCATCGAACGAGCAAAAGCATCAGCATACAGATGTTGTCCTTCAGATCACCCGGTAGTTCCATCGTCGCTGCCGGCGAGAAAACAAGCCTATCGCCAATCGGTGCGCCAATGCCATGTCGGTAGTGATTCAAACTGACCGCCGATCACAACGTGCATATTCGTGCCCTGTGACGGACACTGAGGATCGGCTAGACCAACCCAAATGGGGGGCGAGATCATCTTTGGGGGTACAGCTTGGACAACGCTATTACTCCGTGGCCGGCACATGTTAGGCGCATTCGATTTCTATTAGGTCTCAAGCAGGCCGACCTAGCGGAACAGCTTGGGGTCGATCAGTGCACGGTCTCTCGTTGGGAACGGAATTTATGCATCCCGGAAACGTCGGTGCAGAGGCGCGTGCGCGACATGCTGCGCAGGCTCGAACCAGCGATAAGCAGAAGCTTTATTGAGGAGGCTCCCAGCATCGTGGTTATAGGCCGGATGGAGTCGGTTGGCCTTATTTCCGCCGCGTCCCCAGCCGCGACCGCTCCCTATCAGCTCAACGCGACAGAGATGCGCGATCTAAGTGTCTACGACATCACTTCGGAGAGCACTCGCGGATTTATGGAGGCAGTCGATTCGAACCCAGCGTGGCGCCATGGTGAGATTGCCATGTGGAACGTCGTTCTGCGGCGTCCTGATGGGAACTGGGCTCGATTCACGGGCGCACCGATTGGAAACATGGGTTTTTTCTTGGGGATCGGCGGCGCCGTTCCTCCTCCGCACGGGTTTGCGGACAAAGACTATCAGCTCACGTTCCAAGCCTTCGACGAGCTGTGCGACTAGAAGCCGAAGCTGTCCGATGAATTCTAGGCGAGTATGAGATGAGCAACATTCTGCCGTGGCCGGCTCTGATAAAACGACTGTGCTTTCTAATGGATGTCGATGAAGCGCAACTAACGGATTATCTCGGTGTCGATGAGACCGCCGATCACAACGTGCATATTCGTGCCCTGTGACGGACACTGAGGATCGGCTAGACCAACCCAAATGGGGGGCGAGATCAACTTTGGGGGTACAGCTTGGACGACACTATTACTCCGTGGCCGGCACTTGTTAAGCGCATTCGATTTCTATCAGGTCTCAAGCAGGCCGACCTAGCGGAACAGCTTGGGGTCGATCAGTGCACGGTCTCTCGTTGGGAACGGAATTTATGCATCCCGGACACGTCGGTGCAGAAGCGCGTGCGCGATATGATGTATAAGCTTGAGCCTGGCATCGATCGATCGTTCATAGAGAATGCGCCAGCGATCATCGCCGTCAGCACCATAGGAAACGCAGGGCTCGCAAAGTGCATGTCGCGGCTGGCCTCGGGCACTTTCCTCCGCACCCCCGCCGAGATGCGAAACATTGAAGTTTATGGATTCGCCACAGACAGTTTGAACAACATCCTGAATGAGCTTAACGGCGATGCTGCGTGGCGCAACGGAGAGATCGCGTCGTGGCGAGGGGTGATGCGTCAGATTAATGGCGTCTGGGTTAAGTTTTCCGCCGCCCCGATAGGCCAGAGCGGACTGTGCATGTGGATTTGCGCCTTCCTGACGCCACCGGAAGCAGCGCTCAAAGATGACTTTCAGCTCACCGTCTACCCCTTCGACGATCTGTGCGACTAGAGGCCGAAGCTGTCCGATGAATTCTAAGCGAGCATGAGATGAGCAACATTCTGCCGTGGCCGGCTCTGATAAAACGACTGTGCTTTCTAATGGGTGTCGATGAAGCGCAACTAGCGGGTCATCTCGGTGTCGATGAGCCCACCGTCCACCGCTGGGAGCGGGGCATCCTAGTTCCGGAGAGAAAAATGCAAAAGATTGTCCGCGACAAACTGCACAGACTAGAACCGGCAATCTCGGCGAGGTCGATCGAGGCGATGACCGTGATCAGCGCCATTCATTGCAACATTTCGCTCGGTCTTTGCTGTGCTGCGAGCCAGCCTTACGCGGACGCCTATGAGATGCGGGCGGATGAGCTGCGCTACCTGATGCTTCATCACATGTGGAACCAATGTACTGAACGAGCAGTGGAGGCCCTGGCCAATGACGAAGCCTGGAAAAGTGGTGAGTGCGCGCTGGTGCACGCTACCATCCAGCGGCCCGATGGCCGTTGGGTAAGCTACTCCGGTTCGCCTATTGGCACGACCAACATGGCTTTGTGGATCGGCGCGGTGGTCGAAAAGCCTGATCATCTCCAAGAGGGTGACTTTGATCTCAGCATCACCACGCTGGACGATCTGCTCCTATAGCCAATCTCGCATGCGTAATTGTCGTAGACCCCGGGGGGGCTATGCAGACGGCTCAATCATCATCCAGCGCCTGCCATGACTCATAGTGTGCCACGTAGAGACGTTTGACGGGATGGGAACGGCACAAGTATGTGCGAACGCTACCTTGTTACTCAATCGCAGATCTCATCGAATGAACGCAAAATCAGCTTGTAAATGTTGTCTTCGAGATCATCTGGCGGCTCAATCGTCGCTGCCGTCCAGAAAACATGCCCCGTATCGCCAATGGGCGTCCCAATGCCCCGCGCCCACCTCCCATCGATGCGCTGAATTGTTGCCTCGAAATCTGCAATCTCTCCTCGTCGCCAATCCGGTAAAGCATTGAGATGGGTAACCAACTCCTGGGTGCTTTCCGAAAGCAGATCAAACATGGCAAGTTCTCGCATTTCGGCAGGGCTGCGCTGGTACGCCACTGCCGCAACGAACGAAATCGACGAGATAATCCCCATATCAGCCAGGTGCATAATGCCGGCAATAACTGGCATGCGCTCAATGGAGCGGGCATTGATGGCGGGTTGAACGGTGCGCATCATGTCGCGCAGGCGCCGCTGTATCCCGAGCTCGGGCGTGACCAGACCGCGTTCCCAACGGCTTACGGTACCTTGGTCTACCCCTAAGTTCTCAGCAAAATGGGCCTGCGTCACGCCTAGTAGAAACCGCAGGCGCTTAACAAACGTGCGCCAGGACACCATCAGACGCCCCCAACCATCCTCGCGAAAGCGTAATTCTATCCCCGACGTTTCCAAGTTACCATAGAGAAACCAACCTCTGCGCAAAAATGCGCCCACATCTTTTGTTTGTATACTGAATGTCAGTCGTCTTTCAGAATCTTGTGCACCGTAAGAAGATAACTCTTGGCCGGATGCCAACGGTATTGCCGACAGGTGTGGGAAATGCCCGAGCTACCTATAGGAAACTGAAACGCAAAAAGTTTTTATAGCCCGCACCGTAAATTGCCCCAACGCCTGCCGGAAGCTCATTTGCAGGTAGCTCAAAAGCAACTTTTCCGTCCTGCACGTCTTGCGAAGTCTCAATGCCTGCCGTTGGATGGGGCCGCAAAGGCAGTCTCTCAATCTTCGCGTCTGTGGCCAGCGCGCTGAATTGCCTTGAGATCAGGTTTGTCTTCCAGAACGTGCTTTTGCGTCCATTCACACGAGGCTCGGATTATTGGCAGGAGATCGCGCCCGACATCTGTGAGCGAATATTCCACCCGGGGCGGGACCTCGCGAAAGAATTCGCGGCGAACGATCCCATCCATCTCTAGTTCTCTCAACTGAGTTGTGAGCACCTTTTGCGTACAGCCAGGCAGAGATCGCAGCAATTCATTGAAGCGCCAAGTGCCGAACAAGAGGCGGCATACGACCATGCCTTTCCACTTGCCACCAATCTTCTTGAGTGCTGGCTCAACCGGGCAAAGGTCGACCTCTTCTTGCTTCGTTCTCTTTTTGTTCGGCACCGCCAGATCCTTAAAGTAGACGCCCCGCTATGTTGAGGACCGTAATCGACCAAGCAATTTGTTCGTCTTGGAATTCGTATTGGCTCTGTCCGAAAAGGCATTGTCCGGCCTTAAAAGCCGTTCGCCAAGATCCGCAAGAAACGAAGACAAAACAATCTGTGCCCCTTCGCCGGATTTTTCGAAACCGAGCTCAAGAGGCGCAAAATAGGCATTTAATTCACACGGTCCCCACAGGATAGCTGGACGTCGAATGGGCCTGACTTCGGTGTCCAGCGTGAATCCGCCGACTCGGTGCCCCCTCTCCTTTGGAGGGACACGTCTTCTCGCCCAAAGTTGTACTTTAGGTCACTATGTCAATATGACGCAGCGCCAATAGAAATAACACCGCATTCCCAATATTGTCCAGACGAAAACTATTGAGAGAGGCGTGGTTTGGTCGTTGATTTGCAGCGATAGTTTCTAAAACGAAACTGACGGAAAAAAGAGATATTAAGAAACGAAAAAGAAACTAAGAGAAAAAAATGTGCGTGCGTTGTCAACGCATGCGAACCGAATTAATCGCAGACTCAGCGAGTAACGTTCCAGGGCGCACGCTATCGCTCAACGTTCCAGTGCACACTCGGTCCCTGAGTAAACAGAAGACGTAATTTTGATTCTGGGGCGGTTTCGGCGTGGCGCTCATGTTCGGATGCAATCGAAACCGTCACCGGGTGCGTCTGTCGGTTTGGCTTTGAATGAATGCGTATGATCGTTTCCTCGCTCTTCATGTTTCTGGCTGGTAACGGGTTTGCGCAATCAATGCTTGAAGAGGCGCGGTGCGTGACAGAGAGCCATTTTGGCAGGATCCAGGTTGCGTTGGTCTGTGGTTGGCGCTTGGTTTCAACGCGGAAATGGTCCGCATTGATGAGCAGTTCGAAAGCCGTGCAGGTCCGGGGGATGGGACCTTTGGTTTTGCGTGGTCGCTGAACGGACCGTCGGCAATGTTGGCTGATAGGACGCCACTCCGGGGATAAGTAACACGGGCGGAGGGCCAGGGGGGCTGACTGATCGGGGGATCAGTCAGCCCCCAGTTTTTTGGTGCAGGCGTCTCGAGCCCCTTGGTGCTGGCCAAAGTCATTGCTTCACATCGGAATGCTGCCGCCTGAATTAATTCGGTGAGCCACCCGGAAGTCGAGATCAGAATCGGGATGTCCGAGGGAGGCAATGATCGGACAACCGCAGGCTCCGTTGTATTTAGCCGCCGCCGGTCCAGAGCGACTCCAGATATGCGATCGCGTCGTTGCGTTGCTGTTGCGAGGGTAGACCGCGGGGAAGGTCATGTACGTTCCTGGCGCAAAGGCACTCGGGCTCCTGAGCCAACCATCTAGGCCGGCTTTGTCCCAGACACCGGTGTGCTTCTTCAACGCGGCAGAAAAACTGAAGCTCGGTTTACCGGCTATCTTCGTACCGTAGACACCATAGAGTTTCGGCCCCACGCGCGTGCCGCCACCCTTGTTAAAAGCATGACACGTGCCGCACTGCGTTTGGGCGATCTCCTTGCCGCGTTCTGCAGCAGTTTCGGCGTTACTAGCCTTGCTCGGGGCGGCCTTGTCCGATGTGGCGTCGGATTTGTTTGCCGCCTTTGGTGCGTGTGAGGCTGTCGCTATGCCAGGTTCTGCGAGCGCGACGCCAAAGTAAGCTGCGACAGAGCAGCGCCAGTCCGGATTCTGCAGGTCGGGCCGACAGGTGCTTAGTTGAACGATAACAGGATGTCTATTGCGTTCGCCGGCTCTAATCGGTCCAATTTGGATCTCTATTGGCCCCGTGAAGCATTGTCAGAAACTGAGGCAAGATCGATATGGCACTAATCCGGAGCGAAGCAGCTACGATAGTCGGATATTTGACGCTGCTTTGCGTCACGCTTCTTGGCGGCTTACTGGCACCGGAAAGTGTTGGCTGGCAGATTTCGGCGGCGGTGTTCGCAGGTCTCTTCTTTGTGATGCTCTGGCTGGCGTTTGCTGTCGTGCGGCACGCGGAAGGCCTTGCAACACTCCTGGGCGAGCCCTACGGGACCTTGATCTTGACCCTGTCGGTCATTGGCATCGAGGTGGCCCTGATCGCCTCCATCATGATTACGGGTTCCAACAAGCCAACGCTGGCGCGCGATACGATGTTTTCGGTCATCATGATCGTACTGAACGGCCTCGTTGGGCTCAGCCTTCTGACCGGCGGGCTGCGGCATCGTTTTCAGAATTATAATCTGGAAGGCGCGACTGCTTATCTTGCCGTCCTCATACCGCTCGCTGCTCTCTCCCTGATCCTGCCGCGTTTTTCGCCCACGGCCCCCGGCGGGGAGCTGTCACAGCTGAATGCGGCGTTCCTAATTGGAATGTCGATTATTCTCTACGGCGTGTTTCTGGGTGTTCAGACCGTCACCCACAGCGACATCTTCCAACAACCTGCACCCGGCGCCTCCGATATCCAGGAAGTGTCGCAGGATCATCATGGTTCTGGTGTTCAGACGGTGCAGCACCACTGCATTGGGCTCCTCGCGGCTATGCTGCCGATTGTTTTATTGTCGAAGAGTTTTGCTGTTTATGTCGATTTCGGGATTGAAAGGCTGGGTGCGCCGCTTGCTTTGGGAGGGTTCTTGATCGCCGCGCTGATCTTGACCCCAGAGGGCCTCAGCGCCATCCAGGCCGCACGGAAAAATCAGCTACAGCGCGCTGTCAATATCTGCCTTGGTTCGTCTCTGTCCACCATTGGATTGACGGTTCCAGCCATTCTCACAATCTCTTGGGTGATGAGCAGGCCGGTAGAGCTTGGGCTGAACAGCTCAGATATCGTCATCTTGTCGGTGACCCTTGTCGTCAGCATTGTGACGTTCGTAAGTGCTCGCACCAACGTACTCTTTGGCGTTGTTCACTTGGCGCTGTTTGCGGCCTATGTGATGATGATCTTCGACGCGTCCGTCTAGGGCATCGTATCTCTTGTCACAGTCGGGCTGTTCGAGACGTCATGATTGACTCAAGTCATATTTTGGTTTGCGGTTCTCGTTGAGACTTAGGCGTGAACCCTGCTATTGATCTAGGACGACAGCATGAAGCCTTCAATCACGTGGATCCTGATTGCCGATGGCGCACGCGCGCGCATCTTTGCCAACCTTGGCCCCGGCAAAGGCATCTCGCCCGTTGAGGGCGGCGTATTCAAAAGCGATCATGCACCGAGCCGCGAGCTTGCGAGCGACAGGCCGGGTCGTACCTTTGAGTCTGCCGATGTGACGCGCCATGCGATCGAGCCGGCTCAAGATCCCCACCGCGAGCTTAAGCGGGCCTTTGCGGCACAGCTTGCTGCATATATTGAGGAGCGCCTGGCGGAGAACGCCTTTAGCCGGCTGGTCTTAGTGGCGCCACCAGTGACGCTCGGCGATCTCAGAGCCGCGCTATCCAAAGCCGTGAGGGAACGGGTTTCGGCGGAGCTCGACAAGGATTTGACGAACACTCCAGTAGAAGAGCTGCCGAAGCATCTGGCCACTGTGATGGCTGTGTAATCCCGCCGCTTGCTTGGCGTGGGGTGCGCCCATTCGGGGAGAATTGGAGACTTAAGTAAGAATGAGCGACCTGGCTGCCCCCTCCCAATTGCGAGTGCTCGTCGGCATTGACCTAACCGATCGCAGCCGCAACGCCTTCACGCGGGCGGTGGATCTGGCCCGATCGCGCGGGGCAGCCCTCACGCTTCTCCATGTGACAAGCGATGTGTTGCCGCATCAGGTCGCCACTGCGCACGATACCTTTGCCACCGATGTGCTGTGCGATTTGGTTTCCAAGGCGCAGGCAGAGGGCGTCGCCAATGTAACACAGGTGCTGGTGCGGGGTCGCGACTACGAGACGATCATCGAGCAGGCGCGCAAGGATAACGCGAGCCTGATCGTGATTGGCACGCATCGCCCCAGCAGCGTCATTCAAGACATGCTCGGTACGACGGCCGATCGCGTGCTGCGTTATGGTGTCTTTCCGCTGCTACAGGTGAGGGTGAAAGCGGAGCGCGCCTACAACACAATATTGATTGCGGTCGACTTCTCGTCTGCGTCGCAAAAAGCACTCGAGCTGGTGGTCCGCCTATTTCCGCAGGCACGCATCGTGGCGCTGACGGCCTATGGCTCGCGGCGGCGGTCCATTCTCGGCGACGATCGGCAAACGCGCGAAGCCGCAGCCGAGACGCGGCGCCTTGCATTGAAGGGTTTTCTAGCGGAGGTCGCTCAGTCGCTGGGGCCGGCCTTCGATCCAAATGTCACCGAGATTGTGCCTGTGGCTGAACGCGGTTGGGCGGAGGACGTCATTCTAAAATACGCAGAAGAGCATAAGCCGGATCTGATCGTGGTCGGCACCCATGCGCGTGGTGGGTTGCAGCAAGCGGTGCTGGGAAGCGTCGCCGAGTGGGTGCTGACAGAGGCGCGCTCAGACGTGCTTGCTGTTCCGCCCGCTGCATGAGGGCGGCAAGACCCCACGCATGGCTCCCCACGGTCAATTGAGCTGGATCAACGCTCTGCCTGGGGTATTATGACAGCAGGATGACTATTGTCATTCTGTGCGATCAGTAAACGGGCCCAGGAGTTGACCATGATTACGCTGGAAGACTGCATTGCCTTTAGCGGACTAACTGAGGCCGAGGTCATGGCGATCGCGGAACATGAGCACGTGCCCGAGATCGCAGCTGCGGCGCTGGCCGAAACTCTGCTGAAGCAGCGCCGCGGCCCAGAAAAAATCCACACGATGATCGTGGAGGATATCCGCGCAGCGCTGCAAAGAGGAGACCGCGAGCACGCGCGTGAGCTTTTCGCAGCATTGCGCCATTTCCTCGCGAGCTATCCTGAGCAACTCAAGCCCGGTCCGGAGACAGAATAAACGGACCTGCGCTGATCAGCGGCAGATGAGCATCGGGATGGTGCTGTGCGTGAGAACCCGGGTGGCCTGACTGCCCAGCACGAACTTGGCGAGTCCACGCCGGCCATGCGAAGACATCACGATGAGGTCGCAGCCGCGTGCTTTTGCTTCTTCAACAATGCCCTCCGCGGGGAACTGATCCCTGACGTGAACAGTCTCACACGCGATTCCAA
>Ga0255058_10002152_pt1 | contig 10948 bp, 6 predicted proteins | sample Cases_109_9_MG_FD_188637 | JGI IMG/M metagenome (GOLD analysis project Ga0255058, IMG submission 188637) | Seawater microbial communities from Amundsen Gulf, Northwest Territories, Canada - Cases_109_9 | ecosystem: Environmental > Aquatic > Marine > Gulf | place: Canada: Northwest Territories... | reverse complement strand
TTCGACTTTTTCAGTGGCGAGGCGATCGGCCTCGGCTTTCTGAGCGGCGAGGCGATCGGCCTCGACTTTCTGAGCGGCGAGGCGATCGGCCTCGGCTTTCTGAGCGGCGAGGCGATCGGCTTCGGCTTTCTGAGCGGCGAGGCGATCGGCTTCAGCTTTCTGAGCGGCGAGGCGATCAGCCTCAGCTTTCTCGGTGGCCAGGCGGTCGGCCCTGGCTTTTTCAGCGGCTAATGCAGTTGCTGCGATGGCCGCTGCCTTGCGATTGTCTTCGGCACGTTTCGCCGCGGCCACGCGGTCGGCCTCAGCTTTTTCAGCGGCCACGCGATTGGCTTCGTTACGACGGGCGTCTTCCGCAACGCGATTCCGCGCGTCGGTCAACGCCTGCGTTGCTGTCGCAAGTTCAGTGCTCGACGAATCGAGCTGGCGTGCGTCGTCGAGCAGCCCTGACGCACTATCGAAGCGATTCGCGTCAATCTCCGTGCGGGCCTGTAATACGAGCTTGCTGGCGATCATGGTAAGGCCCTGTTGTGCGGCGGAGTTGGCGGGATCGCTGCTCAGTACAAGATTGTAAAAATATCCAGCGTTGTCATTGGCGGGCGCCAGCAGCTTGCCCTGATCGAGTCGATCGGCGGCCTGGGCCAGCACGGTGTCCAGACGTTGCTCGCTGTGTGCCGCCGCCAGTTCGGCTGCGACGGCATCGATCTCAGTGGTATCGGCGATGTTCAACGCGCCGGCGCCGCGTAAATCGCTTGCCGCATCCTCAAGTCGGGAGTCCCGAATCGCTGTACGTGCGTTGTCGAGGTATTCACGTAACTGCATCTGCGACAGCTGTGCCGTCAGGAATGGCAGCCTGGCATTGTCGGGGTCTGCATTGCTTACAATGATCAGTGCCGCTGCGGCGTCGCCGCTACGTCGATCGAGCATCGCAGACTCAGCATCGGCGAGCGCAGCATCTATCTCCGCAGCCGTGACGACCTCTTGCGGAGGCAGTCCGGATGCAACGTCGCCGGTCGCCGGTGTACCTGACTCGGGACTGGTATTTGATGGGGTGCCCTGGAATGCCACAGGCGCCGCATCTGGCGATGTTTCGTCGGACCCGATGAAGATCCATCCGCCTATTGCAATAGCTGCGACAACAGCGACTGCTCCAATGCCGAGAATCCGGGGGTTCGTGAACGGTGATCCGCCGCTGCTGTCCGCGCTGGCGGCAGGCGTCGGAGCTGGGGCGGCTTGCGCTTCCTCTTCCTTCTTGCGACTACTGAACTTCTCGCCAATGTTTGCAACGAACCCGGTCATTGTTTCGGTGAAGCTCGTGTCGTCGCCGTCAAATGCGGATGCCAGCCGGTCATTTTCCAGCGACGGAATGATTTCGATTTTCGGTTCTACATGCCGGGGTCTTGGCCTGGGCCTCGCTGCGGCCTTCGCTGCAGGTTTCGGCGCAGGTTTCGGCGCCGGTTTCGGCGCGGCCTTCGCCACGGGTCTTGCTGCGGCTTTCGCCTTGGGCACTGCTTTAGCCTTGGGCCGGGGCGTCGCCGTGGGTTGCGGCCGATTTGTTGCCTTGGGTTTCGGTTTCGGTTTCGGCGCCGGTGCGGCTTTGTCCTTGCCACGAGCCTTGAAGGCCGACTCGGGCGCTTCGAGGTGGTGTTTGACTGATGCTTCAACCGCAAGGCGAGCGCGACCCGGCGACACCGGTTTTAGCAGGAATCGGTATACCTTGCCGCGATTGATGAGGTCCATGAGCATTTCCCCATCGTCACGGCGGCCGGCGACGATACTGACGAGGCGCGGGGTCTTGCCGCGCAAATGCTCGGTGAGTTTCTCTACATTGGGGCCGGCCATTGCAGCATCGACGACAGCGACACCAATTTTGTATTTCGTGATTGCCTGTTCGGCCTGGGCCAGCGTATTTGCGTAGCGAATATTGTGCATGCCGCGGGATGACTCTCTTACTGTCGCCAGGAATTCGTCGTCCTTGGTCAGCACCAGGACATCGATCGCCCGGGAACCGACCGCTGCGGCGGCGGAGATTTTCGTCGGATCGAGAACCGGAACGGTGCCGGTTCCATCGCTGATGATGGCCGAACCATTCTCCGAAGTCTCCATGATGATATGTTCGGTCACGGGCTCATCGGGGTTTGCCGCCATGTCGTTTGCCGATTCGGCCAGTGCAAGCAGACGCATCTGCTGTGTTGCGTTATCGACTAACTTCGATATGCCCTCGGCACTGACGCCGCCATGCACGATCTGGAAAACTTCCTTACAACCAACCAGTGCTTCAAGATCATCGTCGTCCCGGCTGGCGAGGAGAATGCCTATTGTTTCGGGCGAACGTTTTTTTGCTTCGCGAAGTGCCTCGATGCCACTCATGCCCGGCAATTCCTGCGCCGAGATTATTACGTGGATCGGAGTTTCAGTAAGCGTGTTCAGAGCTTCGGTACCGCTGGTAGCACAATGCACTGTATAGCTATCAGTAAACCCGGAACTGAGGTGATCCAGGGTGTGTTGTTCGCTGTGTAACAAAAGTACCTGCGTCTTGACTTGGTCAAACGGCAAGATCGTCTCTCCGATAATTATGTTTAATGGCCCACGCACTCCTTGCGTCGGCGCAGTATATAGCCACACATAAGCGGATTGTCGCCGCACGCCGACAGAGTCCTGAATCTGTGACGCGCCGCACATTGCAAGTGCAGGGCGCGTCACATAAGGGCTTGGGAGAGGACTCAAGTCCGGTTTCGGGTTTCCTCGGAGAGTTCCGTGACCGCGTCATCGAGAGAAATGACACGTTGTTTCTTTGAGCCGAGACGTCGTACTGCAACGCTGCGTGTTTCGACTTCACGTTGGCCAACCGCGAGCAGAGCAGGCACTTTGGCCACACTGTGTTCCCGGACCTTGTAGGAAATTTTTTCGTTCCTGAGATCGGTTTCGGCGCGCAGTCCGGCGGCACGCAATGTGCCGGCAACTTCTTCGGCAAACTCGTCCGCAGCGGAGGTAATCGTCAGCACCTTGACCTGTGTCGGACTTAGCCACAGTGGCAGATTGCCCGCATGGTGTTCGACCAGTATGCCGATGAAGCGCTCGAGCGATCCGAAAATCGCGCGATGCAACATGACCGGAGTGTGCTTGTTGCCGTCCTCGCCGATATAGGTCGCTCCCAGGCGACCGGGCATGTTGAGGTCAACCTGCAAGGTACCGCACTGCCAGTCGCGGCCAATTGCATCGCGCAACACGAATTCGAGTTTTGGTCCGTAGAATGCGCCTTCACCCGGGTTGTAGCTGTAGTCCAGACCGGATACCTCGAGCGCTTTTTTGAGTGCTGCCTCGGCCCGGTCCCAGACGGCGTCTTCGCCAACGCGAATTTCGGGACGATCTGCGTATTTTATGCGCACGTCGTCGAATCCGAAGGTGCGATAGATGTCGAGTATCAGTTTGGACACGGCGATCGACTCGTCGGTGATCTGCTCGGTCGTGCAGAATATGTGCGCGTCGTCCTGGGTGAATGCGCGCACGCGCATCATTCCGTGCAATGCACCGGAGGGCTCGTAGCGATGACACTTGCCGAATTCGGCGAGGCGGCAGGGCAGGTCGCGATAACTCGTGATGCCTTGCTTGAATACCTGCACATGGCCGGGACAGTTCATCGGCTTGATGGCATAGGTCCTGCCGTCGACCGTTTCCGTGGAGTACATGCTGTCGCCGAAGGTCTCCCAATGTCCCGACGCCTTCCACAGCGATCGGTCCATGAGCTCGGGCGTGTTGATCTCCTGATAGCCGGCCTCGAGATTTTGCTGGCGCATGTAGCCAATCAGGTTCTGATAAATAGTCCAGCCATTCGGGTGCCAGAAGACGGCGCCGGGCGCCTCTTCCTGAAAATGATACAGGTCCATGATCTTGCCGAGACGGCGATGATCGCGTTTCTCGGCTTCCTCAAGCATGTGCAGGTACTGACGCAGCTGCTTGTCGTTCGACCACGCAGTGCCGTACACGCGCTGCAGCATTTCGTTGTTCGAATCGCCTCGCCAGTAAGCCCCGGAAACGTGTGTCAGCTTGAAGGCTTTGCCAAGCTTACCCGTTGAAGGCAGGTGCGGTCCGCGGCACAGGTCGATGAAGTCACCCTGGCGATACAGGGTGAGGGCTTCGCCGGATGGAATCGCCGCGATGATTTCGGCTTTGTAGGTCTCGCCGATGCCGCGGAAGAATTCCACAGCCTCGTCCCGATCCCAGACTTCGCGCTCGATTGTTTCATCGCGATCGACGATTTCCTTCATACGCGTTTCGATCACCTGCAGATCCTCCTCGGTGAATGCATCCTCGCGCGCGAAGTCGTAATAGAAACCGTTTTCGATGGCCGGCCCGATCGTCACCTGGGTCTCAGGCCAGAGCTCCTTGACGGCTTCGGCGAGCACGTGGGCGGCGTCGTGACGCAGCAGTTCGATCCCGTCGTCCGAGTCGCGGGTAATGATTTCGATAGCTGCGTCAACCTCGATGTCGCGGCTCAGGTCCCAGAGCTCGCCATCGACCCGCACGGCCACGGCGGCTTTCGCGAGGCCCTTGCCGATGCTCTCGGCAATCTCGGCACCGCGGGTTACAGCGTCGTACTCCCGGGCGGAGCCGTCGGGTAAGGTTATTTTCGGCATGCTTGTTACTGTTGTTGGAGGAATTTTGCCAGCTGGCACGGCGCGCTATTGTACAGTAGTGAATCGCGGCTTGGCCTATTTGTTTGAGTGTCTTTACAATAGCGCCACTTTGGGCCGGATTGCCCGGGACCACCGATTATCATGAGCGACACCGAGCCGCGGGACTTCATCCGCCAGATCATTCACGAGGACCTCGAGTCGGGCAAGCACGACGAAATCGTCACGCGCTTCCCGCCCGAGCCGAACGGCTACCTGCATGTCGGCCATGTCATGTCGATCTGCCTGAATTTCGGCGTCGCGGCCGAGACCTCGGGCCGCACATTCCTGCGCTTCGACGATACGAATCCCGGCAAGGAAGACGAGGAGTTCGTCGATGCGATCGAGCGCGATGTCCGCTGGCTGGGGTTCGACTGGCAGGATCGGCTGACGCACGCCTCCGATTATTTCGAAAAGCTCTATGCGGCGGCTGAGTCGCTCATCGACCTGGGCCTGGCATACGTCGACAGCCTCAGTGCCGACGAGATGCGCGAGTATCGTGGCACGCTGACCGAGGTCGGAAAAAACAGCCCGCACCGTGATCGCTCCGTCGAGGAAAACCTGGATCTGTTTCGGCGCATGCGTGCCGGCGAGTTCGCAGATGGCGAGCACGTACTGCGTGCGAAAATCGACATGGAGTCGCCGAATATGAATCTGCGCGACCCGGCCCTGTACCGGATTCGCCACATGAGTCACCAGAACACTGGCGATAGCTGGTGCATCTACCCGATGTACGACTTTGCGCACACGATGTCCGATGCATTCGAAGGCATTACGCATTCGCTGTGCACGCTCGAGTTCAGGGATCATCGAGACCTATACAACTGGTTCCTCGATCAGTTGCAGCCCGAGCACCGCCCGCGGCAGATCGAATTCTCGCGCCTGAACCTTGCGTACACGATTACGAGCAAGCGCAAACTGAAGACGATAATCGATAAGGGCATCGTTTCGGGGTGGAACGATCCTCGAATGCCGACAGTTGCTGGAATGCGGCGGCGGGGTTATCCGCCGGCGGCGCTGCGGGACTTCGTCAAGCGTGCGGGCGTTACCAGGAAAGACAAGCTCATCGAAATGGGTGTACTCGAGAACTGTATTCGCGAGTCACTCGGCGATACGGCCGAGCGCCGCATGGCCGTGCTTAGACCGCTCAAGGTTGTGCTGACCAACTACCCCGAGAATCACGTGGAGCAGATGCAGGGCATGAATCACCCGAACAACCCGGACCTCGGCACGCGCGAAGTTCCTTTCTCGCGCGAGCTCTGGATCGAGCAGGATGATTTCATGGAGGAAGCGCCGCGAAAATTTTTCCGCTTGAAACCCGGCGGTGATGTGCGACTGCGCTCGGCTTACATCATTCATTGCGATGAAGTGATCAAGGATGATGACGGCAACGTTATCGAACTCCGTTGCAGCTATGACCCGGATACTCGCAGCGGCACAGGCACGAGTGACCGCAAAGTAAAAGGCACGATCCACTGGGTGTCGGCAGCGCACGCTGTCGATGCGGAAGTACGCCTGTACGATCGATTGTTTACGGTTGTCAATCCGAACACGGCGGAGGACTACCACAGCGCGCTGAATGACGCGTCACTCGAAACGGTTGCTGCGAAGCTCGAACCCGCACTGGCAACCCTGGATTCGGGCACGACAGTGCAGTTCGAGAGACTGGGTTACTTCTGCCCGGACAGTGAGGATGACACGGCCGGGTCGCGAGTTTTCAACCGAGTCGTGACACTCAGAGACTCGTGGGCAAAGATCGAAAAACAGGCCATGCAGGGCATGTAGGAGCAGACCCCAGCCCGCGACCCCCTGCCGGCTTCGCTGCCCTGAACAATGTAGGTTGGACGTGGCCGTCCGCTAGTTAGCTTCCAAAATCGTCAGCGGCGCACCGCGTTCGAGGCCCAGTCCTGCGGCCGCGCTGCCTTCCGCTTTTGCGATTTCGACGACGCCGAACGAGTTGATGAGTGCCAGGAATTCGCCGGGCTTTGCACGGCCATAGGTTTGCAGCATCGGTATATCGTGACCACCGATGTGCGCCACCGGGTTCGATATTTTGTCGACCATAGCGGTGTCTATATTGCTGATCAGGTTGCCGAAAGCATCGATCGTTACGATGGTGCCCGTGATTTTACTGGCCGAGACTTCCGGCTCGTCCAGCCAGCCCGGCGTCCACTCTTTAGTCAGTTTGCCGACATGCATCGGCGTGATTCGGCCCGATGCGATCTCCGCTGCGATCGGTGCGAAAATATCGCGGCCGTGAAAGGTTGCGCTGGGTTTGCAAATACCCAGCTTGGCCAGGCGGGACAAGTCGAGGTGATACACGTGTGCGTCCGCGGCGTCGTCGAGCAGCTGCGCCAGCAGGCCGTTGTCCGGCGCCATGAAGATGTGTCGGTCGTACTCGACAATCAATATTTCACGCTCCGTTCCAACGCCCGGATCGACGATCGCCAGGTGTACGCTGCCCGCCGGAAAATAGGGGTATGCACGTCGAACCCAGAAGCCGGCCTCGGGCGGCCACTGCGCAGGAATGTCATGCGCGAGGTCGATGATCCTGGCATCCGGAAAGCGTCCGAGGATCACGCCTTTCATCACGGCGGCAAACGGCCCTTTGTGACCGAAGTCTGTGGTAATCGTTATGACGCCGCAGGCGTGAGGCACAGTCACACTCTGATCGCTTCAGGCTGCGAGCTTGTCCAGATGCCAGTCGGCGTTGCCGAATATCTGCCCGATTGCCGTCAGCCGTTTGAAGTAGTGAGCGATATCCAGTTCCCAGGTCACGCCCATGCCGCCGTGGATTTGCACGGCTTCTTCGCCGACCTTTCTGCCGCTGATCCCGACCTGGTACTTGATCGAGCTGATCGCACGCTTCGCGTCAGGGCTGTCTTCTGCATTGAGCATGGCGGCCCACATCAACAGGGACTGGCTCTGCTCACAGTCGGTCAACATGTCGACCATGCGATGTTGCAGGGCCTGGAAGCTGCCGATTGGCACACCGAACTGCATGCGGTTCTTGGAGTACTCGACGGTCTTGTCTCTGAGTATATGCATGATGCCGACGGCCTCGGAGCAAACCGCGAGCGTCGCATCGTCGACGGCTGCATCGAACGCGGCGAAGCCACTCCCGATGTCGCCGAGAACCGCTGCTGCATCGACCTGTACGTCTTTGAAATGAACTTCCGCAGCCTGCTGTCCATCAATCGTCGCATAATCCGTAATTGAAACGCCGTCTGCAGAGGCGTCCACGGCGAACAACGTAATGCCGTCCTGATCGGTTTGCTCGCCGGAGGTCCTTGCCGGTACGACGATTAAGGCCGCGTTGCGGCCATTGAGGACATAGCCCTTGCTGCCGTTCAATATCCACGCATCGCCGTCGGCGCTCGCGCTGGTAGCGACATTGGCGAGGTCGTAGCGCGCCTGCGGTTCGAGGAACGCGAGCGCGGTCTGTAGTTCGCCCGCAATCATCGGCTGCAGCCAGCGCTCCTTCTGTTCGGGTGTCGCGACGCGTTTTAGAATGCCTCCGGTCAGCATGATGTTGGCCAGGTATGGTTCGACAACGAGCCCGCGGCCGAATCGTTCCATGACCACCATGACGTCGACCGGTCCGCCGTCGAATCCGCCGTCCTCCTCGCTGAACGGCACCGCGGTCCAGCCAAGCTCCGCAAATGTCTGCCAGACATCGGTGCTATAGCCTGCATCACTGTCCGAATATTTTTGACGAGACTCGAAATCGTAGTCGTTCTCGATGAACTTCTCGATACTGTCGGCGAGCATCGTCTGAATTTCGTTGAGCGAAAAATCCATTCTGATTACTCCTTACAGCCCAAGCACGTGCTTGGCGATGATGTTTTTCTGAATCTCGTTCGAACCGCCGTAGATGGACGCCTTGCGGAAATTGAAATACCGCAGCGATGTCTGTGTCTCGGCGCCGGCGCCAACATGTTCGCCGCTGTAATCGGCAACGTACTGGTCCTGCACGAAGGGCAGGGCGTAATAGGCTGCCGCCTCCATGTGCAATGTGTCGATTTCCTGCTGAATCTCCGTGCCTTTAATTTTCAGGATCGAAGACTCAGGGCCGGGCGCCTTGCCTGACGCGACGGCTGCCAGCGTTCGTAACTGCGTATATTCGAGTGCTTTGAGCTCGACCTCGAGCGCCGCGATTTTTCGCATGAAGTTGTTGTCTTCGGCTAGCGGAACGGCACCGCGAATGGATTCGCTTGCCTGCGTGCGTATGCGCTTCAGTCGTACATCGGATCGGGCAGCACCCGCGATATTGGTTCTCTCATGTTGCAGCAACAGCTTGCCATAGGTCCAGCCTTTGCCTTCCTCGCCGATCAGGTTGTCGACCGAAATCTTCACGTCCTCGAAATGGATCTCATTGACTTCGTGCTCGCCGTCGAGCGTGATGATCGGTTTGACGGAAATTCCGGGCGTGTTCATGTCAGCGAGCATAAAACTAATGCCTTCCTGCCGGCGAGCGACATCGCGGTTGGTACGTGCGAGCAGGAAAATCCAGTCGGCGTGCTGGCCCAGCGTTGTCCAGGTCTTGGTGCCGTTGACGATATAGTGGTCACCGGCGAGGTCGGCGCGGGTTTTTAAAGAGGCGAGGTCGGACCCGGCCCCCGGTTCCGAGTATCCCTGGCACCACCAGACATTGCTCTCCAGGATGTCGGGCAGGAAACGCTGCTTCTGCTCGTCGTTGCCGAAGGTGTAAATGACGGGCCCTACCATGTTGAGGCCGAAGGCGATGATCTCGGGCGCATGGGCCTTTGCCGCCTCGGTCATGAATATGTATTTCTGCACAGCAGACCAGCCCGTGCCGCCGTACTCGGTGGGCCAGTTCACGCCTGCCCAGCCCTGCTCGTTCAGTCGTTTTTGGTACTGAATGTAGTCGTCTTTTTTCAGGGGGATTCCACTGAGTTGCTTGTCGCGCACCTCGTCGAAACTCTTGTCCTGGAAAAATGCCCTAACTTCCTCGCGGAATGCGAGCTCATCATCGGTAAAAGTAACGTTCATCAGGGTCCTTCGTTGTTTTCAGAAGCGGAACGATATCATCGAGAGGCGCCAGCGTATCTACCGGGTTTCACTTATCTCGCCGGAATGCATCAAATTCGGGCAAAATGCCGCCATGACCGCACATATGATCCCGGATGACGCCGCTGCGGCGGACCGAACAATGCTCGAGGACGCGCTCCGGCGGCCCCTGCACGATCTCAGGATATCCCTGCTGGATCGTTGTAATTTTCGCTGCCCGTACTGTATGCCCGAGGACGAGTTTCACGCCGACTTCGAATTTCTTACGCGGGCCAACCGGCTGACGCACGAGGAGATCCTGAAGATCGCAGGCGTTGCCACCGGGCTCGGCGTTTCGAAACTGCGCCTGACCGGCGGCGAGCCCTTACTCGACAAAAAAATTACGAATCTTATTGTGGGACTTGCGGCGCTTCCCGGCGTTGAGGATCTGGCGATGACGACCAATGCCATGTTGCTTGCACCGCTTGCAAAAACGTTGGCGGATGCCGGCCTGCATCGAATTACCGTGAGCCTGGATAGCCTGGACGAAGCGATATTCGCGACCATGAGTGGCGGCCGCGGCGACTTGCAGAAGGTGCTGGACGGGATTGCCGCTGCGGAGCAAGCCGGAATTTCGCCGATAAAGATCAATGTCGTCGTACAGAGAGGCGTCAATGATCACACCGTTGTTGAGCTGTTGGAGCATTTTCGCGGCTCGGGGCACATTGTACGGCTGATCGAATTCATGGACGTTGGCAATCGAAACGGCTGGCGCATGGACCAGGTCGTGCCGTCACGCGAATTGCTGGCGTTGGTAAGAGCTCGCTGGGCGCTTAGCCCCGTGGGCAGCAACTATCCGGGCGAAGTTGCGCAACGTTATCAATACGATGATGGTGAGGGAGAAATTGGTTTCATATCGTCGGTAACGGAACCGTTCTGCGGGCTTTGCTCGCGCGCGCGCCTGTCGGCGGACGGGGTGCTTTATACTTGCCTGTTCGCGACACAGGGAACGGATCTTCGCGAGCCACTGCGAAATGGCGCGGATGACAGCGAACTGGCTGATATCCTTTCCAGGATCTGGCTGCAGCGTGCGGATCGTTACAGCGAATTGCGGCGTCCGGACGTTGCAGAGGCACATCCGTTGTCGAAAGTTGAGATGTACAGGATAGGTGGATAGCGTGAGCAAACTCAGTCACATTGACGAGCGTAACCGGCCGACGATGGTCGATGTAAGTGCCAAGGATGCTACCGATCGTGAAGCGTGTGCG
>Ga0255058_10002151_pt1 | contig 10948 bp, 8 predicted proteins | sample Cases_109_9_MG_FD_188637 | JGI IMG/M metagenome (GOLD analysis project Ga0255058, IMG submission 188637) | Seawater microbial communities from Amundsen Gulf, Northwest Territories, Canada - Cases_109_9 | ecosystem: Environmental > Aquatic > Marine > Gulf | place: Canada: Northwest Territories... | reverse complement strand
GGCAGCGCCACGACCCGGCAAATGCGGGGATTGAGGTGTTGGTTGATTCGCTTGATGACGCCGCCCTTGCCGGCCGCGTCGCGGCCTTCGAAGATAGCGACGACCTTCAAGCCCTTGTACTTGACCCACTCCTGAAGCTTCACGAGTTCCAGCTGCAGCTTGAACAGCTCCTTCTCGTACTCCTTGTTTTTTATGCGTCTTTTCTTTGCGGATTTCTTCGCGCCGGCGCTCGCGCCGTTTCCGGAGCTGATCTTCTTTTTCCCGGTCGATTTCGAACCGGCGCCTTTTAGTACCTTCTTTCGTGTCGGGCTCTTGATGGTCATGATTTCAGCCTCTGCATCACCGCTAGCTGGGCGGTGCCGGTGGCGGTCGTGTTTCAGGGCATATCGGCTCTCTTGGTAAGGCGGAACGCCAGCGATTGGTTAGGACTTTCCAGGCGAAACGCCGAGCCCAGTATCTCGTCACGCTGGACCTCGCCGTCGACCTTAATCGACAGCGTCTTGTCCGCTGATCCGAACAGCGTGCGCGGAGATCCGTGATAGTTGATGGTGAGAGACATGCTGAAGTCCTCGCCGGGGCAATTGTAGGTGCCGATGGAATAGTGCTGCCGGCCGCCGCCCAGGGCATGCCCGTCGCGCAGCACGATGACACCCGCATGTTCCCACCCGTGCAGGCCGTGGATCTCGGCCGTCCATAGTCCTTCTATTGACACGATCTCGCCTCCATCATCAACAGGAGTTTACGACGTGAGCTACCCGGTCGGTAGTCGAATGTTGCGGCGTCCGATGGTTCTCGGCTTGCGTCGCTTGAGCCGTTTGGCTTCCTTGTCGCGGCGTTCCGCAGCCGCGGCCAGGCGTTCCTGGACACCGGCCATGTCCTCTTCCCCGGCCGGCTGGCGTTGAACATAGGTGCCATCGGATTGCATATCCCAGGCGCTTCGCCGGTCTCCGAGGTGCAACTCGAGTATCTGGCGCAACTCCGCGCGCAGTGATGGCTCCTCTACCGGAGCGAGCACCTCTACGCGGTGCTCGAGATTGCGCATCATGGCATCCGCGGAGCCGATGAAATATTCCTCGTCGCCGCCGTTATGGAAGTAATACACACGGCTGTGCTCCAGAAAACGACCAACGACACTGATGACGCGTACATTGTCCGAAAGGCCGGGAATTCCGGGGCGCAGGCGGCAGGTATCGCGGACAATGAGGTCCACTTGAACGCCCGCCCGGGAAGCAAGATAGAGCTCCCGGGTGATATCCGGATCTTCGAGAGCGTTCATTTTCAGCTGAATGAGGCCGCGATTTTCGGCGCTGTGAAGGGAAATCTCTCGTTGGATCTTGGTGATCAGCGCTCGCTTCAGATGCTTCGGCGCCGGCAGAATCTTGCGGTACTGGCGTTTCGGCGTGTAGCCGGTGGTGAGATAGTTGAACAGCTCGATCGCATCTCGCCCGATGTCCTCGTCGCAGGTCAGCAGGCCGAGATCATCATACAGACGCGCGGTGCCCGCGTGGTAGTTGCCGGTGCCGATGTGCGCGTATAGGCGCAGCCCGCTGTAGTCCTGGCGCACGACCAGGATGACCTTGCAATGGGTTTTGAGACCCACGACCCCGTAGGTCACGTGAACGCCCGCTTCTTCCATGCGGTTCGCCCAGCGCACATTGGCGGCCTCGTCGAAGCGCGCCTTGAGCTCCACCACCACCGCTACCTGCTTGCCGTTCTGCGCTGCATCGATGAGGTAGTCGACTATCTTGGTACCGACCGACGTCCGGTAAAGCGTCATCTTGATGGCGCGAACCTTCGGGTCGCGGCTCGCTTCTTTGACGAAGCGCTCGACGGAGGTCGAAAACGACTCGTAGGGGTGCTGCAACAGAATCGAACCGTGATCACGAATCAGGTAAAAAAGATTCGGCGCATCCAGACGCGGATGATTCACCGGATGGTGCGGCGGATAGTGCAGTTCCGGATTGCCGAGCCCGGCGATCTCCATGAGATCCCGCATGCCCATCATGCCGCCGGTGGTGAAGACGTCCTTGTGCTCGTCGAGACCCAGTTCCGCCGCCAGCAGGCCGCGACGGAATGGATCCATGTTTTCCTCCACCACCACGCGTACGATGGGCGCGAAGCGCCGTTCGCGAACCTCCGATTCGATCATGGCGAGCAAATCATCGGCACCACCCTCGGTGCGGGTGGTGTTCGCGTTGCGGGTTACGTGGAACAGCTCGCAGGACTGAATATCCATCTTGGGAAACAGAAGATCCAGGTTTCTCGACATTACCTGCTCGAGCGGGACGAAGCGGTCCGACTCGCCGATGCGCAGAAAGCGCGGGATCCCGGATCCCACGGGTACCTTTACCCGTGCCCGCACCGCTTCTTCCTCACCGGTGTATCCGAGCGTCACGAGGAGATTCAAGGACAGATCGGAGATGAACGGAAAGGGGTGTGCCGAATCGACCGCCTGCGGCGTTACCAGCGGAAAAATATTGGTAATGTAGTGTTCGCGAAGTTGCTGCTGTTCGGATTCGCTCAGGGATTGATAGGATTCAATGGCGATGCCATGTTTGGAAAGCTTCTCGAGAATTTGCGGAAGCAGCTTGCGAGATTTCGCTTCGAGTTCGCGGACCGTGACGTAGCACTCTTCGATTTGCTGTAAGGGCGTACGTCCGTCGACGGTGAGATCCTGTACGCCAACACTGACCTGTAGCTTGAGCCCCCCGATGCGTTTCATGAAGAATTCGTCGAGGTTCGAGCTGACGATGGCGAGAAACTTCACGCGCTCGAGCAACGGCGTGCGTGAATCGGCCGCTTCATTCAAGACGCGCTTGTTGAAAGCAAGCCAGGTGAGCTCGCGATTGAGATAGAACTCCGGCGAGGTCAAATCGAACTCGGGAACGGACTCGCCGGGGGACTCGCTGCTCGGTTCGGCCGTGTCGGTGGCCTTGCCGGGGCGCGCCTTCGCCTTGGTCGTTTTGGCGCGTCCGGCCTTCGGGGGCGTTTTCGGCTGGATTTCTGTGTCCACACCGGATTTCACCGCGATCCCGGGAGCTGCCGGCGTGTCGATGATGTTCTCGGTGCTCTCGACCACGGACAGCGCGACGCGATTCTTGTCGCCCGACGGGGAATTAGTCATTGTATTCTCCTCTGGTCGCACGCGACCACCAGCAACCACGATCGGGCGCCGTCCCGACGTCCGCCGCGGTCACGCTCATACCAATCAGTTTATCATGACGTTTTTTGGACATCTGCCGCATTGATTTGTATCAATACTCCTCGAATTGCTTCCCGCTGCTGCCGGAGGACGTGGACGGACCGGAATATCCAGCCGGCGGCAGCGGCTTGAACAGTCGCTCGAATCCTGCCCGATTAGCATCGGCCGAGAAACGCTCGAAAGAGGTGGCGAATCGCCGCCGTTCGTCGGCTTGCTGACGGACGAGGTGGTCGAGCAGGTGCGCAATCGCGCGCTGGCATTGCACCGATGCCGTCTCTTGCGCTTCCATCTGGGGGGCAAAGCGCAGAAGCGTGCGCTGCTGCACTTCGAGGTCGTTGAAATCGCCCAGATTACTCTGCAGTCGCTTGAGCGATTTCAACAGTGGCGCGATGTCGTCCTCATGGTAGAGATCGCGAAAGAACTCCAGCAAATAGCGCAGCTTCTTGCAGTCGATGCGCAATTCATGGAGAGCTTCGGCAGATGAATCGGCGTCGATATTCCGGTCATCGTGGTGGACGAGTCGATAGGCGCGCCAGATATGCGCGCCAGCCACATCCACTACCGAACGCCGCGCATCGGCGGGCGGCGAATCGCCGGCGATGTCACCATCGAGAAACCCGCGCCAGTCGTCCACGAGCTTGCCATAGCGCCTGGAGCGCAGCGCGGTCAACAGTCGGCGGCCTTCGGCGTCACGGTGACGGCGCAGGAACGCGTCGAGCGGCGCCAGATGGTCGGCCGTATCGGCCGGCAGCTTGGCGCGGTATTGGTCCATTTTCAGCAGATACACATCGAGGTCGCGAGCAGCCCCTGTGACCGATCCGAGCCATTTGAATTCGCGGCGGAATCGGGCCGCGGCATCCGGCGCAAAAACCTTGTCGAGCTGGCTGAGCAGCGAGCGGGTGCGGCGCACCGAGACGCGGAAATCGTGGAGAAACCTGGCGTCCGGGCCGCGGCGCACGTCGTCCCCGTGGGCAACCATGTCGTCCAGCAGCCGCCGGCAGCCAGCGGCCGCTGCATGGTCCGCTCGCAGATCCCGTGGCTGCCGTGGTGCGGACCCGGCGCCGGTTGCCTCCGGATGCGGCCCGACAACCGCAGGGCGTGCCGATGTCCGCGGGCCGGCGTCCGCCTCCGCTTGCGGGATGACACCGGCATCGCCGGAGAAAGTACGCCTATTGGTCGCCAAGAGGATGATCCTTGCCGCGGCCCATCATGGCTCTGCGCTCCGGCTGGGGCAGCGGCCCGACAACCATGCCATGAATTGGGGCCCGGCTTCTACCGCAACCTGCCGGACCCGGCGCGCCATTCCAGGGGGGCTCCTCAGGAGAACATCAGATCGACGCCATTGGCCTTCAGATAGGTCGTTTCCCGGGCCAGATCCGCGTCAGTGAGTGGGTGCTCACTCAGCCATTGCGCCGGGAATCCCAGGCGCAGCCACCCCTGGCCCGCTTCCACATGGACACTGGCGAGGTCGACATCCTGCCGGCCCCGATGCAGGACCACCGCGATACGCAGCAATACCGCCAGGGACATCAGACGGGAACGGTGGCTGCGGGGCAGGTCCTCGAACTGTCGAATGTCGAACTTGCGCCGATGAACGTGCACCAGAGCAGCGATCTCCGCTTGCTCCTGGCGGGAGAAACCGGGTAAATCCGCATTTTTCAGGACATAGGCGCCGTGTCGATGGTATCCGCTGTGGGCGATGTCCAACCCGATCTCGTGCAATCTGGCGGCCCACTCCAGGAGATGCGCGTAGCGTTGCTTTTCGAGGCCCCAGGTAGCGGCGACGCGAGCCAGAAGGAAGCCGGCACCGGCCGCTACCCGGCGGGCCTGATCCTCCTCGGCGCGATAGCGCCCACACAGGTTGTCGATGCTGGCCTCGCGAACATCGTGATGCCGCAACCGGCCGATGAGATCGTAGAGAAGGCCCTCGCGCAGTGCGCCATCCGAGCAACTCATGGACTTGATGCCGAGGGCGTCGAATATCGCGGCCAGAATGGCGACACCGCCGGCGAACACCGGCGCGCGCTCGGGCTGCAGTCCGTGCAGGCCGAGCCGGTCGGCGGATCCCGCCTGCACCAGCGCGTCACGCAGCTTTGTCATTCCTTTCGCCGTAATGCCCTTCCGGGACCACTCCTGGCTGCGCAGCACCTGCCAGACGTTCCTCACGGTGCCCGAGGCACCGACGGCCGAATCCCATCCCAGGCGCCGGTAGGATTCCCCCACGCTCTCCAACTCTTGACGCGCTGCCAGCTCGGCGCCGCGCATGCGGCGGGCGTCGATGACGCCGCCGGGAAAGAATTCGCGACTCATCCCGACACACCCCATATAAAGGCTCTCGGTACGCAGGGCGTCGAACTGCTGGCCGATGATCAGCTCTGTGCTGCCGCCGCCGATGTCAACGACCAGCCTGCGACCGGCGTCCTGCGCGATGCTGTGGGCAACACCCAGGTAGACCAGGCGAGCCTCTTCGCGTCCGGAAATGACCTCGATGGGGTGCCCCAGGGCCTCTTCGGCATCCACCAGGAAAGCGTCGCGGTTGTGCGCTCGGCGCAGGGTATTGGTGCCCACCGCCCGAACGTTGTCCGAAGGAATGTCCCGCAGGCGCTCGCCGAAGCGCTCCAGGGTGGTGAGAGCCTTCCTGCATGACTTTTTTCGCAGCTTCCCGTGCTCGGTGAGTCCCGCCGCCAGGCGCACGGCATCGCGCATGCGGTCGATGACAGCGAGTTGACCGTCGACCACCCGCGCCACTTTCATGTGAAAGCTGTTCGAGCCCAGGTCCACCGCCGCGATGATCTCGGCGCTATCTTCACTGGTGCCACTCGTGCGCTGGCCCGATCCGGGGTCGAGCTGGTTTGGAGAACCGGGGGTGGTGGGCATCGCCGATTGAAATCCTTTAGGCCTGGTGGGGGGTGAATGTACAATGGGATTGTAGTGCGCCCACTGCCGGATTCGAAATGTGCACAGCCCGCGAGCTGTTGATCTTGCGTCACGGAAAGTCGGATTGGGGCGGCGATGCCGTCGATGACTTCCATCGTCCCCTGGCACGCCGCGGCCGCAAAGCCGTCAAGTGCATGGCATCCTGGCTGCGTCGGCAGGATCTTCTCCCCGAGCATATACTCAGCTCGACGGCCGAGCGTGCCAGGCAAACCGCTTTGCGCCTGTGCCGTCACGCGGACATCCCCGAGTCCCGGGTGGAGTGGCAAGACGCGATCTACGCGGCGGATCTGGAAGCTCTGCTCGATGTGCTGGTAAATGCCCCGCAACAGCACGGGCGAATAATGATCATCGGTCACAATCCGGGCCTGGAAGAGCTGGTGGAGTATCTGGCGGGGGAAGCCATCAAAGCGCCAGCGGGCAGTCCCGCTCTCCCCACCGCCGCCTTGGCGCGCCTGGGCATGCCCCACGAGTGGAAGCGGCTCGAATCGGGTTGCGCGCAGGTCCTTTCCATCAATCGTCCCCGCGAGCTGTTTAAATAAGTTTTATTTGCGCCGACCCTTGTCCAGCGCCAGCGCCAGCGCTCTGCGCACGAAGTCCGGCAGGCGCCAGTTGGCGATGGCTTCCGGCACGAAGTCGGGTAGCCCACGCACCTGTTCGGTATCGATGCTGACCGTCACGGTCATGCCGGCCCGCAGCGCGGGTTCGTCGTCGGCGCGTTCCAGGCGCAGGGACACCGGTATGCGCTGCACGACCTTTACCCAGTTGCCAGTGGCGTTTTGCGGTGGCAGTAGCGCAAACTCGGCGCCGGTTGTCGGGGCGATGGTATCCACGGCCGCCCGCCACTCGTGATCCGGATAGGCATCGGCGACGACGGTCGCCGATTGTCCCAGGGCAACGTTGGTCAGCTCGGTTTCCTTCAGATTGGCTTCCACCCAAAGCGGCGAAGTCTCGATGAGGCTGAACACCGCGGTTCCCTCCTTGACGTACTCACCGATCTGAAGCTTCATGTTGCTGATTACGCCCGTCGCCGGTGCCTTGGTGACGGTACGCGCCAAATCGACAGACGACTGCTCGCGAATCGCCATGGCGCGGCGAAAGCGGGGATGCTTTTCCACCGGCAACTCGGGGTCGTCTCCGAGGGTGGCGAGGCTGCGCGCAACGTGCTGATCGAGCTTGTGGAGCGACTCCCGTCCAATCTTGAGCTCATGCAGCGCCTTGTCATAGGCCTCCTCGCTGCCCATGCCCCTTTTCTTGAGCTTTTTCTGCCGCTCGAACTGCTGGCCAAGAAATCGGTGCTGCTCCCGGGCCTCGGCGACTTCGGCCTGCGCCTCGCGCACGTCGAAGTGTAGTTGCCCGATGTCGGTGCGGACCACCTCCAGCTGGGCGTCGGCCTCTGCGACGGCGATGCGGAACGGTAACGGATCGATGGCGAACAGCCGCTGTCCGGGACTGACAAGCTGGTTGTCGTCCACGCTCACGCCTACCACCCGGCCGGACACGTCCGCGCTGACGGCGATGATGTGGGCCTTCACGTAGGCGTTCTCGGTGACCACGTAGCGGCCGCCGCCGGAGTATATGCCCAGTGCCACCACAGCCACGACCAGCGGCACGACGATCATGAGCGTGATCCGCGTCACGCGCCGGAAAGCGCGTTTGCGCGGGCTTACCGGTGGCTGCCCTGCCACGGGTCAACGCCCTCCCTGGCTATTGGATTTCGATGCACCGTTCACCTGGACCATGAGATTGGACTTGATGGCGATCAGCGTATCCACGAACCGATCCCGGTCGGCGGTGCTCAAGCCCGAGAGCGCATCCTCGCGCACGCCGGCGGCGATCTCGCGCATGATCCGCATGGGGGTTTCCGCCGCGCCGTTGAGGAAAACCCGCTTCGCCCGCCGATCCCTGGCATCAACCTCCCGTCGCACCCAGCCTTTGGCCTCGAGGCGGTCCAGGAGCCGGCCCAGGCTGGGCTTCTCCAGCTCCAGGATCTCCGCCAGCTCGGACTGGGTGATTCCGTCCTTCCTGAACAGGTGAGTGAGTACCCACCACTGCGAGCGGGTAAGGCCCAGCTCGCGTACCCGCCGATCGTAGGTGGTGCGCAGCAGACGCGCGACGTCGTGGAGAATGAAGCCGAAGTTGCGTTCCAGGTTCTCGCGTAGCATGCAGGCAATCTTAATTGCCTAGCTTACTATAAGCAAGGTTATCAATTCACCCGGGCGCGGCCGCGGCGGCGCCGGGGTTTGGCGCCGTGGGTTTATGAATGGTCCGGGCTGGTGAGCGGCAAACTGAGGGTGGTGGTGGTGCCTTCACCCAGCGCCGTATCCACCGCGATCTCGCCACCATGTTGCTCGACGATCTGGCGCACCAGCGGCAGCCCCAGCCCTACCCCGAAGGACTTGGTGCTGAACAGAGGATCGAAGATGCGCTCGCGGATGTCCTCGGGAATGCCGGGACCGTTGTCGGCAATGTGGATCGCGAGACTTCCGTCCACCACCCGGGTGGAGATCGCCACCGTCGCCTGCGTGCACTCGTGCTCGCTTTCCGTGAATGCCTGGCAGGCATTCTGCAGCAGATTGAGGATGGCGCGCCGCAATCGCTCCCGATCGATGCATAGGGTCGCCTCGCTTTGACAGTCCAGCACCACGCTGATGGCGTGGGGAACGTCCTCATCGACCACCAGATCCGTCAGCCAGTCGTCGATGGCCACCGGCTCCAGGTGCATGTCCCGCACGCGGGTGTAGGCGAGCAGCTCGTCGATGATGGTGACGCATCGATCGATGTTGCGCTCGATGCGATCCAGCGCCCGCGACACCGGCCCATGGGTCGCCTGCAAATGGTTGCTGACGATGGCGAAGGACGAGCGGATGGTTCCCAGGGGATTGCGCAGCTCGTGGCTGACTGTTCCGGTCAGCTGTCCGATGGCGGCCAGCCGCTCACTGCGTACCAGCCCCCGTTGCGCTTCTTCGAGCTCTCTGGAACGTTCTTCCACTAGCGCCTCCAAGCGCTCCCGGTGGCGCGCGAGCTCCTCTTCGGTGCGTTTGCGCGCGGTGATGTCGCGGCGAAACTGCACGACACCGCCGACATGAGTGCGTTGCTCGCGGATCTCCATCCAGCGTCCGTCGAACAGCTGTTGCTCAATTGGGTCGCCGTCGGCTCTCTTGTGAACTTCGAGGCGCTTACGGATATAGGCGTCGCGATCCTCCTCGGCCTGCAGAACGACGCCGTTGCGGACCCGCTCCTCGAGAATATCCGCGTAGCGAACGCCAAGAGCGGCAGGTGTCACTCCGTCGGGCTGGTTTTCCAGATAGGCCTTGTTGACCAGCACCAGACGGTCTTCGGTATCCCAGAGCTGAAATCCGTCGGGCAGGGATTCGATGGCGTCGATGAGCAAGCCTTCCACGCGTTCCAGGCGGCCGGTCTGCTCGGCCAACGCCTTCTGAATGCGGGTTGCGTCGGTAACGTCCGAGTAAACCGACAGGTAACCGCCATCGGCGAGATTCGAGCGCCGGATCTCCACCGTGCGGCCATCGGCAAGCTGCAGCTGGTCACGTTTCGGCCTGCGGGCGCCGCTAAGCGATTCGAATTTTTCCCGTGCGTGACTCTCGGTATCGATGTTGCCGTAGAATCCCCGTGTTCCGTAATGGCGGGCGAGATCGAGGGCGCTGATGCCGGCTTCCACGGTTTCCAGCGGCAGATCTACCAGCTCCAGCAATCGGCGATTCCATCCTACCAGCTGAAGGTTCGCGTCGAATACCGCGAGCCCATCGTGCATCGCGTCGAGGGCCGACTGCAGAAGGGTGGAGCGCTGATTAAGCTTGGCGGCGCGCCACTCGAGCTGCGCCACCTCCTGGAGCAGCTCGCTGCGGGACTTGTGCGACGAAGACGCCTTGCCGATTCCTGGCCGTCTAATGGACATGCGACGATCTCTCTGCGCTCGAATCTGCCCCGATCACGAGTCAAGCCCCTGCACGGCGTCAGCCCAACCTACGAAACCAAGCCGTCGTAGTGACGCCTATTCATGACGCGGCGCGGGAAGCGCGCTTGCGCTCGTGTTCCTTCAGAAGCTTCTTACGCACCCGGATACTCCCCGGTGTCACCTCCACCAGCTCGTCATCGTCGATGATCTCGAGCGCCTGCTCGAGCGTAAGCCGAATCGGCGGCGTCAAGAGAATGTTCTCGTCGGTGCCGGCTGCGCGAATGTTCGTCAACTGCTTGGCTTTCATCGGATTGACCACGAGATCGCTGGCCCGTGAGTGAATGCCGATGACCATACCCTCGTAGATATCCTCGCCCGGGCCGATGAACAGCCGGCCGCGTTCCTGCAGATTGAACAGGGCATAGCCGAGGCTCCTGCCCGCCGAGTTCGCCACCAGCGCGCCGTTACCCCGTTGGGCGATGTTTCCTTTGCTGCACGGGCCATAGTGGGAGAAGGTATGGTAGATGAGCCCGGTACCGGAGGTGCCGGTGAGAAATTCCGTGCGGAAACCGATGAGTCCGCGGGCCGGGATTCGGTAATCGAGTCGCACCCGGCCGCGGCCGTCGGGGCGCATGTCGTCGAGAGCGCCGCGCCGCGCGCCTAGAAGCTCCATCACCCTTCCCTGGTGACTCTCCTCGACATCCACCGTGAGTTGCTCGAAGGGCTCGCAGAGTTGACCGTCGATCTCCTTGAGAATCACCCGCGGGCGGGAGATGGCGAGCTCGTAGCCTTCGCGGCGCATGTTCTCGATGAGAATCGCGAGATGCAGCTCGCCCCGCCCGGAGACCAGGAAGCGATCCGGATCCCCCGTGTCCTCCACGCGCAGGGCAACG
>Ga0255058_10002150_pt1 | contig 10949 bp, 11 predicted proteins | sample Cases_109_9_MG_FD_188637 | JGI IMG/M metagenome (GOLD analysis project Ga0255058, IMG submission 188637) | Seawater microbial communities from Amundsen Gulf, Northwest Territories, Canada - Cases_109_9 | ecosystem: Environmental > Aquatic > Marine > Gulf | place: Canada: Northwest Territories... | reverse complement strand
GCGGCGGCATGGGCATCGCCATGTGCGTGGCGCGCGACTGACGTTGCGGACTCTGCGCGGATCTGAACAACACCAAGAGGAGGGTTAAGGCATGGCACGCGTAGCTCTGGTGACCGGGGGAACCCGGGGCATCGGCGAGGCGATTTCCAAGGCGTTGAAAGACGCCGGCTATCAGGTCGCCGCCACCTACGGCGGCAATGACGAAGCGGCGGCCAAGTTCAAGGACGCGACTGGCATTGCCGTTTACAAATGGGACGTTGGCGATTTCGACGCCTGTCAGAAGGGTATCGCCCAGGTCGAGGCCGACCTGGGGCCGGTCGAGGTGCTGGTCAACAACGCCGGCATCACCCGCGACGGCATGTTCCACAAGATGAGCGCGGAGGATTGGGGCGCGGTGATCACCACCAACCTCAATTCCCTGTTCAACATGACGCGCGGCATCATCGAGGGCATGCGCGCGCGCAGCTATGGGCGGGTCGTCTCGATTTCTTCGGTGAACGGCCAGAAGGGCCAGATGGGCCAGTCCAACTATTCGGCGGCCAAGGCGGGCTTGATCGGCTTCACCAAGGCGCTGGCCCAGGAAAACGCCTTCAAGGGGATCACGGTGAATGCCGTCGCCCCCGGTTACATCGCCACCGAAATGGTGCGCGCCGTGCCGGAAGAGGTGTTGAACTCCAAGATCATCCCGCAGATCCCGGTCGGACGGCTGGGCGAAGCCGAGGAGGTCGCCCGCGCGGTGGTCTTCCTGGCGGCCGAGGACAACGGCTTTATCACCGGCTCGACCCTCACCATCAACGGCGGCCAATACATGACCTGATGGCCCGGACCGATCGTGGACTGATCGTGGGCTGATCGTGGACTGGGTGTGGGCCGCGGGAGCGGCCCACGACCGCCACCCACAACCGCCTCCCACAACCGCGGCCCCTGCCCGAGCGGCCCCATTGGAGGGACGCGGCGTGCGGCGTTCGGCCTTGGCTGCCGTATTTCCTTTCGTCAAACCGTAACCTCTGGCGTGCTAGACGGGGCGCTGGACCGGGCTTCCCTCGCGCAGGACCGGCCGGTTCCGCGAAATCTGAAATTGGTCTAAACTCGACGCCCATGTACACCGATGTCGTCGATTTAAGGGATTTCTACGAGACGCGCCTCGGCCAGGTCGCGCGCCACATGGTCCGGCGCGGCATTCGCACCATGTGGCCCGATCTCAGCGGCTTCAGCCTGCTCGGCCTGGGCTACGCAACGCCCTATCTGCGCCACTTTCGGGACGAGGCGGAACGGGTGGTCGCGTTCATGCCGGCCAGCCAAGGGGTGCTTCACTGGCCGCCCGAGGGGCCTTGGGCCGTCGCGCTCAGCGAGGAAACGGAACTGCCGTTGCCCGACTATTCGGTCGACCGGGTGCTGCTGGTGCATGGCCTGGAGAGCAGCGAGGGACTGGCGGCGCTGCTGGGCGAGATCTGGCGGGTCCTGACCGGCGACGGACGGGTCCTGGTGGTGGTGCCCAACCGGCGCGGGATCTGGGCCCGGGTGGACCGCACGCCCTTCGGATCCGGCTATCCCTACAGCAAGCCGCAGCTCTCCAAGCTCTTGCGCGCCAACATGTTCACGCCGACCCGCAGCGCCGGCGCGCTGTTCGTGCCGCCGACCCAGTCACGGGCGCTGCTGCGCTCGGCGGCGGCTTGGGAGCGTATCGGCACCCGTTGGTTCCCGCGCTTCGCCGGGGTCGAGCTGGTCGAGGCCGGCAAGCAGCTCTATTCGCCCAGCATGACGGCACAGAAGGTCACGCGCCGCCGGCGGCCTGTCGTCGTCCCCTTGCCTCAGGTGGTGCGGCGCCTGCCGCGGCAACCGACCAGTTAGAGCGGTATCCACTTGCGTGGGCCGGTTCCGTGAGAACGAAAATCACGCTAAGCCTTTCGCAGCAGAAACAGGCCGCTCTGGCCGAGCAGGTTGGCCAGGCGAAGCGACTGCTGCGGCGCGGCGCGTCCGCCCGCATCCAGCGACAACGACCGCTCCACGGTGACGCCCACCTCCGCGCAGAGCGCCGAGAAGTCGCGGATGGTGCAGAAGTGGATATTGGGCGTCTCGTACCAGGAGACCGGCAGGGCATCGGTCACCGGCATGCGGCCGCGGCACAGCAAGTAGAGCCGCGAGCGCCAGTGGCCGAAGTTGGGAAACGACACGACGGCGCGCCGGCCGATCCGCACCAATTGTTCCAAGACATGGCGCGGATCATGGGTCGCCTGCAGGGTCTGGCTGAGGATGGCGTAATCGAAGGCCCCGGCCGGGTAGTCGGTAAGGTCCGTATCGGCGTCGCCCTGGATGACGCTGAGGCCCTGGCTGACGCAGGCGTTGACCCCATTCTGGCTGAGCTCGATGCCGCGGCCGGTGACTTGTTTGACGTAGACCAGGTGCTCGAGCAGCGCGCCGTCGCCGCAGCCGATATCGAGCACCCGGGCACCGGGTTCGATCATATCGGCAATCAGCTGCAGATCGGCGCGGATCTTGCTTGCCTGCCGCCGGACCCGCAGGTCGCGCGGGTCGCGCGGTTTCATGGCGCCGCAAGCCCCAGTTGCTCGCCGCAGCCGAAGAGGAAGCCCCTTAGGGTGTCCCAGAACTCAGGTTCCTCCAGCAGAAAGGCGTCGTGGCCTTTGTCGGATTCGATCTCGACGAAGCTCACGTCGGCGGCGGTGGCGTTGAGCGCGCGCACCAGATCCCGGCTCTCCGAGGTCGGGAACAGCCAATCGTCCGTAAAGGAGATCACGCAGTATCGCACCGGCGTGTCCTGAAAGGCATTGGCCAGGATGCCGCCGTAATCCGCCGCCAGATCGAAATAGTCCATCGCCCGGGTGATGTAGAGGTAGGAGTTGGCATCGAAGCGGTCGACGAAGCTGGAGCCCTGATAGCGCAGATAGCTCTCGACCTGGAAGTCCGCTTCGAAGCCATAGGTCACGCCGCTGCGGTCCTGCAGGCGGCGGCCGAATTTGCGGCTGAGCGCCGCCTCTGAGAGGTAGGTGATGTGGGCCGCCATGCGGGCGACCGCCAGGCCGCGGCTCGGGACCTTGCCGTGCCGGTAATAATCGCCGTCGCACCAGTTCGGGTCGGCGACGATGGCCTGCCTGCCGACCTCGTGGAAGGCGATGTTCTGGGCCGTGTGGCGGGCCGAGGTCGCGATCGGGACGGCGGCGAAGATGCGCTCCGGATAGCTCGCTGCCAGTTGCAGCACCTGCATGCCGCCCATGGACCCGCCGAGCGAGCAAAACAGCCGCTCGATCCCCAGATGATCGAGCAGGAGAATCTGGGCGCGCACCATGTCGGCAACGGTGATCACCGGAAAGCCAAGCCCCCAGGGCTCGCCGGTCGCCGGGTTGATCTCGCGCGGTCCGACGCTGCCCATGCAGCCGCCCGGCACGTTGGCGCAAATGACGAAGTAACGCTCGGTGTCGAGCGGCTTTCCCGGTCCGACCATCATGTCCCACCAGCCGGGCTTGCCGGTAATCGGATGGGCTCCGGCGAGGTACTGGTCGCCGGTTAGGGCATGGCAGGCGAGGATTGCGTTGCTGCGTTCGCTGTTGAGCGTCCCATAGGTCTGGTAGGCCATGGTGAAGGGCCCCAGCTCGACGCCGCAGTCGAGCCTGAGCGGCTCAGCGCGGCCGAGCTCGACCCGCTCGCCCGGCAGGGTTTGGACTTTGGCAGCCCAACTCTCTGCAATGTCTTGCTTATTCATCAGGCATTCCGCTTCGGGCCCAGGGCGAAGAGCGGATAGCTAGGGGGTCGGAGAGGCGCCTGTCAACGCTTTCCTCTCGTCCAGGTTTTCTTTGCTTTTGGCGAAGTCACGGACTAATTCTAGGCGCTCGCGAGCCTTAAACCATAGACACCATGACTGCCGACACTCCTTCGCTGGACGATCTGCGCCGCGAAATAGACGAGATCGACATCGCGGTTCACGATCTCCTGATGTGCCGTGTGGCGTTGGCCGACCAGATCGGCCACGTCAAAGGCGAGGGCGGACCCTTTATCCGGCCCGGACGCGAGGCGCGGATCCTCCGCCGCCTGGTGGCGCGCCACGATGGCCTCCTGCCCAAAACCGTTCTGGTGAGTATATGGCGCGAGATCATCTCGGCCATGACCGCGCTCGAAGGGCCTTACGCCGTCGCGGTCTATGCGCAGAAGATGGGCCACGACGGACTGCCAGCGCTCGCCCGTGCGCAATACGGCGCCGAGCGTCCGATCAGCGCCCATCAGACCGTCCTCGGCGTGCTGCGCGCCGTTAGCGACGGCCACGCCACGGTCGGTGTTCTGCCGCTGCCGCAAGGCGAGGAGGCCGATCCCTGGTGGCGCAACCTGGTCCGCACCGGCCCGGACGTGCCCAAGATCATCGCCCGCCTGCCCTTTGCCGCCCTCAACCACCGCTTCGACGGGCTGGATGCGCTCGCCATCGCCCTGGCACCGCCGGAAGCCAGCGACCTGGATCATAGCTTCCTGGTCGCCGAGAATACCGCCCAGCTTTCGCGCGGCGGCTTGCGGGAGGCGCTCACCCGGGCCGACTTCCAAGTGGTCGACATGCAGAACTGGTCGGCCAGGGGCAAAGTGCCTTGGGTGCTGGTCGAAGTGGACGGTTTCCTCGAGGCGAACGACCCCCGCGTGGTGCGTCTCGCCGAGGAGGAGAATTCGCCGATCGGCCAGGTCTGGGTGATCGGGAGCTATGCCGTTCCGCTCTCCGTGGAGGAGCTGGCCCTCGACGCCGGGCCGGAGCCGTCTGGATGACGCTGACGTCCCGGCCGGGGATTCTCGACGTGGCCCCTTACGTGGGCGGCGAGGCGGAGGCCGCTGGCTTTGCCGAGCCGATTCGCCTGGCATCGAACGAAAATCCGCTCGGCGCCAGCCCGCGGGCGCAGGAAGCCTACGGGGCGCTTTCGGCAGATCTGCACCGCTATCCCGACGGCGGCGCCCAAGCCTTGCGCAGGGCCATCGCCGCGCGCCACGGCCTGGACCCGGCGCGCATCGTTTGCGGCAACGGATCGGGCGAGCTGATCTCCTTGCTCATCCGCGCCTATGCCGGGCCCGGCGACGAGGTGCTTTACAGCGCCCACGGCTTCCTCTTGTATGCCATCGACGCCAAAACCGCCGGAGCCACGCCGGTCGCGGTGCCGGAGCGCGACCTGACCGCCGATCTGGAGGGCTTGATCGAGCGGGCCGGGCCGCGCACCCGGGTGGTCTGCCTCGCCAACCCCAACAACCCGACCGGCAGCTGCCTGAGCGGTTCGCAGCTCGAACGCCTGGTCGAGGGCCTGCCCGACCATGTGCTGCTGCTGCTCGATGCCGCCTACGCGGAATACGTGATGCGCAACGACTATGAGGACGGCGCCAAGCTGGTGGAGGCCAACGAACGCGTGGTGATGACGCGCACCTTCTCCAAGATCCACGGCCTGGCGGGCCTGCGGCTCGGCTGGGCCTACGCCCCGGCCGAGGTGGTGGACGTGCTCAACCGCATGCGCGGGCCGTTCAACGTGACGGCGCCGGCCCTGGCGGCCGGCCTGGCGGCCATCGAAGACCGGGACTACGCGGCTCGATCGCGCGGCCATAACGCCCAGTGGCTGGAGTGGTTTCGGCAGGAAACCGCGGCCCTGGGCCTCGATCCGCGGCCGAGCGCCGGCAACTTCGTGCTGCTGCGCTTTCCCGGCGAGAACGGCCACGACGCGGTTACTGCGCTCGGCTGGTTGAAGGAACGCGGCATCCTGGTGCGGGGCATGGCGGCCTATGGCCTGCCGGACTGCCTGCGCGTCACCATCGGGACCGAGGCGGAGACCCGCGCGGTGGTCGCGGCCCTGGCGGAGTTCGTCGCGTGAGCAGCGGCGGCGAAACGGCGGCGCCTTTGTTCGAGCGCCTGGCGCTCATCGGCATGGGCCTGATCGGCTCGTCCCTGGCCCGGGCCGTGGCGCGACAGGGCCTGGCCCGCTCGATCGTCGGCTGCGCCCGCTCCCAGGCGACCCGGGACAAGGCCCTGGAGTTGGGACTGGCGGAGGCCATGTTCGAAGATCCCGGCGAAGCGGTCCGGGGCGCGGATTTGGTCATGCTGTGCACGCCGCTGGGCGCCTATGCGGAGGTCGCCCAGGCGATCGGCCCGCATCTGGCGCCGGGAACGATCGTGAGCGACGTCGGCTCGGTCAAGCAGGCGACGATCCGCGACGTGGGACCGCAGTTACCCGACGGCGTCCATCTCGTGCCCGGCCATCCGGTTGCGGGCACCGAGCACTCCGGCCCCGAGGCCGGCTTCGCCGAGCTGTTCGACGATCGCTGGTGCATCCTGACGCCGCCGCCCGGGACCGATGCCGATGCCATCGAAAAGGTCCGGGCGCTGTGGCGCGCCTGCGGTTCGACCATCGAGATCATGGAGCCGGCGCATCACGACAAGGTGCTGGCGATCACCTCGCACCTGCCGCATTTGATCGCCTACACGATCGTCGGCACGGCCGCCGGCCTGGAAGAAAGCGAGCGCGCCGAGGTGGTGAAGTTCTCCGCCAGCGGCTTTCGCGACTTCACCCGCATCGCCGCCTCCGACCCCATCATGTGGCGTGACATTTTCCTCAACAACCGCGACGCCGTGTTGGAAATGCTGCAGCGCTTCAACGAGGACATCACGGCGCTGCAACGCGCCATCCGCTGGGGCGAGGGCGAGGTGCTGGAGACCCTGTTCCGCCGCACCCGCGAGGTCCGGTCCGGTGTCATCGAAGCCCATCAGGCGGGCACCTTCGACACTAGAGAACGGGAGAAATTCGGGCCAGAGGAAGCGGCCCCAGAGACAAAACTCCCGCGCGAAAAATAAGCGGCGCGGCCAGCACCGGCCGGCTCTTGTCGTCACGCTCCCCAGCGAAGACAAGAACCGCCAGCTTGATATTCGAGACCTGCTGGGCGGTCATGAGCCCTTGTTCCACCAACCGGTCGAGCAGCTCCGGCAATCCGGCGATCCGCGCGGCGAGCTGCCCCTCGGGCCGAAGCTGGTCGTCCAGGGTGAGGCGGCCGCTGGCGGTCACGCCCAGCGGCGGCCATTCGACCTCGACCCGCTCCAGTTCGAGAGCGCCGCCGCCGTCGCGCCAGGCGGCAAGCGCCCGGCGCGGTTCGGTTTGCGGGAAGATGCCGTCGAGCCGGCCGACCGCGAGGATCCTCTCCGCCGTGGGGTCCAAGGGCGCGGCCAGGGTGGTTGGAATCTGCAGCTGGCTGGTTTCGACGGCAAAATCGTAGCCGAGAACAAGTCCCGTTTCCGGACCGTAGTCCGGGGTGAGCGACAAGCGCAGCCACCCGCTCGCGAAGCGGCCGAGGGGTTCGGCCAGGACCTCGAGTCCCAGCAGGGTTGCATCGGCGCTTTCGAGCCGCCCGTCGCCGCGCAGCCGCAGCAATCCGTCGGCTTCGCGGCTGTCGAGGGTCGCCGTATCCAACCTTCCCGCGTTCAGCCGCTCCACAACGTGGCGGCCCGCAAAGGAGACGGCAATGGTGTAGGGATCCCAAAGGGCGGCCCGAGCGCTGAGCGCCGGGCCTCGCCAGCGCGTACCGTCCGGCGAGCGGATCGCCGGCCCATCGAACCGCGCCACGTGGGCGAGCGGAAAGCCGTCGATCTCCGGGCCGCCATAGGTGATTTCGTAGCCGCGCAAACGCTGCTGCTCGCGCCACTGGGCGATGCCGCGCTCGAGCTGCCCGGCCCACCAGACCCAGTAGCCGCCCGCCGCCACCGCGATCAAGGCGGCCACCGTCAGCAGGGCGAGGGCGAGGGAGCGGTGGCGCATGGCGCGACGATCTTGGCAGGTCGGCGCCCGTTTGTCGTGGACGCCGAGCCGGGCTCGGCTAGGATCTCAACATCGAAAAACCGGCAACGACAGGCCCATGCCCTCAGAGAGGAAAATTCGCGGATTTGGCGGCGCGGAGCCGCCGAGCGCGCCCACGGCCCTTCGCCTGAAGCCCGGCGAGGAGATCTGGGTCTTCGCCTACGGATCGCTCATGTGGAACCCGGGCTTTCCGCATCTGGAGGTGCGCCGCGGGCGGCTTTACGGCTACCACCGGCGCTTCTGCATCTATTCCCATGTCTACCGCGGCACGCCCGAGCGTCCCGGCCTGGTGCTGGGCCTGGACCTGGGCGGTTCCTGCGAGGGCCTCGTCTTCCGCGTGCCGGCGGGCGAAGCGAGCGAGGTCATGGACTATCTCTACGCGCGGGAGCTGGTCACGGAGGTTTACATCCCGCGCTGGGTCCGGGTCGCCACGCCCGACGGCGAGATCCGAGCGGCCAGCTTCGTGGTCGACCGGGCGCATCATCAATATACCGGCGAACTGGAACTGGACGCGACCGCCGAGCTGATCCGGCAGGGCGTCGGCGTGAGCGGCCCCGGCATCGAATACCTGCGCAACACGGTGCACCATATGGAGGCCCTCGGCCTCGCGACCGGGAAACTCAAGCGGGTCCTTGAGATGGTCGACCGCCAGCTCGGCGGGCCCGAAGGCGGCTGAGTTCGGCCACCCAAAGGGACAAACGCGCCGTCACACAGGGCCGGCGGATTGGCGTATGATGGCGTCCGGTCACAGTCGGGGCCGGGTGGGGTCCGAGGATGGAGCGATGCAGGGCCGGGTGACATGAGGGTCTTGGTCATGGGCGCTGGGGTGGTCGGCGTGACCACGGCCTATCAGTTGCTCAAGGACGGCCACGAGGTGGTCGTTCTCGAACGGCGCGAGGCGGCGGGGCTCGAGACAAGCTGGGGAAACGCCGGCATGGTGGCGCCCGGTCACGCCTTTGCCTGGTCGTCGCCCGCGGCGCCGCTGATCCTGCTGAAGTCGCTCCTGTCGAAGAACCAGGCGCTGCGCTTCCGCCCGCGCGCCGATCTCCAGCAATGGTCCTGGTCGCTCTTGTTCCTGCGTCAATGCACCCACGAGCGCGCGCGCATCAACACCCTGCGCAAGCATCGGCTCAGCCTCTATTCGCAGACGGTGATGCACGAGACCCTGGCGGACTGCGACATCGACTACGACCGCATCGACCGCGGCATCGTGTTCTTCTATCGCACCGCGGAATCCCTGGAACGCGGGGTCAGCCACATGCAGATCCTCGCCGAGGATGGCCAGGCGATCGAGGTCCTCGACCGCGACGCCCTGGTCGAGCTCGAGCCGTCTCTGGCCTCGGCGAAAGACCGCATCGCCGGCGGCATTTTTTGCCCGGACGACGAAACCGGCGACTGCTGCAAGTTCACCCAGGGCCTGGCGGGCCACGCGGCGCAAAAGGGCGCCGAATTTCATTACGAGACCGAGATTCTAGGGATCGGCGTCGAGGCGGATCGGGTCGCCCGCATCGCCACCTCCAAGGGGGATTTCCGCGCCGATGCCTATGTCCTGGCGCTCGGCAACCACTGCCCCGTCCTGGCGCGATCGATCGGCGTCGGTCTGCCGATCTATCCGGTGAAGGGCTATTCCATGACGATTCCCGTGGGCAACCACCCGCACCCGCCGACCATCGGCGCGGTGGATGAGGAAAACCTGATCGCGATCTCCCGCTTCGGAGACCGCATGCGCCTCACCGCAACCGCCGAGATCTCGGGCTACGGCACGGGCCACAAGCCGAGCGACTTCGACTTCATGCTATCCGTCGCCAAGGAGCTCTATCCCGAGGGCGGCGACTACGACAGCGCCGAGCCCTGGGCCGGGTTGCGCCCGATGACCCCGGAGGGCACGCCGCTGTTCGGGCGCAAGTCCTACACGAACCTCTACTTCAACTGCGGCCAGGGCCATATGGGCTGGACCATGGCCCACGGATCGGCGCGCATCACGGCGGACCTGATCGCCGGGAAAGAAGCGGCCATTCCGCTCGACGGCATGACCATCAATTGAAGAATGCTGCGCCAGGAGGCGAGCAAGCCATGACCCAACAACAAGCAAGCGAACACGGCGACCCCTATCTCGACCTCGGCGTCTTGCCGTCCCGGCTCGACGAGGGAATCGCCGAGCGCGCGGCGATCGGCCTGATCGTGCTGGCCAGCGACCAGACCATGGAGCACGAGTTCCGCCGGATCGTCCGGCAGGACGGCGTGGCGCTCTACGAGAGCCGGATCTTCAACGACAATGCCATCACGCCGGAGACCTTGCGGGCGATGCGCGAGCGGATCGCGCCCGCCGCCGATCTGATTCTGCCGGGCATGCCGCTCGACGTGGTCGCCTTCGGCTGCACCTCGGCGGCCATGGAGCTCGGCGAAGAGGTGGTGTTCGAGGAGATCCGCAAGGTGCGACCGGCGGCCAAATGCACGACGCCGATCACCGCCGCGCTCTCCGCCCTCGAGGCCCTCGAGGTCCGGCGCGTCGCGGTGCTGACGCCCTACAGCCCGGACATCAACCGCACGGTTCGCGCCTACATTTGCGCCCGTGGTCTCGAGGTGCCGGCCATGGCCACCTTCGACCGGCCGGACGACCGGGAGGCGGCGCGGATCTCGGTCGAGTCCATCCAAGAGGCGGTGAAGACCCTGGCCGCCGAAGACAGCGTCGACGGCGTCTTCGTCTCCTGCACCAGCCTGCGCCTCACCGACGTCGCCCGCGAGATCGAGGCCGAAGTCGGCAAGCCGGTCACCTCGAGCGACCACGCCCTTGCCTGGCATTGCCTCAGGCTGGCCGGCGTGGACGAGGCCATGCCCCAGTTCGGCCGGCTCTACGAGCTGCCGCTGCCCGCCTGACCACGGATAAGGGGTCCCCCGAGTCTTCTTGTTGCCGTCATCCGCCGGCCGTATCATTTATCGTCAAACATTGCCCGAACGTTCGTCGCGAAGAGGCGCTCGAAACAAGAAACAACAGCAGAGGAGGCATGAACCCATGGGTGGCGCAGTCAAGGCATCGCGAGAGACGCTGGAGCCGGGCTCGGACTTCCGTCCGTTCCCGCTGGAGGAATACGAGGCACGCTGGCAACGCGCCCACGACGCCATGACGCGCCAGGGATA
>Ga0255058_10002149_pt1 | contig 10953 bp, 7 predicted proteins | sample Cases_109_9_MG_FD_188637 | JGI IMG/M metagenome (GOLD analysis project Ga0255058, IMG submission 188637) | Seawater microbial communities from Amundsen Gulf, Northwest Territories, Canada - Cases_109_9 | ecosystem: Environmental > Aquatic > Marine > Gulf | place: Canada: Northwest Territories... | reverse complement strand
TGACCGATCTGAAAGCCGACGTTCGCGCCAACTATCACGAACGACCGAAACGGGTCGATTTCTGCCCTTCAACATTCTATCAGATGACTGGCCGCTTCTAGGCGAAAGCCGACATTCGTCAAAGGGGTTCATTTGCTCAATCAGACCATCTTTGAATGACCGCTCTCGCCTACAAGCGGCCGTTCGCGAAGGTCCGGAAACGAACCAAAGGAGACGTTCCCAGATTGCTTGAAACGCGGTCCCGACCACCTCATTCCCAACCAGGGCGTCGGTGGACTAAAAATCCAGTCCGCCTTCCCAACAATCAATAGCTTTGTGCTTAACGGTCCCCTCAGTGTGCCACTGGCTGTGACGAATGTGCCTAAAAAGGAGTACCATGGTTGCCCTCCAGGCAGAGGGGCCATGGAATCTCCCCTATGGGTACCGAGCCTTTGGAACGCAAGGTCGCCGCTATCCTTTACGCCGACGTCGCCGGCTACAGCCGGCTGACCGGGGCGGATGAGGAGGGCACCCATCGTGCCTTAAGCACCTACCTCGACACCCTCACGACCTCGATCGAACGACACAACGGCAAAGTGCTGCACTACGCCGGTGATGCCGTGTTGGCGGAATTCGCCAGCGTCGTCAACGCCCTGACCTGCGCGGTGGTCATCCAGCGGGATCTGAGAGCCCGCAGCGAACACCTCTCGGAGCAGCGTAAAGTGCAATTCCGCATCGGGATCAATCTCGGCGATGTCATCGTCGATCGCGATGAGATCTATGGCGACGGCGTCAACGTCGCGGCGCGCCTAGAGAACCTGGCGGAGCCTGGCGGTATCTGTATCTCCGAGGCAGTCCACAGTGCCATTGGCAACAAATTGCCGCTTGACTACGAGTCCCTGGGCGAGCAGCGGGTCAAGAATATTGCCGAGCCGGTGCGAGCCTACCGCGTGCGGCTGGAAGACGAGGCGGTACCGACCGCGGCACCGGCGGGCACACGATCAAGACGACGACTTGTCATAGCGAGCGCGGCGCTCGTCGTGCTTGGGGTCCTGGCAGGCGGGGTCGCGTGGCTAAAGCCGTGGCCGCCGACCATCGAGCCGGCATCCGACGAACGGACGGCCGTTGTGCTGCCCGACAAGCCCTCGATCGCGGTGTTGCCCTTCGCCAACATGAGTGGTGATGCGGAGCAAGAGTATTTCACTGACGGCATGACCGACGACCTCATCACTGATCTCTCCAAGGTCTCGGGCCTGTTCGTGATCGCCCGCAACTCAGTGTTCACCTACAAGGGCAAGTCGGTGAAGATTTCACAGGTGGCCGAGGAGCTCGGTGTGCGCTATGTGCTGGAGGGAAGCGTGCGCCGCGTTGGCGACAAAGTGCGCATCAACGCCCAGCTTATTGACGGGAACACCGGCGGGCATGTGTGGGCGGAGCGCTACGACGGATCCCTTGGCGATGTGTTCAGCTTGCAGGACAAAGTAACGCGCAGGATCGTGGCAGCGCTCAGGGTTCAGCTAACACCGCAGGAACAAGCACTGGCCACGGGCCGCGATAAGATCAACGTGGCTGCCTATGACACCTTCCTGAAGGGTTGGGCATATTTGCTGCGAAAAACTCCGGAAGACGCTGTACAGGCGATTGCGTTCTTTAAGCAGGCTTTGGAGCTCGATCCGAACTACAGCCGTGCCTATGCGGGCCTGGCACAGACTTACTGGAACAACAGTCTCAACGCGAAGTTCCATCAACTCACGGGCGGACTTGGAGTGGGGACTTTGGTCGACTGGAACGACCTTACGGCCTGGGAATTCCTGCAGAAGGCGGGCGACAAACCCTTGTCACAGGCCCGTGCGCTGGCCGCGCGCATGCTGCAACGCCAACGCCGCTTTGACGAGGCCATGCGCGAGGCACGGCAAGCGGTGGCGCTCGGCCCCAGCGACCCCACCGCCTATGACGCCCTCATCGAGAACCTGATCTATGCAGGCGAGGTGGAGGAGGCGATAAGACTCGTTGATAGATCTATCCGGCTCGATCCCAGCTTCCCGGGGGAGAAGCTCTTTCTGAAAGGCTTGGCGTACTACACCATGGGGCGTCTGGAGGAAGCACTCTCCTCGATTGAAAGAGCACGCACCCACAACCCAAAACGGACCCGGTATGCCGCGATTCAAGCGGCGACACTGGCTGAGCTTGGTCGAGCGGAAGAAGCTAAGGCGGCGTTTGAGGAGTACCGCTCGGGATTGACAATCTTTGCCACGCTGAATTGGACCATGTTCTACTGGCCCTTCGAGGACGTAAAGAGCGCAGAGCGCTTGGCCAAGGGCTTGCTCAAGGCGGGGATGATCGATTCGACGCGCCATTACTATGTAGTCTCGCCGCAGAATCGGTTGCGGAGCGATCAGATCAAAGCGCTCCTGGCTAATAAAACCATGATAGGGGCGGACCGGAGTCCTTACGGCTCTGAGGGGGAATTCGAAGTGACGCGTGATCAGAACGCGCAGGTCGTCAGTCAGGATTTTGTGACTTACTTTCGCGAGGGGACGACGAAGACCCGAGTAAAGAATGATCTACTTTGCGATCCTTGGCAGGCATTCGGCGACTATTGCGTGGCGATCTACCGCAATCCTGATGGTACTCCGGAGCAGAAAGACGAGTATATCTTCTTCACCTTGGTCGGTGTCTTTACGTTCTCGGTGTTCGATTCAGCAAGTTGATGACTCAGCGAGAATAACGGATTTCAACCCCTCGTTTTCGTTCAAGTCGAATGTCCGCTTCTGGCCGAAAGCGGTCGTTCGCGAATGTCCGGAAACGACCCTCAGCAGGCATTGGCGATGCCTATTTTTTCTCACGAACAGGCATGTGTGTTCTACGACCGCTTCGGCTCCCGGCAGGATTGGCAGCGCTTCTATGAAGACCGCGCCATCGCCGATCTCATAGCGCACTTGTCATTGGAAAGCGCACAGACGGTATTGGAGTTCGGCTGCGGCACCGGGCGACTCGCCGAAATGCTGCTCGAACGCGAGTTGCCATCCACGGCACATTATGTCGGCGTCGATGTAAGCGCAACCATGGTGGCGCGCGCCCAGATCCGCCTCACCGCTGGCGAGATCACGCTCGATCTGGAGGCCGACTCATTCGACCGGTTTCTCTCGACCTAGGTGCTAAACCTGCTTTCGCTGGATGACATCCATACTCTGATTGACGAAGCTCACCGGGTGCTGGTTCCCGGTGGGCTGCTTGGCGTGGTCAGCCTGACACGCGCCACGAGCCTATTTGCGCGGATCGTGGAGATAGTGTGGACCACGGCCCATGCTTTGCGTCCCGCACTCGTCGGGGGCGGTCGCCCGATCTCGCTGGGCGAGCTGGTGGGCGGTGCGCAGTGGCAGATCCGGCATCGGCGGGAGGTCACCCAGCTCGGTATTGCATCGGAGGTGATCATCGCCGCGAAGCGGTGTGCCTGAGGGCAGCGCAGCGGATGCACCGTTGTGCCGCGCCCCGCGCGAACCGGCTACAATCGGAAAGTGGGCCCGACACTGCTCTATTTCGCCTATGGCTCAAACCTTCACCCGCTACGCTTGCGCGAGCGTGCGCCCTCGGCGCGCTTCGTGCAGGTCACTGCGATTGCGGAGCACTCGTTGCGGTTTCACAAGCGCGGCAGGGACGGCTCCGGTAAATGTAACGCCTACTTCACCGCCCACACCAACGACAAATTGCTCGCGGCTCTGTACGAAATCGATGCACGCGAGAAATCTGAACTTGATCAACACGAAGGTGTTGGCGCCGGCTACGAAATCAGAACATTTAGCGTCATGGCGCTCGGGCATGAGCGCGAGGTTTTGGCCTATGTCGCGATGGCGGATCATATCGACGAGTCGCTGCGCCCTTTCAGCTGGTACTCCGAGCTTGTGTTGATCGGTGCCACATATCACGGTTTCCCGACGACATACCTGCAGTCGATAAAACAGGTTCGCACCATCGTTGACACCGACCAAGCGCGCGTGGAGCGTAACGAGCGCATCTTGTCACGGATTCGCCGCTAACCGACCATGACAGTCGGCTGCGGCAACCGGGTTTGATCTCGTGCTGCCCTGGAAAAAATGCAGAGACCACAAAGATGCAGAGGCCGCGCGGGTCATTTGAGCTGTCAGTGGCAAGAAATTCGTGCTCCACTTAGAATCTCGCGATGTCATGCCCGAGACGGAGATACGTGTAATCGATCATGTCAGTGCTGCACGAATACTACTCGCGCCGTGCCGCCGAGTACGAGGAGATTTACCACAAGCCGGAGCGCCAGCAGGATCTTGCCACGCTCAAGGAATTGCTGCGCCGCCTGCTACACGGACATGACATTCTCGAGATCGCCTGTGGCACCGGCTACTGGACCGAGGCGGTGGCGCCGGTGGCACGCTCGATGCTCGCGACCGATGTGAGCGAGGAAGTACTCGCGCTCGCGCAGCACAAATCCTACCCGCCCGACCGCGTCCGGTTCGAAATCATGGATGCCTACCGCCCGGGGCAGGCGGCCGGCGAGTTCACCGCCGCACTCGCCACATTCTGGTGGTCACACGTTCCCCATCAAAAGATTCAGGGTTTCTTGCGCGCGCTGCACGGGCGTCTGGGCGAGGGAGCAACCGTCGTAGTGGTCGATAACCGATATGTCGATGGCCACAGTACCCCCATTTCCGAGCGCGATGAGCGGGGCAACACCTACCAGACGCGCCCGCTAAAGGACGGCAGTAGCTTTCGCGTGCTGAAGAATTTCCATAGCCCGGCGGAGCTTGCCGCTACTCTGCGCACGGGCTCACACGGCCTGAGCATCTGCGAGCTCGAATACTACTGGTGCGCGTCGTACCAGGTCGTCAACAAACCGGGGTCGCCCGAGTAACCCTAGCTGCCCGTACCCCCCTGAGGGAACGCCACCATGCTTAAGGTCTACGGTGATCACGGCTCCGGCAATTGCTATAAGGTCAAGCTGCTGCTGACGCAGCTCAAGCAGTCGTTCGAGTGGGTGGAGATCGACATACTTAATAAAGAAACCCGCACGCCCGAGTTTCTTGCTATGAACCCCAACGGCAAGATCCCGCTGCTCGAAAGCAAGCCAGGGACGTATCTATCCGAATCGAACGCCATCCTGCATTATCTGGCTGAAGGCAGCGAGTTGCTGCCCGACAACCGGTTAGATCATGCGCGCACGCTGCAGTGGTTGTTCTTCGAGCAGTACAGTCATGAGCCCTACATCGCCACCGCCCGCTATATCGTGCGCTACCTGGGGACACCGGCGGAGTACACGAAGCTACTGCAAGAAAAACGCGCGCCGGGTTATGCCGCGCTCGATGTCATGGAGCAATATCTGGCAAGTCACAACTATTTGGTTGGAGAGCGCTATAGCATCGCCGACATCGGCCTATATGCGTACACCCATGTGGCCCATGAAGGCGGCTTTGACTTGTCCCGCTATCACGCAATCCAGTCCTGGCTCGCCCGCGTAGCGTCACAACCTGATCACATCACAATGAGTGGCGGGTAATACCGTGGATCGAAAAAGGCCGTCGAGCGCGGAGACACGCGTAGGCGCGGCGGCCTGCTCAAGCTGCTGTGGTTCTCGGGGTCAGACAGCACCGAGAGGCGTTAAATCAGCAAGGCCTTTTCTCGGCCCGCGCCCCCACTTTAGCGCCAACCGGATTACCTGCGGGTATAGCTTTAGTACCGAAAGCGGGCGTGTTTGCGCTACAATCCTCTTCTCACTGCTCGCACGCTAACGAAAACAAAGACGCGTCGCGCCAGTGGCCGCGACGCGTCTGACACATCGCCTGAAGCGCAATGGTTACCAGCCCGCAAAAAAAGTGGCTCAAAGGCGCCGCGCTCGCGCTGCTCGCGCTCGCCGCACTCTATATCGTCGGCGCCAACATCTTTCTCAATAGCGACGCTGCATTCGAGCTGATCAACCGCAAACCGGAGAAGCTGTGGATCCGCTGGGACCAGGGCTGGACCATCGTGCCCGGCATGGTGACGGTGCAGGGCCTCGAGATTCGCGGACAGACTCGGAGATTCCAGTGGTATGCGCGGGTCGACGAGATCAGAACATGGGTCGCGCTGACGGCGCTCGTGCGCAAGACGTTCAGCACCAACTCGATGCGCGGACACGGGCTCAAATTCTACATGCGCCAGCGCCTGGCGCCCGAGGCGGAGCCTTGGCAAGAGACCGACCTGACGCCGCCGATCCCGGGACTATCGAACCCGCCGAAACCGCCACCCGAGGAGCTTTACCCGCCGACGACGCCCAAGCGCCCATGGACCATCGAGCTCAACGACGCACTTATTACCGACCTGCGTGAGGTCTGGATCGAGCGCCTGCGCTTCGACGGTGAAGGGCAAGCTCAAGGCAGCATGACCCATGTGGTCAAGGGCACGGTCGAGGTGCCCGCGGCCTCGGTAACGCTCTCGGCAAGGGACGTGCGCGTGGGCACCGAGTCTGCCATAAAGAACGTCGAGATTAGCGCGCAGGTCACGCTCGAGCGCTTCCACCCGAAGAAGCAAAAGGGCCTCGAGGTCTTGCGTTTCATTTCGGGCTCGGTACGGATCGCCGGCGGGCTCGACAACCTCGACTTCCTGAAGGCCTTCTTCCGTCAAGCACCGTGGCTGCGGATCGATGGAAAAGGGCGGCTCGACGCTGACTTTCGCCTGGATAAGGGCATGCTCGCACCCGGCACGCGAATCATCGTTGATACCGCCGACATGACCACGACCGTATTCGATTACACGCTCGACGCCAAGGGAAAGGGCCGGGTCGAGGGCCGGGTCGAGGTCGACGACCAGAAGCCTCTCGCCCGGTTAGCGCTGACACTGGATAATTTTTCGGTCTCGCCGCCAGGCACTGACGAGCTGCTTATCCGCGGACGCGGATTGCAGATTGGAGGCGAGAGCGCCGAGCTCGATCTGCGCGATCCGTTCAGGGACCTGACCCTGGTGGTCGACATGCCCGCTGTGGAGATCGCCGATCTGACGGTGCTTAACAATTTTATTCCCAAGAAAACCGGCATAGCGGTGCGCGCCGGCAGCGGGCATTTGCGCAGCCATTTCCGCGGCTCACCGCAAACGCGCGTGGGACAGGGTGAGTTCGAGGTCGTGGGGCAAGGCGTGGTGACGCAGCTCGACGAAATCACGATCGCGGGCGATATGAAGCTCAGTGCCGGCCTCGAGTACGGGTTGCTCAAGAACGACAAGGGGCTGCAGCTGTTCCCCAATGAAAACCTGCCACTCGAGGTAACCGACGTGGAATTGGAGTTGAGCTCGGCCGTGATACGTGAGCGCAAGCGCACGGTCGCGCACAATGTCGAGCTCGCGCTTGAGACCGAGTTCGGCCGCTCCACACTGGACATGAAAAAAGCGCCCGGGCTCTTGCGCTTCACCGCCGGATCGGTGCGGGTAAAGGGCACGGTTCCAGATCTAAGCTATCTGAACCGCTATATCCCGCCGCAGTCGGGCTTGCGCATCGGCGCGGGGGCAGGACAACTCCAGGGCCAATTCACCACTGCCGCGGGACAGCCTCACGCCACGGGTAGCTTTGCGCTAACAGGCCCATCGGTGGCAGCCCGGTTCGGTGATCTCGCTGTTGCCGGCGAGTTAAATATCGATACGGACCTTAGAGTCAGTTTGCCACAAACCGGCAACAAGGGTCTGGTCGTGTTCGAGGAGAAATCAAGCCGGCTGGAGATCTTGAAGGGCAGAGTGACGCTAGCCGGCGGAGCGATAAAAGATCGCAAGCAAACCATCGCCAACGAAATCGCACTCGAATTCACTTCGGCATTCGGCCCAAATGCGTTGGACAAGCAAGACACAAATGCGCTGTTGCGCGCCATGGCTGGTTCGGCGCGTATTGCCGGAAACATTCCTGACCTACGTTATTTCAGCGATCAAATTCCAAAAAACACCGGCTTGCGCGTCCATGCCGGCGCGGCGCGGTTCGAAGCGGAGCTAGCCACCGCCAGCGGGCGGTCGAACACCGAAGGCAGCCTGGCGCTCGCAGGCAAGAATGTCCGCGCAGCGTTCCGAGAGGTCGCCATCTCGGGAGACATCAAGCTTGCCGTCGACGTTGCCTATGGAGCGGGTGACACCGGTGTGGTCGTGTCGAAAGACGGGGCATTGGCCCTACCGAAGTTATCTTTCAACCTGAGCAAAGGCGAACTGCTGCTGGGCGATGGCAAGGTCGTGCAGAATCTAGAAGTAGCGCTCGACTCGAGCTTCGACCACGTGGTGCTGCAGGAGCAGACGTGGCGTGATGGCTTGCGTGCGGCGTCCGGCTCCGTCCGGGTGAGCGGGCAGTTCTTCGGACTGCGATTCTTGAAGGCATACTTCCGCAAGGCGCCATGGCTCGATATCGGCGGCGCCGGTAAGCTCGATGCCGACCTGCGTGTACGCAAGGGCGTGCTTGCGCCCGGCAGCCGCCTCGTTGTCGACGCCAACGCGATCCGCGCGGACTTCCTCGATTACAGCGTCACAGGCGCGGGCAGGGTGCGCGGCCGTGTTGCCCGCAAGGGAAACGGATCCTTCTCGGAGGTAATCGTCACACTGGACGACTTCCAGCAAACGCACGCGGATTTCGACCAGCCCTACATCTTCGGTACCGGCTTCTCCGTAACGGGAGTCTCCACCGAGCTCGACTTGACCGATCCGTTCACCGACCTCAAGGTTGCGCTCGATCTGCCTGAATCGGATCTTCCTCACTTTGGGGTCTACAACGCCTATATTCCGTCGAACTCGTGCATTTTTATCTACCAGGGCAGCGGTCGTCTGCGCAGCCATTTCGATTTCGACGCGAAGACCGAGTCGGCCAGCGGTGTGATCGTGTTAAACGCTGACAGAGTGATCGTGCAATTCTCCAACATGACGATGGCGGGCGATCTCAAGGTTCAAGCGCGCCTGAAGAACGGGAATATGGAGGCGCGCACTTTTGACATGTCCGGCACAAAGGTGGAGTTCAGAAACGCATACATAGGCACGGCCAAGATCGGCACCGACACTACATGGTGGGCAGAGCTCGAACTGCCCAAGGGCAAAGGCTCGTTTACGATCCCGGCACAGCTCGATGCCCGTATCGAGATGCGCCTGCGTGACACGCGCCCGGTGGTCGTTTTCCTGGCGCAGAAAAAAGACATCGTGCGCTGGTTCAAGAACATGTTGACCGTCAAGGACATCAACGGCCGCGCTGACCTCAGAATGAACGGTGATGCGATCGAGGTCGAGGGCATCGAGATGACCGGAGACCAGCTCCAGATTCTCGGCAATCTCGATATTTTTCGCAACGAGTTTGCCGGCATTCTCTATGCACGACTGCGAAACTGGCAGGTGGGTTTCGAGCTCAAGGACGGCCGCAAGAAAATCAAGCTCTCGAAGGCGAAACCCTGGTTCGAGAAACGCCGGCAGGCGTACGAGGCGCGCAAGTGGTTCGAAAAAGAAGAAGGCCGCGAGCGCGAGAGCCTCGCCGATGCGACCTCGTCCAAGAAAGACGAACGCGTCGTGCCCGCTCGCACCGAATGCTGGAAGTAGGTCACAGGCCTATCCGCGCCCCTGATCCCCTGTAATTCTTAGCCCGCATTTCTCACCGGCTATCGTCGCGAGGGCGCGGAGATGGCCGTGGATACAAGGCGCGAGAGAGAAAATGCGCGGAGGCGTAGTGTGTACTACGTCGAGCCTACTACCGAGCGCAACACCGTAGACGCGGGCAGATACGCGGCCACAGCAGATAGCTGGTGAGAAATGTGGGTTAGCCCCCCGCGCCAAGTTGCGCCGCCGATCGGCGTGCGCAGTGTAGGCTGCGGAACGACACCGCAGGGTGCACTCAGCGCGCTCGCCCGATTACGGCGAGATGATGAGCCATAAGAAAGAATAAATCGATATTTTCTCTGTGTACTCTGCACCTCCCGATCGCTGTTCCCGACGCGATTCTACCTCGGCAACTCGGTAACTGCTGCAGGCGTTGCCCTACCTCGGCAACTGCTCCCTGCGTTGCCCTACCTCGGCAACCGCTCCTGCGTTGCTCTAGCTCCTGCCTCCCTGCAGTCGTCTTCCATCCATGGAGTCGTCCATCCATGGAGTCGTGCGTCCGCGGCGTTATTTCCCGGGCGTTATCGAAAACACGCAAACCCGTGAGGGAAAACGACTAATAGATTCTTTGCGTCTTGGCGTCTCTGCGTTGGAAGTTTTTTTGGTGAGCTCGTGCAATATCCGGGGCCGTTGTTCGCCCTTACTCCACCGTCACCGACTTCGCCAGGTTGCGCGGTTGATCCACATCGGTGCCTTTGACGATGGCGACATAGTAGGCCAGCAGCTGCAGCGGGATGGTGTAGATGATCGGCGCCGTGAACTCGCCGGTCGCGGGCAACTGCACAATGGTGGTGCCATCGCCGGCGCGGACACCGGTCCCGGGCTCGGAGAACACCAGCAGCTCACCGCCGCGGGCACGCACCTCTTGCAGGTTGGACTTGAGCTTCTCCAGCAGATCGTCATTCGGCGCCACCGCCACCACCGGCATGTCGGCATCCACCAACGCCAGCGGGCCGTGCTTGAGCTCACCGGCGGCGTAGGCCTCGGCATGAATATAAGAGATCTCCTTGAGCTTGAGCGCCCCCTCCAACGCAATCGGAAACTGCACCCCGCGGCCCAGGAACAATGCGTGGCGCTTGTCGGCGAAGCGCTCCGCCAGCCGCCTGATAGTGTCGTTCAAAGCTAGTGCGCTGCGCACATGGCCCGGCAAATGCTCCAGCTCCGCGACGATCGCCTTTTCCTGTTCGGCCGTAAGCCCATGGCGGCGCGCGAGCGCAATAACCAGCAGCAATAAGCATCCCAGCTGGGTCGTAAACGCCTTGGTGGAGGCCACGCCGATCTCCGGTCCGGCGCGCGTGAACAGCACGAGCTCCGAGTCGCGCACCAGCGAGCTCTCGGGAACGTTACATATGGCAAGCGCATGGGCGTAACCGA
>Ga0255058_10002148_pt1 | contig 10954 bp, 13 predicted proteins | sample Cases_109_9_MG_FD_188637 | JGI IMG/M metagenome (GOLD analysis project Ga0255058, IMG submission 188637) | Seawater microbial communities from Amundsen Gulf, Northwest Territories, Canada - Cases_109_9 | ecosystem: Environmental > Aquatic > Marine > Gulf | place: Canada: Northwest Territories... | reverse complement strand
AGGTTTTAGATCAAAATAAATGAATAAATGTTTTTTTGGTTCCATCCATGAATTAAATATTTTATTTACAATTGAATCTAACTCTTATAAGGCCTATGTTGTTAAGGACAAACAATCCCCTGGTAACAAAATTTTCTATTTTTCTTGGATATAATTTATATCCGAAAAATGTACTTCAATCTGTGCTGGCGACTAATTATAGAAGTAAGGTTATCAAACAATTAGAGTTAGTCGCCAAGGCATGAAATTAGATGAATAGGCAAAAATAATAAGGTCAAAAAAGCGGAATATATGCCTAAAAGCACCCGAGTACCTGTCAGTTCTGAAAATATTTTGGAGATGGAGTGACAATGAGCGAGCAATATAAACCTAAAAACACCCGAGTACTTGTCAGTTTTGGAAAAGTTTTAGAAAAGTATTGGAAAAGAGGTTTTCGTTTTATTGTAAACTATTGATTTAATGGTCGGGGCGAGAGGATTCGAACCTCCGACCCCCTGCTCCCAAGTTAGTTGCCGTTTTTGCTTATCTTATTGTTTCTAAATGTATTAATTGATTTGTCTCCTTCCAAAACTTACCATTTTTGACCATTTCTGACCAAAAATAACAATAACTTACCAAATCGTTTTGGAAAGGATTTTTGCAACTGATTCCGATATTGCAGTCATAATAGTCCTCCTTTCCCTAAGTACTTACGGTCTTTTACTTAATCCCCTAAACTTTCAAGAACCCATTTAGCAACGCCCCGTGCAACTTCTGTTCTTTCTTCTTCAGGCACGGCATCAATGTCGAATAGGTCGGTGTATTTGTTATGATGTGAAAGGGCGTCAAACTGAATGAGTTTGTCTTTACCGATTATGTTTTCTACAATCCTTCCATGACACCTGAGAAAACATCCATCTATAAGGACTACTTTTTTTGCTTTCTTTACCCAGTTTGACATGGCGGAATCAGGCACAGCAAACAGTTCTCCATGACAGCCACGCCGGTATGGTTCATTCTTTGAAACCATATTTGCGGTAAGACGCGCAATCTCTCCCCGGATACACCCACCTTCACAGGAAAATACTGGAATTTTCCCTTCTTTTAAATTTTCATTACCTATTTTTTCTCCTACAGGACATTTACCTTTAGTTGCTGTAACATTTAAAATAAAGTTGCTTGTGTTTTTCTTTTCTTGAATATCATTTGACTTTTCACACCCCATTTGCTTCACCTCCCTTCTAATCTTATAGACGAGTGACAATATAAAAAGACGCACTTTTTAATTTATCCCCAAAATGATATAAAATAGCATTTAAGTTTTTACTAGGGAAAATGGAGACTAATACCGAACAGATTTGGAAAGAGTATCATGCTGGGATGAAAGGTTTTATCCTAAGCCGCGTTAGTGATTCGGCAACCGCGGATGATATTCTTCAGGAAGTATTTTCCAGGATTCATTCAAAAATAGATTCCCTCAGAGAAACAGGCAAAATCCGAAGCTGGGTTTACCAAATAACACGAAATGCCATTATCGATTATTACCGCTCTAAAAAGCCTACTAAAGAGCTTCCAGAATCTCTCGCCACTCATGAAAAACATCCAGACGATAATGCAAGACAGGAAATAGGTGGCTGGTTAATACCCATGATTCAGCAATTACCCGAGCAATACAAAAGCGCCGTCATAATGTCCGAGGTTGAAGAATTATCCCAGAAAGAGATTGCCAAGAAGTTAAATCTTTCTTTATCGGGCGCAAAATCACGGATTCAAAGAGGCCGCACAATGATGAGGAAAATGCTTGTAGATTGCTGCTCTTTCCAGTTTGACAGGCAGGGGAAAGTGTTTGATTACAAGTATCAAGGAAAAGACAAAAAATGCGATAAGTGCTGAAATATTTTAGTAAGATTGCGTCCTTTTTAGCCTGCCTCCGTCTATATGGCTGAAGATATGCTTTTATTAATTATGACCATATATGGGAGGCAAAAAATGGAAAACTTAAAAAAGGATGAAATTCGCAAAGCAGTACAAAAAACTTATGGAGATATAGCAAAATCTAATACCGCCGGCTGTGGATGCAGCGCTTCATCATGCTGCGATCCGGCAAATAATAACACGGTGGAAGATATTTCCATCGGCATTGGATATTCCAAAGAGGATGTATCCACTGTTCCTCCGAGCGCTAATATGGGCTTGGGGTGTGGGAACCCTCATGCGATTGCTTCTTTACAACTTGGAGAAACTGTCCTTGATTTGGGGAGCGGCGGAGGTTTTGATTGTTTTCTTGCCGCGAAAGCCGTTGGAGAAAACGGTTCTGTAATAGGCGTGGATATGACCCCGGAGATGGTCCACAAAGCCCGTGAAAACGCGGTAAAGGCTGGACTTAACAATGTTGAGTTTCGCCTGGGAGAAATCGAGAACTTGCCGATAGCGGAAAATTCGGTAGATGTTATTATTTCAAATTGCGTCATCAACCTCTCACCGGAAAAATCAAATGTTATAAAAGAAGCTTTCCGTGTGTTGAAAAAAGGAGGAAGATTAGCTGTCAGTGATATTGTTACCAGCGCGCAACTTCCTGATGATATAAAAAATAGCCTTGATCTTCATACCGGTTGTGTGTCAGGGGCCTCAAATATTAATGATTTGAAAGCCAAGCTAAAAGAAGTTGGATTTTCAGATATCCGTATTACTCCTCTGGATAAAAGTAAGGAAATAATAAGTAAATGGATACCAGGCAGCAATGTTAAGGATTTCATTGTTTCAGCAAGCATTGAAGCGATAAAACTGTTTTAATAATTTGACCCTGGACTATTGCCAATTAGGTTGTAAAGGATCAACCATTATGAATTTTTCAAATAACATTCTGAAAATAATAATAGCATCTTTATTTTTTGTCGCGATATCGGTTTTTGCAGGCGAAGTCTATGAATGGCAGGATGAAAGCGGAAAATGGCATTTTTCTGACAACTTAAACTCCATCCCTCTAAAATATAGAAACAGGTTCGAAATAAAACTCTATAAAGAAAAAACATCTCCCCATATCCCTAAAACAGATGAGCCCAAGAAGGAAGAAAATAAAAAAATAAAAAATTCTGAAGATACATTTTTAGATGAAGCATCTATTCTTCAAAAGGGAATAGAAATTATTGGAGATGAAATTCAACGGGATGAGTTAGTTACTTCTAGGATGATGACTGCGCAAGGTTTTCGGCAAATAAAGATTTTATTGAAAAAAGATTTAATTCTAAAAGAAAAATTAGTGAACGATCTGAAATCAGTTTTAATTTCAACCTTGCCGAATGAAATAGAATCCCTCCGAAGAACCCTTGAGCAGGAAAGGGAAATCGTTCAGCAACCTAAGATTAATTCCATAAAGATAAGGAGAATGGTTAGGCTAAATATAAAAGAATCCATCCCAATAAAAAAGAAAATAATAGCCTCCTTCGAGAAATTATTATCGGATGCTCCACTAAATAAAATAGAGCCAGAAAAAATTAATGCAGGAAAAATTAAATACGAGGTTATGTCAGCATTTGAACAAAGACTTAATCTTTGGAGAAATGAAGAATATGAAAAACTATATTTTTATGGAACTGACGCGAGCAAATTGTCTTTGACTAAAGAAAAATTTATTAAAGAGATGGAAGCAAAAGCATATACATTACAATGTTGCAACTCGATGGTAAGCGATATTAATGTCAATTTAGTATCTCCCCTCTCAGCGGTTGTTACTGCTAAAGTTGGCTATGTAATAAAAAATGAATACAGAGGGATACTGCTCTCGGGAGGTGTTAGTCTTCCTCACGATTTAGCAAAAAATATTTATAGAGGAACGACAATAACTCAAACATTTAGAATGACTTTAGAAGAGGGTAGTTGGCGAATGTCGCACAGTAATATTTTATATCCTCGAGCTTCTAAAAATTAAAGAGTTTCCAATGAACCAAGATAATCATACGGATATTGTCAATAGAATGGAGATGGGAAAAACGAGAAAAGGATATTATATTCAAAAAAAAGATAAACTATTAAAAAATTTAGATAAAACAATATATCTTACTAGAGAAAGACTTGCGAAACGTTATAGTCCGGAATTTATTGGCACTCTTTCCCAAGATGCAAGGGAAGAATATAAGAAAATGATTCCAGATATACCATATATTGAAGGGGCAATGGCAAAACCATTAAACTCCTTTCTGCTTATTACAGCTCAGGAAGTTGCTGTCTATAAAGCCATGAAAAAACATGGAAAAAGTCCGGCAGAAGCTTGGGAGATATGCCATGATGCAATAACTGCCAGGATGGAAATGTTTCCAAGATGGAAAGCATGGCTTATGAACAAACTCATGTATTCAGGTATTATACGACGAAGAATAAGGAAACGCGCTGAAAACAACGAGCGCCTTGTTTTTGGTGATTTTGAAGTTGGATATTTGATAGGTGATGGCAAAGATTTTGATTGGGGAACTGATTATATTAAATGTGGAAACTACAACTTCGTAAAAAGTCAGGGTGTTGAAGAATTTGCGCCATACGTATGCTTATCAGATATGGCTCTTGGCAAAGCCTTAGGTTGGGGATTAATCAGAACTGAAACGCTAGCGGATGGATGTTACAAGTGCGACTTCAGATTCAAGAAAGGAGCAGGTATACGGATCTCTTCAAAGACACCTGAAGTTCAAAAGACAATTGAAAGAATGGCGCGCCCAAGAGGATTCGAACCTCTGACCTACTGAACCGCAATTAGTTATATTCTTCTTAAGTTTCAACAACTTACAAGCTTTTTTCCGACAAAAACAGGCCTATAACCCATTGTTTTTGTTTATTTCGCATATTTTTTGTCGGAAAGGTTCATGCGAGTTTTGTCATATTTAATGTGAATAAAGCATTTCCTGAAATGTTTGGGTATCAAAAAGGTGAGCTTTTAGGTAAGCACTTTTCTATGATTGTTTGTAATCAGGAACAAAGATTGCGTGAACTCTTTAATCGAATGAACCCAGGTCTAGGTCTGGGTAAAGTTTTTTGGTACAATCAGGGCAAATACCATGGGTGAAATGTGCTTCAGAATGATCATGGATATAATTTTCAATTTGGTTCCAGTATCCAGTATCATCACGAATTTTTTTGCATGAGCTGCAGATAGGTAAAATACCACGCAAAGTTTTAATCTCAACATGGGCTTCCTGAAGAGATTTTTCAGCTTTTTTTCTTTTAGTAATGTTAATACCGAGTTCTAAAACAAGTGGAGAGCCATCTATATCTTTAAATGGATAATCATAAATTTGATATATTTGGTCATTAATTTCGTCATTCCACTCCCAAATTTGAGGGGATTGTGTATCAAATACTTTGAATGTTGGGCATACCTCACAGGGGTCATCTCTATCCCACAACACTTTATGACATAATGATTTCTTTAGGGGTTTCCCAAATTGTTCATTAAAATATTTGTTGGAATAACGGATGGTGTAGTCTTTGGCCTGCAAATAAATAAAAGCAGGAATCTCATCAAGGATAGATAGAAAAAACTTTCTGTCTTGGTAAACCTTGTCCAAATTCATATTTTTTGAATTATTGGCTTCAAGTTCCTTAACTTTTTTTTCTAATTCTTGATAAGTCAGCTTTTTCATGATTAATTTAAAACTATTTAACTCAGATACAGGCTATTTGTGGAAAGCAGTATCAATGTATTTTAAACCAAATTGGTTATTAAAGAAACAGTGACCAGCCTGTCCTGGGGACTAATTATAGAAGTAAGTTTATCAAACAATTCTAAACTGTTTGCTCCTTTTGATGGACGCAACTCAGCTGTTTCTTTTTCCCTGTGGAGAGAAATAAAAAGGAGAATTGCCTTGGGATTAATTAAAACTAAAAAAGGATACCTTTTTTTTGCAATAGTATGTTTTATTCTTTCTTTATATGGGTTTGCAGGATTACTTGAGGGGGGAAGTAGAGATCCAAATCCAGTTTATTTTGGTTTTATTTTGTTTTTCAGCGGTGTTTACTTTTTATACTGTTATTTCGAAAAGCGGTAATTCTGTCCTGGCGACTAATTATAGAAGTAAGTTTATCAAACAATTAGAATTAGTCGCCAGCACAGGTTATTGAGGCGATGGAAGGCCCTATTGTTTTAAATGATTGCTCGGTCGATGGAAAAATGTGCTCGATGGAAAGAATAAACTGCTCCATACATCCAGTATGGAGGGATTTGCAGCAAAATTTTATAGATATCCTGGACAGTTAGGAGACAATACGGTAACAGGGGCTGTAATCGTTACTTGTCAGCTTCATTCTGTTCTGGGCCACAAAAGTCTGAAGCAGAATATCCAGTGGTTTAATAATTGCTGTGTCTCCTTGTATTTCAAAGGGACCATGCTGCTTGATGGCGCGAATCCCGTTGTCTTTGATATTGCCAGCGACAATTCCAGAAAACGCTCGCCTCAAGTTTGCTGCTAGCTCATATTGCTCTATGCCTTTTCGCAACCTCAAGCTCCTCATGTTTTCATGGGTAGGCGCAAAGGGAACTTGATATTCCTTTTCAATTCTTAGCAGCCAGTTAAAATAGAAGGCATCGCCATTTATTCGTCGCCTCTGGCGAACACACCCGATCCCCCTTGCCATCTCTTGCGCCACAGCCGGTGAATCACCGATGATGATGCGGTAAAATTCTTTAACCTTTGGACCAAGTGTCTGGCAAATAAAGTTATCGATCAGACGAAAATAGGTTTCGCTTTCTCTTGGGCCTGTAAATATGAGGGGATAATCTTGACCAGCGTTATCCGGATGTAGGAAAACTCCCAGCAGAAACAGGATTTCTTCAGCAGTGCCTGGGCCCCCTGGAAATACTACGATACCATGACCGGCACGAACAAAGGCCTCGAGACGCTTTTCAATATCAGGCATGATCACGAGGTGATTCACTATTGGATTGGGAGATTCTGCGGCAATGATACTGGGCTCTGAGATACCAATATATCTTCCATTTCGTATGCGCTGTTTAGAGTGGCCTATAGTTGCGCCTTTCATTGGTCCTTTCATGGCGCCGGGCCCACAACCGGTGCAAATGTTTAAACCCCTTAAACCTAATTCATAGCCAACTTCCTTAGTGTAATCGTATTCCTTGCGGCTTATTGAATGACCCCCCAGGCAAACCACGAGGTTAGTGGAAGAACGCGTATCCAAAATGCGCGCGTTACGCAGGATATGAAAAACCGCATTCGTGATACTCTTGGAATCTCTCAGATCGAAATTACCACTTTCTTCAATCTCGGTACCAATGTAAACTACATCTCTCAGCACAGCAAAAAGAAGTTCCTTGATGCCTTTGATCATCTCTCCATCCACAAACGCACCGGCGGGGGCATTGCTTATCTTCAGCTTGAAGCCTCTAGTGCGTTGTATAATCTGGATGTCAAAGTTGTGATATTGCTCCAAAATGAGCATGGCATCATCTGTGTGGCTTCCAGAATTGAGAACCGCGAGGGAGCATCGGCGAAACAATTCGTACAGACCACCATGACTCGCATCCTGTAACCTTGCAACCTCCGCCTGAGATAGTATCTCCAGGCTGCCCCTGGGGCTGACCAGAACATCAACGGTGTGAGGTGCTTTGCTGTTCTCTCTATTCATGGGATGTCTAACTCTTGGATGAACTTCCTAGCCATAATTTGACGGGTTACCTGTTTAGCCATACAAAACACCTGGTATAACCCCCTCTGGAGGCGGAAAAGAAATTTTCTATGATAAATTTAAAACTCTTCAAAATAATATTCTTGAAACTTCTCTTCGAGTGGTGCGTGCTTTTAAAATTCAGAGACTATTAGACGGATATATTAACATAATACAAATTCTTTAGTCGATGGTCTGCAGCCCAAAACTCTACGTACAATATAAAAATAAAATATTCGTAAATACTTAGCGTCATTTAATTTTGGTTGTCCATAGCGAAAATTTCGTCCGTCTTTATTTATAAGGTTTTAGGGCAAAAGATATTTTAGTAAAATGTACTCCTGCGTTGGTGACTATTTATAGAAGTAAGTTTATCAAACAATTAGAAATAGTCGCCAGCACAGGAAAAATAATAGGAGACAGAGATTAATTCAATTCAAAAAACTGCAAGAATCATAGGAGCCCTGTTCTTACTTAGCCTGATAGCACCTCTATTTAACGGGGTTCTTATGATGTCCAAATTTATTGTTCAGGACAATGTTATCGCTACGGCTAACAATATAATTGCCAATAAGCTGTTATTTCGTATAGCTATTGTTACCGAATTAATAACAGCTCTCGCTGTTATTATCCCATTAAGTCTGGCTTTTTATTTAATCCTCAAGTCTGTAAACAAAAATATTGCATTGTTTGCACTGGTTTTGAAGTTGACAGAAGGCATTATAGTTGCTGTTATCTCGCTATTAAATTTCGTGGCTCTACAGATTTTAAATGGAGAATCATATTTGACAGAGTTTAGGCCAGAACAGGTGCAGTCCTTAATTGGATTATTCGTTAATGGACGTAATGCCATATATTCAATTCCTATGGTTTTTCTTGGACTGGGAACAGCAGTATTTTTCTATTTATTTTTAAAGTCCAAGTATATACCTAAGGCATTGGCTGTCTTTGGAATTATTTCCTATTTGCTCGTATTCATGCAATCTTTACTAAATATGGTTGCACCCCAATATGCAACCATAATGATTATTCAAATCATTTGTTTAACCCCGAGCTTTCTTGCTGAACTAATAATTGGCCCATGGCTTTTTATTAAAGGCGTAAAGGAGCAGTGAGCTTTTTGAAATTGACAAAAAGTTTATAACCAAGCAATTCAGTGGATGCAAAAACACCTGTCCCGGCGACTAATTACAGAAGAAAGTTTATCAAACAACTCTAAACTGTTTGCTCCTTTTGTTGGGCGCAACTCAGATGTTTTGTTATACGTTTCGAGAGGTTATATGCTTATTCGAGCTGAAAAAGAAAATGATCGTGATGCCGTGTATGCTGTCAATGCGTCAGCCTTTGAAACACTCTCTGAGGCCAATCTTGTTGACACTCTAAGAGAGCAAGCACATCCGGTTGTTTCGCTCGTCGCCGAGGATAACGGGGAAGTTGTCGGTCACATCCTGTTTTCGCCAGTTTTTCTGCCAGGATATCCTGACCTAAAGGCTATGGGACTAGCCCCTATGGCTGTAACGCCGGAGCACCAGCGGGAAGGTATCGGTTCGGCTCTTGTTCGTGCAGGTCTTGAGCGTTGCAAGCAGCAGGGCTTTACTGCAGTTGTTGTTCTGGGACACTCTGATTATTACCCTCGCTTTGGATTCTCGCCTTCTTCCCAATTTGGTATTGACTCTGAATACGAGGTTCCCGATGAGGCATTCATGGCAATGGAGCTGGAACCTGGAGCCCTTAACGGAAAAACTGGTACAGTTGAATACCATGCTGCATCCAGTAACTTATAATCAATTGAAAGGGACACAAAACAGCGAGTCTCTGTTTAATTAGCTGTTAAGCATATAAGCTTTATATTATCCCAAGCTGATTGCTCCTTTTGTTGGGCGCAACCCAGCTGGTTTGTTATGGCACTAAATTAAATTTCAATGAAGATATTATATGTAATTGTAGCAATAGCTGGAATTGTTGCTGGAATATTAGTTCCTCAGTACGATATAGACAAAATGTTAGCAGCAAAATGTCTCATTATTTTCTCAGTAGTCGCAGTGGGGGTAATAGAACTATTTCGTAAAAACTCGGAATAAAATATCCCCTTTTCTGTTAATGTTTTATCACAATACTAACTTTACGAGTGGATCAATTTTCGGGGGCAAATCAAGAGAATAACTTGATTAATATAATTAATATAATAAAATTGGGTCTTATGAGCCGAGTGATCAAAAACCTAAACACAGTCGTTCTTTTCTCAATAATAACAAGCTTCCTAATAGCGCAAAACGCAGAGGCGGTCTGCGTAAAAGATAAAAGGGCAAACCTTAGGAAGGGCCCCGGATTGCATTATCAAAAATTGTGGGAAGTTTTCAAATATATGCCATTCAAAAAAATTGGGCAGAAGGGAGATTGGTTACGAGTTAAAGACCTTGATGAAGACATTTATTGGATTTTCAAAAAACTGGTAACCAAATCCTATGTGTGCGCCGTGGTGAAGCAGGACAAAACAAACCTACGTACGGGACCAGGAACCCACCACTCAAAGGTGCCCTGGAGTCCCGTGGATAAATATTTTTCCATGAAGGTTTTACAGATCAAGGGCCAATGGGTAGAAATCGAAGATAGTGTGGGGGACACCGGTTGGATTTACCGTCCCCTGATCTGGATTCAATGATACCTTAACCTGGCCCTATTATTTGTGCCACATGCATAGTGATATTTTCTCCATGCCGTCAGTTGGAGTTATGCGGGAAAAATCAGGCAAATCCTCCTCCGTTTTTAAACCTCTTCCTTGACAAAAAATATCTCTAGTGCCCGAGTACCTGTCAGTTTTGGAAAAGTTTTAGAAAAGTATTGGAAAAGAGGTTTTTGTTTTATTGTAAACTATTGATTTAATGGTCGGGGCGAGAGGATTCGAACCTCCGACCCCCTGCTCCCAAGTTATGTGCCGTTTTTTCTTATCTTATTGTTCTTAAATGTATTACCTGATTTGTCTCTTTCCAAAACTGACCATTTTTGACCATTTCTGACCAAAAATAACAATAATTTACCATATCGTTTTAGAAAGAAAATTTATAGGCAAAACCTCCTTTTTTGCGAATCTTTTTCTGCTGGATTTGGACACAGATAAACGCTTCCTTGACATAAAAATACAGCCCTTTCTGATTAATCTTTTACTTTAATACTAGCTTTACGAGTGGATCAATTTTCGGGGGGGCAGGTCAAAAGACGCTAATGGCTCAATAGTTTTGGACCAGGATCCTGGGGCCGTCTTTAAAGAGAATTTCTATTTTCTTACTATCAACTACTGATACGACAA
>Ga0255058_10002147_pt1 | contig 10956 bp, 11 predicted proteins | sample Cases_109_9_MG_FD_188637 | JGI IMG/M metagenome (GOLD analysis project Ga0255058, IMG submission 188637) | Seawater microbial communities from Amundsen Gulf, Northwest Territories, Canada - Cases_109_9 | ecosystem: Environmental > Aquatic > Marine > Gulf | place: Canada: Northwest Territories... | reverse complement strand
GTGTTCGGCGTGAAAACAATCGCGTCCGAATTAACGTGCAGCTCATCGATGCATCCACGGACACTCATCTATGGTCTGGCGTCTATGATCGGGAAATGATCAACGTGTTTGCAGTTCAGAATGAGATCGCCATGGCAATTGCAGACGAATTGCAAGTCAGCCTGGCAAGTTCCGGGCAGCCTGCGCAGCCGACTGAGAACGAAGCAGCCTACGACAAGTATCTGCGAGGATTGCACTTCCTGCATAAGGGTTACTCGCCTGAAAACATCATCAGGGCACGGGATTATTTTGTGGCTGCGATTGATCTCGACCCGAAATATGCGCAGGCCCATGCTCAGCTCGCGTTGGCGCTTATCGCTCTGGGCAACTTTCGAATACTGGCGCCGCCGGAAGTCTATCCGGATGCGCGCAAAGCTGCATCGACCGCGCTCGACATCGACAACAGTCTCCCGGAAGCCCATGTGGCGCTTGGCTGGGCAGCATTGTCGTATGAATTTGACTGGCGTACCGCTGAGGATGAATTTCGCCAGGCTATTGAATTGGCGCCCAACTACTACGCAGGTCATCAGGGACTGGCGTGGCCGCTGCAGGCTACCGGTCGATCCGACGAAGCGCTCGCCGCAGCGCGCCGCGCGAGGGAACTTGATCCGCTATCGATCTGGACGCGCGCAACACTGGCAGAGATCTATTATAAGCGCCGCGATTACGACGCTGCGTTGGAACAGGCGAAGGCGATGCTGGAAATGCAGCCCGATGATGCACTAACGACCGCCTGGATAGGGCAGATTTACGCACAAAAGCACATGCCGGGCGAGGCGTTGACATACGCAAGCGAGGCAGCCAACAAAGCAGCAGACGACCCCAACCTTGAACTGGCAGTTGCCCTGGTGCATGCCATGTTGGGGAACAAAGCGGAGGCACGGAAAATTCTGGGGCTTGCGGAGGCACGGACCGGTTCGCAGTTCGTATCACCGGGACTTATCGCGAACGTGTATGCCAACCTCAATGAAAAGGACCTGGCCTTCTTCTGGCTGGCTCGTGCGGTCGATGTCTATGATAGTTTCGTGTTCAATCTCGACTATCCCGATTGGGACCCAATCCGTGCGGATCCACGCTTCGGTGCCTTGTGCGTGCGTTTGGGCTTGGCGTGTGCGGAGTAGTCCTTCGAATTGGATCAGGTAGCAATCACCACATCTAGAACGATGCGTCGGAACGTTCGAATTCATCGAGCCACTGACGAGCCTGCTTTTTGGCTTCGAGTATGTCTGCGAGCACCATGCTTTTCGCTGAAGCTTCACGGTTATTTTTGCCGTCCTCGCTGCCCAGTTCTTCAGCGATGTAAAACCATTTGTAGGCTTCAACCTTGTTGGCGTCTGCGCCTTCGCCCGCGTAATACATTGCACCGAGATTGTTTTGGGCGATCGAATTGCCCTGCTCCGCGGCGATCAGGTACCACTTGAGGGCTTGTGCATTATCCTCTTTGATACCCTCCCCGGCATCGTACATTGCGCCGAGATTGTTCTGGGCGTCGGCGTCACCCTGCTCTGCCGCACGCGTATACCAGGCAATGGCGGCAACATTGTCTTCCAGGACGCCGGTGCCGTTGTCCAGCATCAGTGCAACGGCGTACTGTCCCTGCGAAATTCCCTGATCCGCCGCCATCCGATACCAGCGAAGCGCTTCTGTCGGGTCGACATCGGTACCCTCGCCGTTTTCGTGCATCAGGCCGAGATTCAGCTGCGCATCGACATGACCCTGTTCTGCAGCCGCGGCATACCAGCGAATGGCTGCGGCATTGTCTTCCTCAACACCTTCGCCGAGGTCATACATGATCGCAAGATTGAACTGGGCGCGGACGTGTTGCTGTTTCGCCGCAGCCTCGTACCACTCCATCGCCGTCAGGTTGTCTTCCTCCAGGCCATCACCTTCGTCATACATCAGGGCGATTGCGTATTGGGCATCACTGTCTTGCTGTTCCGCCGCCACCCGGTACCACCTGAGTGCCTCGGCGTTGTCCTCGGGGACGCCTTCACCAACATCGTATATATAACCAAGGTTGTACTGTGCGGCTGCATGTCCCTGGTCCGCGCTGAGACGGTACCACTTCAGCGATTTGTGGACATCGACGTCCACACCCTCGCCGGAGGCGTACATTATCCCCAAATTGAACTGTGACTGTTCATCAGCCTGCAGAGCGGCCGCGGTATACCAGTAAATTGCTTGTGCGTTATCTTCGGCGACACCATCACCGTAATCATAGAGGGTTGCAACATTGAATTGTGCCGCCACGTCGCCTGCTTCAGCAGACGGCAGGTACCACCGCAACGCCTTTGCGTTGTCCTCCGCGACGCCAAGTCCCTCGTCATATATGAGGGCGATGTTGTACATGGCGTTGAGGTCGCCGTCCTCGGCAAGCGGCAGCCATTTAGCCAGGGCCGCTTCGTAGTCCGCGGCGTTGAACGCCAGTAGTCCCACCTCGAAATCGGCTGCCGATGCCGCACTGCCCAACGAGAGCGACGCCATCGCAACAACCCTAAGACTATGATTTTTAAACCTAATCATAGGCCCAGATTACTTGGCGCGGCACGCTAAAACAATGAACTGGCGCCCAAAATAGCAATACCACCTGGCACAAAAACAGTCGGACCTACGGGCTCTCGATCTGGATATCCCACATGTAGTCGTGATGCACCGGACAGATCTCATTTAGCTGACGCGCAGCCCGTTTTGTGATTCTCCCTGTGCCATTGCCGCGAACGGCCAAAAAACCAGGACCGCGATGAATCCCCCACAGATTATTCTCATCATCGTCACGCCCCCTTGATTGCGACGGTTCCTTGAGCAGAAACCGCATACTTGGAATACAGCAGGCAAACGACGAATAGTTCCTCATAAGCGACTGATTAATTCGTTTTTCGGTTTCTACGTAGATAGCTTGTGCGTTCGCAGGCGTAATGTAGGTGAATGTAACAGTCGTCCGGGCACCTCTCGCTGCGGGCCAGCGACGGACCGGTGCGCATCGTGGGGCCTGTGGCTGCTGTGATCGGTCACCTTGCAAAAGGAGAATCGGACCATGGGCATGACATCGTCTCAGATCATCATCGCAATACTCATGTTGGGCGCAACTATCACACTGCTTGTAACGGTTCGGAAATATATGGCTGCTGCGTCGGAGCGGCGCATGGTAAGCATGCTCGAAAGCGTGGGGCTCGATCCCGCTATCGCTTCGAGTGGCGACACCGAAGCCATCATGAAAGAGGTACGCCAGCGATGCCAGACATGCGCGACCGAGGACGTATGCGAGCGATGGCTGGTTGGTGACAAACGCGGCGACAATGTCTTTTGTCCCAACGCAAAAGTATTTGACGCACTGAGGACAACCGCCGGCGCTGTCGACTGACTTTCGTGTATCGCACATTGCAAGTACACTACGACTCCGTGTGGGGCCGTAGCTCAGCTGGGAGAGCGTCGCGTTCGCAATGCGAAGGTCGGGAGTTCGATCCTCCTCGGCTCCACCATCTATTACCGGATGATTCCGCTCGAATGTCTCATCGGATGCGCGCCAACCCCGGATCCAGTTGAACCGGTACGTACAATCGCGAATTGTTTTTGCGGCTGTATTGTGCAGATACTACGATTTCGGTTCTCGAACGATATTGAGGCGCTGAGCCATGTGTTTTTTCTTCAGCTTCGTACCAGCAACATTCTGGGCAGTCGTAGGCTACTTTGTATTGTTTTCGTCAACACGGGCGGAAGGCCGGGTCCAGGCGCTGGGCCGGTGGCTCGCGATCTGGATATTCTTTATCGCCGTATTCATTCCGATTGCGGCGGCCTATGTCACGCTCGCTGGCCTCTGCCCTCTTGACGCATTGATGCGGGCATCGGATTAGGGGATTCAGGCAATGTTCAAGGACATGATGAAAACGTGCTGTGGTGCCGACGGCGCACCGGACTTCAAGAAAATGACCGAATTCATGCAGCAGCATGATCGCGCCAGCGTATTCGAAGTTGTTGGCTGGGCGCTGTTCTTTATCTGGGTAGGCGTGGCCTGGCTGCTGGGTTTTAACCTCGGAATCGGATTATTGGGCGTCGGCATCCTGACGGTCGGTATGCAAATCGCGAGACGCGTGTCTGCGGTGCCGGTTGAAGGTTTCTGGGTTCTTGTTGGTCTGGGATTTGTCGTCGCCGGATTTTGGGAGCTCTGGGATATCAGTTTACCGTTGGCACCCATCGCCCTGATCGTGGCCGGTTTCGCACTGTTGTACTGGCGGGTCATTCGGCACAAGGCCGACAAATAGTATCCGACGTAATTTGTGCCTGGCCGGCAGCCTTCGGCCAGCGGAGATATTGTTATGAACGCGATAAACGCATCAATAGAGCAGCACCACAGACCGATTATTTTTTCACTGCTATTCGTGATCGTTTTTTTCGCTGCAGCTTGTACATTCCACGACATTATTCCTGTCTGTCACTATATCTTCGGCTGTGACCATCATTTGCATGCCGCACTTTGATTTTGTGCTGAGCGAATTGACGTGGTTGCCAAAGAAATGTAACCCGCAGCCCTGAGAACCGCGATTTTCCTATCACTGGCCATCATGTCATGAGTTGAAAGGGAACGGCGGGCAAGTATTGTCAGCACAGACCAATTACCTTATAACTCAATACCTTATACTCCGCACCTTTTCCTCAGAACAAAATCCGGAAACCATCCGGGTTTCCTGATAACTATTGACAGGTGCCGGCGTAGGTTTGACCCATCGAGATTTCACCAGTCCCGGAGGGTCAGACAAATGAGAAACATTCAATACACCACGGTCGCAATCCTGGCTACGGTCTTTACGCCAGGCTGCAGCGCCACGCATCATGTCGCCGATGTCCGCGCGGCCGAGGAACTCGATCGCGTCACGGTCGGTACGGTGCAAAAGGAAATCCAGATCGGCATGTCCGCCGCACAGGTAGCGAGCGTGCTCGGGTCGCCGAATATCGTTACGACCGACGATCAGCGCCGGGAAACCTGGATCTATGACAAGATTTCCAGCGAGGTCACCTATTCCCGCAGCAGCGGCACGATCGTCGGATTGATCTTCGGCAGCTCGGGCGGCGGTGCCGGCGCCGGTACGGCCAGCGCCGGTGCGACGGCAACATCACAGCGCACTTTAACCGTCATCATCAAGCTCGATGGCGATGACAGGGTCCGCGATTTCTCATATCACAGCTCGAGATTCTGATGAACGCCCGAACCTCGATTCCATACTGCTTCGGCGCGTGGTTGCTGCCAATCCTCGCTGCCGGATTACTCAGCGGATGTGCGACAACAATTCCGCAGGATGCACTGCGCCTGCCTGAGAGCACACTGGATGTCCGCTCGATTCAGACTAGGACCTTCTCGGCATCGTCTGAAAACGACATCCTGGCGGCAACGATCGCCTTGCTGCAGGACATGGAATACAACATCGACCGGATCGAGAAGCCGCTGGGTATTATCACGGCATCGAAAGTCTCGGATGCCGATTCCGCCGGCGAGAAAACCGGTCTGTTCTTCCTCAGTTTGTTATGCGCAGTATCCGGTAGCGGTGGTTGCGACATGATGTCCTCGGCCAGTGACGAGGAGCACATCACGGTAACGATGGTGGTGCTCCCCAGCCTTGCCCGCAACGGCGAGTACGCCGCGCGGATTACGATACAGCGGGTCATATTCGACCATGCAGAGCGGATCAAGAAACTGGAAAGAATCGACGATGCCGAGACGTATCAGCAGATCTTCGAGAATCTCTCAAAATCGATATTCATACAGGTGAGTGAAAATGACTAGTTTAAAGAAAATGCTACTGGTGCTTGGTTTGCTGATTATCGGTGGATGTGCGACGACGACGCCGTCCAATGTTATCGGTGAGGGCACACAGCTCGAGACACGACAAATCCAGACGCGTAAGTTCGACACGCTGGACAAACAGATGACCATGCGTTCGGTGATCGCCACGCTGCAGGACCTCGGATTCACGATTGATCAGGCCGATCTCGATCTTGGCACCGTGACGGCGACTCGCCTGCACCAGTACACGATGCGCATGACCGTCACGATCGTCGAGAAAGGTGAGGACCGCATATCCGTCCGGGCCAATGCCAGAATTGGTGAAAACAGCGTACAGGACGCCGCGACGTACCAGGACTTTTTCGTGGTCCTCGACAAGGCCATGTTTCTGACCCAAAACAACGTTGACTGACAAGCCAAAGCTACATTCCTTTGTTACAAGCATGTGCATCTGTTTCACATTCGCGTTCTAATAGCCGCTATCGGCGCCGGGCCTGCCTGTCGCCACAACGGTTCCTGGCAAGGGTGAACACAGAATCTTGATCAGCACATCCGCAAAGCCCGCAGTCAATCGGGATCCGGTCATTCGGCTGGAGAATCTGAAACGCCTGTATCAGATGGGTGGAGAAACCATTCAGGCCCTGGACGGTGTCAGTCTCGACATAGAGCAAAACGAATACACGGCGATAATGGGGCCGTCGGGTTCCGGCAAATCGACGATGATGAATGTCATCGGTTGCCTGGATTCCCCGAGCAGCGGGCAATATTGGCTGAATGGCCAGCTTGTATCGGAGATGAACGACCGGCAGCTCGCGCGGGCACGAAACAGGGAAATCGGTTTCGTTTTTCAGACCTTCAATCTGTTGTCGCGAATGACCGCGCTCCACAACATCGAAGTGCCACTCATTTACAGCGGTGTGCGGCGCAAGACCAGGCGTGAGAAAGCGCAGCACGCGCTGGAAACTGTTGGCCTGTCCGATAGAATGAGTCATCGCCCGTCGGAAATGTCCGGTGGACAGCGGCAACGGGTCGCAATCGCAAGGGCGCTGGTCACCACCCCGAGCATTCTGCTGGCCGATGAGCCCACAGGAAATCTCGATTCAAACACCGGCAACGAAATCATGGGATTGTTCGATGAGCTGCAGGCCGCGGGCAATACCTTGATTCTTGTCACACATGAACAGCATGTGGCAGACCACGCCACTCGGACGATCCGTCTGAGCGATGGCAAGATCGTCAGCGATTCAGCATCGAAGGATACTCAATGAGGGTGAGAACATTATCACCGCTGTTACTTCTGCTGACAGGGTGTGCGGAAGATGAGTCGAGTGCGCCGATATATGAATCCGCACTTGCAGAAATACGCACCATTGAAGTCAACGTAGGCTCGGCCGGTATCGTCGAGCCGCTGGCGACGGTCGAAGTCAAGTCGAAAGCGTCGGGAGAAGTTCTTGAACTACTGGTCGAGACCGGTGATTACGTCGAAGAAAGTGAGTTACTTGTCCGCATCGATCCGAGGACGGTACGTAATCGACTTGCACAGTCTGAAGCGGAACTCAAAGCAGCGCAATCCCGGCGCGCGATTTCCGAAACTCAGATGGTACGTGCCAAATCGCTGGTAAAACAGGGAACATTCACGGAGACAGATTACGAACAGGCGGTACTCGAACTCGCAAATGCCGAAGCCCAGGTCGTCAGCTCGCACGTGAGTGTTGAAAATGCCCGTATCGCTGTAGACGATACGGAAATCCGCGCCCCGGTTACAGGAACTGTCATCGAGAAACCGGTTGAGAAGGGCCAGGTAATCTCGTCGCCAACGCAGGACGTCGGTGGCGGCACGCTGTTATTGAAAATGGCGGACCTTAGCGCCGTGCAGATACGTGCGCTCGTGGATGAAACTGATATCGGCAAGGTTCGGCCTGATATGCCTGCCCGCGTAACGGTCGCAGCGTATCCGAATCAACCGTTTGCCGGTGAAGTACTGAAAATCGAACCGCAGGCTGTCGTTGAGCAAAACGTAACGATGTTTGCGGTGCTTATATCATTACAGAATCCGGATGGCCTTCTGATGCCAGGGATGAATGCCGAAATCGAGGTGTCGATTGCGCGGAGTGATGATGTATTAACTATACCTGTAATGGCGTTGCGAACCGAGCGGGATATTGCAGCTACTGCCGGAATTCTTGGTATGAACGAATCGGACCTACGCACACAACTGAGGCCTGCAGGAGAGTCGACAGATGGCGACGTTCCTTCGGCAGTGATTTCCAAGGGCGCGCGCAACTCCAGGGGGCCTTCGGCTGGCCGCCGCCCGGGAGGTCGTGGCAAGCCGGCAACGGATTATCGGTTTGGCGGCGATTTCTGGGTTGTCGTTGAAGATGGCGGCAAGCCCGAAATCGTCAACGTGCGGGCCGGTCTTACCGATCTCGATCACGTAGAAATTATCTCGGGACTGAATAACGGCGATAAGGTGCTTGTTCTGCCGAGTGCGCACCTCGTCGAAACGCAGGAGCAGTTGCAGAGTTTTATCAATCGGCGCATTGGCGGTGTGCCTGGCATCAATTCGCGCCAGAGGTAGCGTTCAACTCATGCTCATTTCCGAAACAGTCTGGATCGCATTGCAATCGATTCGAGGCAATCTGTTCCGCGCCACGCTGACCATGCTTGGCATCATCATCGGGGTTGCAGCGGTGATCACGATGGTGGCTCTGGGTACGGGTGCGCAGAAAGCGATTGATGAACAGATGCAGGCCCTGGGGGGCGACATCCTATCGATCGCTGCTGGCAGTTGGTTCAATCGCGGGGTCGCCCGGGATCTGCGCACACTCACGACCGATGATGCGGGCGCGCTGGCACGGGATTCGCGCCGTATCGAAGCCGTCGTACCAGAGATCAACCAACGATTTCAAATCAAGTATGGCAACCGTAACCTGAATATCACGACAATTGGTACAACGCCTAATTATCCGATCGTGCATGGCTTCGAGACAGCATTCGGCAGCATGTTCACGCTGGCAGATGATTCGAGCCGCAGGCGCGTCGCCGTGCTCGGCAATGAAGTACCGGGCATGCTTGACGCCGACCCGGCCAGTATGGTCGGTCGAACCATCCTGATTCGCTCTATCGCTTTTGAGGTTATCGGTGTTTTGCAGGCGAAGGGCTCTACGGGGTGGAGAAATCCTGACGATGACATCTGGATCCCGCTGGCGACGGCTCAATTCCGGGTAACCGGCGACGACAAAGTCCAAACGATCAGTGCGAAAGTTGCAGCCGAATCGAGCGTCGGACTCGCGATGCTCGATATCGAGCGCATAATCCGCCGCGAACACGGCATCCTGCCCGGCAAAGACAATGATTTCGCCATATACAATCGCAAGCAATTCCTGGACTCGCGCCAGGAAGCCACAGAGGTATTTACTTATCTGCTGGCTGGCATTGCCGGAGTCAGCCTTCTTGTTGGGGGCATCGGAATCATGAACATTATGCTGGTGACGGTGACCGAAAGGACGCGGGAGATCGGTATTCGCAAGGCATTGGGTGCGACGAGGACTAATATCTTGCTGCAGTTTCTGGTCGAGTCGATGATACTCTGCCTGATTGGCGGCGGACTTGGCGTTCTCGTCGGAACCGGCACGGCGATATTCGCGGCGAAGTTTGCTGGTTGGCAGACGGTCGTAACCTCGGGTTCGGTGTTGGCAGCCTTTGTCTTCAGTGCCGCCGTCGGTCTGTTTTTCGGCATAATGCCGGCCCAAAGGGCAGCTCGCCTGGATCCGATCGACGCACTGCGCTACGAGTGACCGCCCGACGGGCCTGTAATAAGCAGAAGATTGGTCCGGTCAGGTAGACAGGCAAACAGGATATCCGACATGTTAACGGCCCAAAAACTCGTTCGCGTAGCATTTTTCTTGCTGCTGATCAGCGCTTTGGTGATATCGGTAACGACACGTGGCGTGGCGGCCGATGATTATGTCCTGCCGGCCAGTGCTGCCGATATTACACCCCTGAAAGCGGGTGACCGCGCGCCGGCCTTTACGGTACGGACCGTCGATAACGAGCGCTACCGCTTCGACCCGGACAATCTCGAGCGACCCACAGTTCTGATTTCATTTCGCGGAGGCTGGTGCCCGTACTGCAATATGCACCTGTCTGAGCTCAAGGACGTCATCCCGGAGATCAAAGCGGCCGGAGTCGATGTGCTGTTTCTGAGTGGCGACCGACCCGACCTGCTTATCTCGAGCCTCAAACGGGAAACCCGGGAAGCTATCGCAGGTCTCGACTACGAGATTCTGTCTGACGCAGATATCAAGGCAGCCGTTGCTCTCGGCATTGCATTCAGGGCTTCGGAGAAGACGATCGCAGGCCGACATAAAAAAGGGCAGGACATCGAGGGTTCCTCGATGGAGCAGTCAGGCGCATTGGCTGTACCCGCCGTTTTCGTTGTGGATCAGTCCGGAGAGATTACTTTTACGTACGTCAATGCCGACTACAAGATTCGCCTGCCTGCTGAAGAATTAAAAACAGCAGCGATGATTCAACATTAACTACTAGCCACCGATCGGCGCCGCAAATGCGTCAGACACCAGCACATCAACGTTGCTGCCGGTCAGCGACTGCAGAAAAGAGAGCAAATCGTCAATTTCCGCATCGCTCAGCCGCAGCGGGCTGATCAGTGGATCGAGGACGTCATTCGGCACGCCGCCCCGGTTGTAGAACATCAGCACGTCGCGCAGCACTGGCAATGACCCGTCATGCATGTACGGCGCCGTCAGCACGACGTTACGCAAACTCGGCGTGCGGTAGCGCCAGCGGTCCGCAGGCAAGCCGGTGACTTCGTATCGCCCGAGATCGCGGAATTGCATGGTGCCGGTTGAATGCCGGAGATCCGTTTCGACCCGTTCGGGCCGGCCCGGCGCCAGAAACACCTCCAGTTCATCGGCCACCGGTCGCATGGTCGCGTAATAGCCAACGCCGGTATTGTGAAACTCATCGTCAGTAAACAGCGCGAATTTTTGCGCTACCGTGTGGCAGGCGACACAGCCAGCTTTGCCGCGAAATAAAGCAAAGCCGCGTTGTGCGGATGCGCCGATGGCTGTCTCGTCTTTGCCGAAATACCAGCGGTCGAAGGGTGAATCACCGGATAC
>Ga0255058_10002146_pt1 | contig 10957 bp, 6 predicted proteins | sample Cases_109_9_MG_FD_188637 | JGI IMG/M metagenome (GOLD analysis project Ga0255058, IMG submission 188637) | Seawater microbial communities from Amundsen Gulf, Northwest Territories, Canada - Cases_109_9 | ecosystem: Environmental > Aquatic > Marine > Gulf | place: Canada: Northwest Territories... | reverse complement strand
GTCGCGAATCAGGAACAAAGTGTATGCAAAATGATGTTCCGCAGCGCCGACGCCCATGTTGTTCGCTACTTCGAAATAATGCCGTGCTTTGGGTATGTCATTAGTCCAGAAATAGGCGATCGCCACTCTGCTGTTCAGTATCTGCGACGCCGGCTCCATCGACAGGGCCGTCAATGCCTGTTGCAATGATCTGTCCAGCAGCCCAAGGTCACCGAGCAGGCGCGCATGCCAATGGTAAGCGGTTGGATAGACGGTCTCACCCCGAATTGCGGTTGCGAAGGCATCCGCGGCCGCTGCCCAGTTGCCAAGCTGATGGTCGACAGCCCCATAGATGATCGCCACCGGGGCGCGAATGCTGGGATCCGCCTGAGCTCCCCGGTTTGCTACTTCGATCGCCTGCGCAAAGATTTGGCGTCTCTGCTGCGGATTGTAATCAGCCAACAATAAATAATTAATCGCCAGATGCAGGTATGCCGGACCATAATTCGGGTCGATCTCAATCGTTTCCTGAAACAGAGCGCGAGCATGCTGCAGAGACTCAATGTCGCGTTTACCGAGGAAGAAACGGCCGAGCATGTATCTGTCAAAAGCCGCGGGATTGGCAGGCCGGCTCGCCGTTCCGATTTGCTCTCCCTTTTCCCCGAGAATCTCGTCGCGAACCTCAGTGGCGACCCTTTCCTGGAGGCTGAAGACGTCGTCTGCGGTGCCATGAATGCTGTGTGTCCATCTTCGAAAATTACCAGCATCGACCAATTGAGCTGTAATGTGAATCTTGTCGCCGTAAAGGCGTACGCTGCCAGTCACTATTGCGTCAACACCGAATTCTTTGATCATTAATTCTGGGGTATTCGGTTTGATTAACTCAGGCCCTTGCACAATTTTTAATTTTGGCACCCGGTGAAGGCTATTAATCAATTCGACCGTAAACCCATCGACGACGTATTGAGATTTTTCTTTGTCATCGCTCAAATTTATGAATGGCAACACCGCGACCGAGTCAATTGGCTTGGTAGTAGGCAGCCACCAGATAATTACGGCGATTGCCAAGGCTGCGAATGCGGCCAGGAGGACCGGGCGGGAAACCCGCACGTAGACCGCTCCGCGTTGTTCCGGCTGCGGTGCACCCGGTAACTCCACGGGCATCTTGAGGCGGTAGCCGCGCTTTTGCACAGTTTCGATGTAGTCTGGATGCCTGCTGTCATCGCCCAGTTTGTTACGTAGGGTCGCAATTTTTGCCGCAATCGCGTCATCGGCGGTTGCCCGACCAGCCCAGACAGCATCGATAAGTTGATCTCTGGTGACAACGTCTCCCTGTTGGCTGGCGAGAACCACCAGCACATCCATCACCATCGGCTCAAGGTGTTTTGCGACTTTGCCTTGCCGTAATAAGCCGCGCTCGGGAATGACGGCCCACGGCCCGAGTTTGAAACCTCTTTGCAATTCAGTAACAGTTGGTGGCATATAGGACACCCCCGGTCCCGATACGCTCTTCAGCCCACAGTCACTTCAGGTGCGGGGTTCCTGAGCGCACATCACCCGTTCAGCGCTCCGTTAGCAGGCGATGGCTGCCCGCAAAACGTTATGGCGCTTGAGTTATTCGAAGAATTGCCCCATTCGCTTTGCTGAGACTCGACTGTTCAAGCAAAGATAGCATGCCATCGCCCAGAACGGGGCGGTAACAGAGCGGTAGATACGGTGGATTTTTGACGCCGGGTTTAGCAACACCGTAGGAAGGCCTTTACGGTCAGGATGACCTTATGTCGCGGAGCACAGGGATGTGCGAGAGCGACCAGGCCCGATTCGTTCGCGGCTAAAGCCGCTCCTGCAGGCCCGACCGGTTCGCGGCTTAATCCGCTCCTGCTTGTTCCAGATCTCCGTCGATTACGGGCAAAGTGTGAGGGGATTCACACCAAAGTCCTGAAAACCGTGAAGTCTGTCGGCTTTGTCATATTCATAGGTTATATTATCCTCTGACCTTTACCATGTAAGGAGCGCGTTGTGGCGGAACCAAAAGGACTCATGAAACCCGTTAGACTCAAAGCTGATATGGCTGAGTTTTGTGGAGTAAGCGAACTACCCCGCACTGAGATCACAAAGAAACTTTGGGATTATATAAAAGCCAACGGACTTCAAACAAAATCTGCGAACGGCAAGCCGGAAAACGCAGGAAAATATGTCGTCGCCGATGCAAAGCTGCTCAAGGTATTTAGAAACACGAATTCCACCAGCAAGTCCGGCAACCTTACCGATCTGCGCAACATGGCGGAAGGCGAGACCATCGATATGATGCAGATGGCTGCTGTGGTCGGCGCGAACGTAGAATAGTCGATAGCGCCCGTACCGCTGATTTTTTCTGACAGGTTTGGTGGTCATGGGATTATCGGATCCCAATCGGGCCTAAAGGCCGTCCTACAGTGTCTAATTGGCATTGTAGGAGGGCCTTCAGGCCCGAACCTGATTGTCCGTAATACTCCTTACTGACGAGCCCAATTAGAGGCGTATCGTAAAAGAGTGAACATGCTCTTTCGTGTCGCCCCCCTTATTCTGCTGCTGGCTTACCCGGCGGTCGTCGCCGCTGAAAACCCGTGGATGACCCCTAACAGAAGTTCCTTTCCGTTCACCGCGGAGGAATATGCCGAGTTCGATGCGATGATGGAGCCATGCGCCGAGCACGCCCGGGAAACTTTCCCTGCGGCGGCGCTGCGTCTCGAGGCGGGACTGCCTGCAAAGGCCACTTTGAATGTCATGGTTCGCACATCGGGTCCCGACGATCACCCGCCCAACTTCTTTGTTGAGGTGAAATCGGTCGACGATGACAGGATTCGCGGGCGCATTGTGTCCGACGGCGTGGTTTTGGACGGGCGTCGCTACCGTCGGGGAAAGAAATACAAGCTGCCGGCAACAAACATCATAGATTGGCTCATTATCTATACCGACCGCCCGGAGGAGGGCAACCTGCTCGGCAAATATCTGTTACTTCGGCAAGATGGCCTGGTGTCCGGGCCTTGTGACCCGCAGCACAGTGAGTTTCAGCATTTTCGCATGTTTCGCGAATCCTATTCCTTCGTGCCGCCAAGTGGACCGAACTGGCGTTTGTATGGAAGAAATGCGGAGGCGGACATGACGATACAGGAACACGGCTCTGGCCCCGACGAAGCGAATACGGTTTTTTCAGTGCGCTATGAACTGCCGGTACTCGCGACCGACCAGGATCTTGTCAACCTGACTATCGAGGCGGAGCAAAAAAACCTTGGAGACCCTGACCGCTACACGCTCAAAGAACATGAAGTAACTGTCTATCCGAGAAAAGACGCGAGATGCGCGTTATCGCATCAGACCATTGACGACAACGCTGCTCTCAAGCGAACCGGCGAGCGTACCGCCATGACCAGGGAGATAATGGAATTGATTTGCGTCCATCCCGCGAAAGAAAAGATGGCGGTCACCCTGACCTATTCGCATCGATATCACAGCGGGCATCGGGATCCGGAGTTTATCGAAAAGGCCGAAACTGTATTTCAAAGCCTTGCGTTTTCGAAGCTTGAATAGTGCCGCTCCTACAGGCAGCGCCCCTCGATCCCCTGTCGTTCTCTGGCGACGCAATGTGACGATCTTCACAGTCACGACGAGACCATCCGATTAGGGTGAGAGGCCTTGGAGGAGTGTGAAGTGGCTTCCGACGATACCGAAATTCTGCAGCAGCTCCCTGCGGGAGACGCGCCAAGCGACTCTCCAGGAAAGGCAACGCATATAACGGGCACTTTTAAAAAGCCCGATTTTGCGAGTGTGGAAGGAACTGACATTCCGGGCCCGCAGAATGACGCCGACGTATCGACCGCAACGTACAATTTTGTCGCAATGCTTGCCACTGACCTTTCGGCCAAGCAGCTTGCGTTGCCCTCGTGGCCGGAAGTTGTTGTAAAGACAAAGATCGCCCTGGTAGATGAGGGCAGCTCAGAGATGATGCTGACGCGCCTGGTTGGTTCTGAACCGGTCCTGGCAGCTGGTTTACTCAGGGCAGCCAACGCTGAACGACCGGCAGACACTGACCAGGCATGCGACCTGCTCACAGCGGTCGAGAGTTTGGGATTCAAGAGAGCACGTGGTCTGGCGATTTCGCTCGCCACGACGCAGATTGGTAACAGTCAAGCGATCAGTCCGGTTAAGGCCTATGTTGCAGACCTGTGGCAACACAGTAACCAGGTAGCTGCGATAGCGAACATCGTCGCCAAAAAATACACGACAATCAATCCAGACGAGGCGCGTCTGGCAGGCCTGTTGCACGAAATTGGCAAGCTATATGTGCTGACCCGCGCGCAAACTGAACCGGCGCTGTGCGACTGTGAGACAACTTTGCAGGAAGTCATGCATGCCTGGCACACGAGTATAGGTGCCGCAATCCTTGAAAGTTGGGAGTTTCCCGAGAGTTTCGTCGCCGCGGTTCGCGATCATGAGTTATGTGATATCGAAGGCAACCGTTCACCGAACCTTACGGACGTGGTATTGGTTGCCAATCTTCTGGCCAACCAACAGAAAGCTGAACCTCGTCATCAAGTCGATTTGGACAAGCTTCCAGCCTGTCGCCGTCTGAAATTGCATGCGGGGATCAGCGACGAGATCATTCGGGTGTCCGAGATAGAGATTCGGGCACTGCATCAAGCCATCGGGATTTAAATCCAGGCCCGAATCGCGGCGTTTTCCGTAGGAGGGCCTTTACGGCCAGGATGATCTTATGTCACGAAGCACAGGGATGTGCGAGAGCGACGAGGCCCGAATGATTTTCGGTCAATGCTGCTCTTATTGTTATTTGTGTTCCGACGTAATTCGTAATGATTGTCGGCATTTGGCGACATCTTCTGCAATTCCACAACAAAAGGCATAATAAGACTTTGACAAATCAAACGATTCCGGCTGTAAAACAAGCCGTGCTGAGCGCAAACGCCGCCCGTGCCCGGTGTTTTGTTAGTTTCGGTGTTTTGCTAACAACCGCGCAAAGTCGCCCATCATCGCATCGCTGCACTGCCAGGCGCTTGTGCCGCATCAACGATAAAAGTCAGGGAAGATCGCAATGAAAACGAGAGTGCAGCCTGCGGCACGAACTTCCGCGGGACAATATTCTGCAGCTAAACAGGGCGCGACCTCCCTGAGAGTACTTTTGTACAGCCATGATTCATGGGGATTGGGTCATCTTCGCCGCAGCCTGGCCATTGCAGGCGCGATTACAAGCCACTTCGCCGATGCGGACGTTCTCATCGTCACCGGTTCACCGTGTGCGACGCAATTCGAGTTACCGGCCCGTTGCGATGTGCTCAAGCTGCCGGCTGTCAGCAAGGACTTGCAAGGTCAGTACATTCCGCGAACGATGTCCGGCGACGTGTCCCGTACGCTCGAGATTCGCAGCCGCCTGATACTCGAGTCCTACCATGCCTTCGACCCTCACGTCGTCATCGTGGACCACCAACTCACAGGGTTACTCGGCGAAGCGCTCGGCATGCTGCGTGCAGCCCGCTCGCAGGACAGGACCGTGATTTATGGCATGCGTGACGTACTGGATTCGCCGGAAGTCGTCGCGAAGGCCTGGGACTCAGAAGAACATCGCTGGGCCCTCGAGAATGCTTACGATCGAATCTGCGTTTACGGAACACCGGAAGTGTTCGATCCCCGCAAGCAATACAAAATGCTCGAGGCGTTCCGCGACAAGATCGAATTCAGTGGTTATATCGCAGCGCCGCTAAAGCTGACCAAGCGCCCGCCGTTTCCTTTCTTTCGCAAAAAAGTGCTGGTGACGATGGGCGGCGGCGAAGACGGTCAGGAAAGGATCGACACTTATATAAAGGTGCTCAAGGAAAAGCCCGTTCCCTGGGACACACACATTGTAACGGGACCGCTGATGGACTCGTCGCATGTCCGGCACTACAAGCATGAAATCTACCGCATGGAACTGACAGATCAGGTCCGGATATACCGTTTCTGTGCCTACATGCCGCGCCTGCTCCAGGAATCCGACGCAGTGGTCAGCATGGCCGGCTACAACAGTTGTGCGGAGATCATGCAAAGCAGGATTCCCTCAGTTTCGATGCCCCGCCAAAAGCCCAGGAAAGAACAGTTGATTCGTGCGCGACGTCTGCAGGAAATGGGGCTGACTCAATGCGTCACAGGCGACGACCCGGCGCAACTGCGGGATGCCATCGAGCAAGCGCTCGGCCGGCCTGGTCCAAAAGATGGTTATCCCAGCCTCGGTGGCCTGGATGCACTGTGCGGCACGATCAGCGAGCTGACAAACATCGGTTCCGGCCAAGGCGAGAGGGCTGCCGTTGCAACACTGAAAAGTGCCGGGAGTCAGGCACATGTTGGCTGATGAGGATCGCTCGCTGGTCGAGCGCGAGACTTCAATACCGGGTTTTCAATACCTGCTGGGCTCCGAACAGCTCTCAGCACTGCTGGAAACACGCTGCGGCGTCAGTGGCCTCGAAGACTTGCGCCTCGATTACCTTCGATACAAACCCGGAATGAATTGCATCGCACGCTTCCAGTGCCGGGTGAATGGCGAATGGTCCTATGGTTACGCAAAGGCCTTTGGCTCGGACGCCGGCGTCAAGCTGAAAAAGGCGCTCGACCAGACCAGCCATCCGGGTCCGTTCGGCAAGGGCCGGCTCATGCTGGAGAAAGAGCAAATACTTGTTAGCTTTTTTCCAGACGATGGCAAGCTCGCTACGTTGTCCAGATTGTTGGAACCATCGCTACGCGCAGAATTGCTGTCGCGAATATTTAAGTCGCACAATGGCTGGGAAGAGGCGACGTTTACAACGCTGAACTACAAGCCGGAGCGACGTTTTGTCGCGCGCTTTACGAGTGCAGCCGGCGAAAACGCCACTTTGAAATTTTATTCTGCGGCTGAATTCAAAAAAGTCAGGAAGTTTCGCAAGCGCCTGAGGGACCCTGATGACGTCCGCATCCCGACATGGATCGGTGGATCGAAAGCGCATCGTGTGCTCGCGTACGACTGGCTGCCAGGCTCAACCTTGCGCGCGCATATCGCTGATGGCGAGCTGGGGGCGGTGCACGCGGCGGGTGAGGCGATCGCTCATTTTCACAGGGGCGCCCAACCCGGACTGGCACACGTAAAGCATGACAAGCTCGCGTCCAGCCTGGGTGCACTGGCCCGCGAACTTGCGATATTGATGCCCGGTTTAGCGGACTCGGCCGGCACATTGGCGAATAAGTTGGGCCAGTGGTGGTTGCAGCAGAACGATCCGCCGGTGCCGATACACGGGGATTTTTACGACAAGCAGGTCATCGTCGGTGATGACGGCGTAGCGTTGATCGACAGCGACAACGCCCACCTGGGTAATCCCCTGAGCGACATCGGATGTTTTGCAGCGCACCTGGAGCGCAGCGCCATCGACCGGCAAATGGAATCCGTCGATCTGGGTACCGTGACGGAAGCATTTTTGAAGGGCTATCGGAACATCAATCCGGGCATCAATACGAGTGAGCTAAATCGGCACATCGCACTGAATCTTTTCCAGCTTATCCACAACCCGTTCCGTGACCGGGTGGAGGATTGGCCCGCGCAGACAGCAGAATTGCTTAAGCGCTGCACTGAGCTGTTTAATGCGAACGACGCTGCAACAAAAAACGCGGCGTCGGCGACGCGATCAGCGGATCAGGTCGCGTACGTCCTCAAGGTTTACCCGCGATTCTCGCAGACCTTCGTCGTGAACGAGATTTTGGCGCACGAAGCGGCTGGCCAGTCGCTCGACATTTTCTCGCTGCGCCTGTCCGACGATGTGAAATTTCACGAATCCATCGCGCGCGTCCGATCACCAGTTCACCAGGTTCGGCGGCCTTCGGCCAAGGCATCGGAATTCCTCGCGCAGTTGCATGCAACGGCACGTCTGCTGCCGAACGTATGGCAGGTGCTCGCCGACAACCCGGACGTCATTCCGTCAGACATGTACCAGGCGATGGAATTGGCGCGACTGGTGCGTGAAAAGGGCATAGGCCATCTGCATGCGCACTTCGGCACGGTGGCGACAACCGCGTCCAGGCTGGCCGCGCGCATGGCGGGAATCACTTATTCCTTCACCGCGCATGCGAAGGACATTTTCCACGAATCCGTGGACGAGCAAGTCCTGCGCAGCAAGCTGGCGGATGCCGCCGCAGTGGTCACGGTGAGTGATTACAACCTCAACTACCTGAAGTCCAAATACGGATCGGCGGCGGAGCGCACGGTTCATATCGACAACGGCCTGCCTCTGGAGGATTTTCCGTTCAAGGAACCCAAGGGCCGGGCAGCACTTATATTCGCCGTCGGCCGCTTCGTGGAGAAAAAGGGTTTTGCGGATCTCATCCGGGCCTGCGCCCTGCTGAAGGCCAACGGCCGTGAATTCTGCTGTGAGATCGCCGGTGACGGCGTGCTCATGGAGGAGTTGTCGGCGATGATCGGCAATCTCGAGCTGGCCGACCGCGTGCACTTGCTCGGGCCGCAGCGGCAGGGTGAGATTCGCAAGAAATTGCACAGTGCAGCCGTCCTGGCCGCACCCTGCGTCGTGGCTGCCGATCAGGACCGCGACGGACTGCCGACGATACTGCTGGAAGCGATGGCGATGGGCACCCCTTGCATATCCACTAACGTGACCGGTATTCCCGAAGTGCTGCGTGACGGCGAAACGGGATTGATGGTGCCGCAACGGGACCCTGAAGCTTTGGCCGCCGCTTGTGAACGTCTTCTGGACGATCCGAAATTCGGTTGCCAACTGGCCCGCAATGCGCGTCGCCAGGTTGAGGAAAGATTCGATATCACGACGAACGCGGGCTTGATCCGGCAGATGATCGCAACCGTCATCGACGGAAGCGGGGCTTAAGTGGCAAAAATTGCAGCCATCAATCAGGACCGCGGTATCGCCCCAAGCCGCAACAAGGGAGCGGCCGTGCATCTCGTTGCCATGCGCGACGCGTTTACGCGACTGGGCTGCGACGTTGTTGCGTTCGATGAGCCTGACGATGCCACGCTGCTATCCGCCCTGTCACAAGGTGGGGCGAGTCAGCCTTTCGATCTGGTTTACGAGCGTTACGCGCTTGGCAGCGTCACCGGGGCAGAGTTCGCGAGAGCATCCGGAATTCCGTTTGTGCTGGAAATCAACGCGCCGCTCGCAGAGGAGCAACATCGGTTTCGCGGCGTGGCGGAAACGAAAGCGCAGCGCGAGTCCGACAATTTTCTGTTCAGGCAAGCGGACTGCGTGGTGGCCGTATCGAGCGCCGTGGCCGAATATGCGTGCGCCAGGGGCGCAAGCCCGGACGCGATCATGGTCTGCCCGAACGGCGTCGATGCGCAACGCTTCAATTTGCACGTGGATGGCGCTGCAGTAAGGCGCGAGTACGTTCCCGACGGCGCGTTCGTCATCGGTTTTCACGGCAGGCTGCGGCCGTGGCACGGTTTTGAGCAACTGGTGCTCGTGGTTTCGAATTTGCTGGCGCGGGAATTGCCGGTGCACCTGCTGGTCGTCGGTGACGGGGAATTCAACGCGCTGGCCAATCTGCCCGACAAACATTTCACGCGCGTCGATTGGCAACCGCACGCAAAGGTGCCGAAGTTCGTTGCTGCGTTCGACGCTCTGGCGCTGACCTACCATGCAGATGCCCCGTTCTACTATTCACCGCTGAAGCTGATGGAGGCTATGGCATGCGGTGTGGTGCCGCTGGTGCCGGACCTCGGTGACCTGTCGCGGCTAATTGATCACGGCGATAACGGCTTCGTGTACCGCGCCGGCGATTGCAGCGGCCTGGAGAAACTCCTGGCGGAGCTGGTTGTGGATGTTGATGAACGGCAGGCTATCGGACGGCGTGCTGGCGAGTTCGCGATGGCACATAGCTGGAACAGCATCGCTGCAAACGTTCTTGGGCGTGTGCGTAACGACGACCAGCGCAGGAGCCGCGGGGGTGTGCGGCGATGATTCGAGCCGTGACCGTTTCCCCGATCAATGACCTGCTCGTGCAGGTCGAAGGCGAACTCGTGAGCAGCGGAATTCGCGGCGAAGTCGTCAGGGTGGAAGTCACGGGGAAGGGTGCCGTGCAGTTGCAGTTGGTGCTCGGCAATCGCCACTGCTGGTTTGCCTGGGATGGTGGTGAACTCAGCGAGCTGGAGGCGACAAAAGACAGCCGCGTTCCGCTGGCTGACCGGCTTAATGATGCGTCGTTTGCCGCCGGCGCCACGCTGGTGAGCTATCGCCCCGGCCGTCGCCTGACGCTGATCGACCACTCCGCGAAATACCCGAGGATATTGAAGGGATTTCGTCACGGGCACCTCGAGCGCAAGATTCACAAGTACGAAATAGCGCATGCGGCATTTGCCGGGCGCGGCGTACATGTGCCGGACGTCACCGAGTACGACGCGGCCGACGACGCGCTGATGATGACTTTGGAATCCGGCGAGCCTCTGCGCATGTCCGCAGACACGACGGTCCTGTTTCACGCCATCGGGGAAGGGCTGCGCGACTTTCAGGATCACGATGCGCTGGCGGACGAACGCCCGTTTGATGGCAGTGACGAACTTCAGGTCATCGACAAGCGCGCGGCAGGACTGCGGCAGGTGGGGGCGGAGCTACCGGAGCACTGGTCGCGTCTGCGAGAGCGACTTGCGGATGCGCTGTCCGGATTGAGTCCTGCCGTCGTTGGATTGGCGCACCGGGATTTGCACGACAAGCAGTTTCTCCGACAGCCCGACCGCGTGGCCTTGCTGGATTTTGACCTGATGACCCGCGCAGACGTGGCACTGGATCCCGCCAACTTTCTCGCTCACATGGTATTGAGAAAAATGCAGGGATTAAAGGGAATAACACAGGCCAGCATCGATGCCTGTGGCAAGAAATTTCTGCAGGGCCTGGCGAGGAACGAGGAGCCGGGATTCTGGGAACGACTACGATTTTATCAGGCAACGACGTTTTGCCGACTGGCG
>Ga0255058_10002145_pt1 | contig 10958 bp, 9 predicted proteins | sample Cases_109_9_MG_FD_188637 | JGI IMG/M metagenome (GOLD analysis project Ga0255058, IMG submission 188637) | Seawater microbial communities from Amundsen Gulf, Northwest Territories, Canada - Cases_109_9 | ecosystem: Environmental > Aquatic > Marine > Gulf | place: Canada: Northwest Territories... | reverse complement strand
TTTGGAGAAGCTGATATAAGGAAAAAAGTGGCGTTAATTTCTTTGACAAGATTGAGACAGGAATTTTATAGTTTACCAGAGGATATTGCTCTATTTAATAAAAGGGTAATTATTGAGGCAGTTCATGAGTTGGGACACACATACGGACTACATCATTGCACAAACAGGAACTGCGTAATGTTTTTTTCAAGTACGCTGGACGATACCGACCACAAAGGCCCTACCCTTTGCGACACTTGTACAAAGGCCATAAATAATGGAAAAAACTTTAAGGATTAAGGAATGACAACGAAGAAAGCAGTCTCAAAAAGGAATAAAAAGCAATCTGATCATGCGCCTGAGATTACGGCACATGACCTTGCGAAAGGACAAAGGGAAATATCTGTCAGCGAATTCTTCACAAAGAATAGACATTTACTTGGATTTGACAATCCCAGGAAAGCCCTGCTTACTACAATTAAAGAAGGCATGGATAACTCGCTTGATGCCTGTGAAGAGGCAAAGATTCTCCCTGATATTAAAATCAAGATAGAACCGGTGGATAATGCAGAAGGTAGATTTAGAGTTACTATTGAAGACAACGGGCCTGGTATCCTGAAATCGCAGATGCCCAGAATATTTGGCAAGCTACTCTACGGCTCAAAGTTTCACAGACTCAAGATGTCAAGAGGCCAACAGGGTATAGGAATATCAGCAGCAGGAATGTATGGTCAATTGACAACCGGCAAGCCTGTATTAATAACTTCAAAAATCTCGCCAAAAAAACCTGCTCACCATTACAGCCTGGTAATAGATACGCAAAGGAACGAACCGAAAATCGTAAAGGATGTGGAAGTTAAATGGGACGTCAAACGCGGAACAAAAGTCATTATTGAACTGGAGGCAAAATATCAAAAAGGCCGACAATCCGTAGACGATTATATTGAACAAACCGCCATTGCCAATCCTCATGCAGACATAACATACATAAACCCTGAAGGAGAAAAGATAAGATATTCCAGGACATCAAAGGAACTGCCGGTTGAACCAAAAGAGATAAAACCCCATCCATATGGAATAGAACTGGGAATATTGATAAAGATGCTTCATGATACAAAAGCAAAAAATCTTCAGTCGTTTCTCATGAAAGACTTTTCCAGAGTGAGTGCAAAGGTTGCAAAAGAAATCTGCAAGAAGGCCAATTTATACGAAAAGGCCCGGCCAACAAGGATTGCCGCCCAGGAAGCCGATGCCCTTTACAAAGCAATCAAGCTGACAAAAATCATGAACCCTCCCACAGACTGTATCTCACCAATTGGAGAGGAGCTCATCATACAGGGTATCAAAAAACAGATGAATGCGGATTTCTTCACATCTAATACACGCACGCCAACTGTATATCGGGGCAATCCATTTCTGGTTGAGGTGGGATTAGCATATGGAGGAGACTTGCCAGAGGAGGGAATAATAAGATTATTAAGATTTGCTAACAGAGTACCCTTACAATACCAACAGTCTGCATGCATCATTACTGAATCAGTAATGAATACCGCATGGAGAAATTACGGACTTCAACAATCCTCAGGTGCATTGCCTACCGGGCCTGTTATTCTCATGGTACACCTTGCATCTGTCTGGGTTCCATTTACATCGGAAAGTAAAGAATCGATAGCGCACTATCCTGAAATTGAAAAAGAAATTAAACTGGCCTTGCAAGAATGTGGACGCCATCTATCTAAATTCATCAGGAAGAAGAAGAAAGCTGCTGAAGAGATCAAGAAAAAATCATACATAAAAAAGTATATACCACATATAGGAATAGCATTAAAAGAAATATTAAATTTAAATGACAAACAGGAACTTAAAATAGTTAACACCTTAACAGACACCCTTGAAAGGAGTAGATCATGACAGAAACAGTTAAGAGGATTAAAGAGTCAGCATCATTCATTCACAACAAGATTATTAAAAAACATAAACCCTCCATGCACTTTCCAATTCGTGCGCTGAGCAATGTTAAATATACTGTCAAGAGAGGCTATTTCGAACTAAAAGGGCAAAAGAAGATCCGTACGTTGACCGTAAACACCGTAAAAACATTTGCCCAGACACTAAGGCTGATGTCTCTTTCAAAAGAACTTATTGAAAAAGATGACATAGCCACAAAGAGGGAGGCCTACTATGTATCAAAGAACTGGGGTGATGCGCGCTTTGATGAACAGCCGGAATCCGATACGCTAATGGATGATGTTGAAGCAATGTTCGAAGTCAACAGAGAGCAGTTGGGATTCATCCCGGAGGAGAAGGGGGGAGACGTTGCAGGGCAATTAGTAGTGGTGGATAGGGATCACGATACCGGCAAGCAAATCAAAATTGACTGCACTAGATTTGGTTCAGGGGCATACTCCATTCCGATTTCGGTTGAGCATCTGAAATTTGAAACAAAAGCGAAGTTCGTATTAGTGATAGAAACGGCCGGAATGTTCCAGAGACTTGTAAAACACAATTACTGGAAGAAGTCTAATTGCATACTGATCTCTATGGGTGGTGTACCTACCAGGGCATGCAGGAGATTTATCAGACGTTTGTCTGAGGGGAAAAAGATTCCTGTATATGTCTTTGTCGATGGAGACCCCTATGGTATCACTAACATATATAGAACCTTGAAGGTTGGCTCTGGAAATGCCGCACACATAAACAAATACTTTTGTGTTCCCAAAGCACGATATCTTGGCATAACACCAAAAGACATTATTGATTATAAACTTCCCACACACCCGTTAAAAGACGTAGACATAAAAAGAGCAAAAGACGCCCTGAAAAACGATCCGTTTATAAAGTCACACAAAGAATGGCAGGATGCAATTAATGAACTAATAGATATGGGTGTAAGGGCGGAACAGCAAGCTTTGGCTAAACATGGATTGAATTACGTAATTGAAAAATACTTACCTCAAAAGCTGAAGAAAACGGATAGTTTTTTGCCTTAGTAAAAAATCCCGCACACAACTTACCAGGTAACCTTGGGAGCATCTCCCCACAATAGTTCCAACTCATAGAAACTTCTCATTTCCTTGCTAAAGAGATGCACTATAACATCGCCATAATCCATAAGTATCCACTTTGCTTCATTGTATCCTTCTATCCCAATATTTTGTATCGAACGTTTTTTCAACTTAGCCTTTGTTTCGTCGGCGATGGTTTGAAGTTGCCGTTCATTAATTCCAGTACAAATTACAAAATATTCTGCAATAAAGGTTAGTTTGCTTATGTCAAGTACAACTATATCCTGTGCCTTCTTTTCATCAGCAATTTCGGCACACGTAATCGCCACATCTTTTGAATCTAACGTGTTGAAACTCCCTAATCGTTTTTATCAGTCTTGTAAAATTCTCTTTTATTATCCTTGGTTCATTAAAATCCGGCTCTTTTAAATTTGCATTTACCCTAGGCTTCTTCCGTGCCCTCGTACTGACCACGCATCGACCTAAGCTCCAACAGGCTTGTACCACAATAGTGACAAAACTTGGCGTATTGGGGATTGGCAGACAAACAATCTTCGCACCTCTGGTACAGTAACGTACCGCAAAGCGTACAAAAGTTTGCGCCTTTTAGGTGATGATTATATCCGCAGCTCGAATTAGGGCAGATTATGTCGTCACTACCATTATTTAATTCTTTATCCATTTCTCAAATTCCATATATACACCACTAACACGAATAAACTTTCTTACTATTATTTAATAATATGTAAAAAAGCTCCAATTTTTGGTGAAAACTTTACTATAAGCCCGGCAAAAACAACTGAAACAATTGACATTAACTTAATAAGGATGTTCAGCGACGGGCCGGATGTGTCCTTAAACGGGTCTCCCACCGTATCGCCAACGACAGCAGCTTTGTGTGCTTCAGAACCCTTGCCGCCGTGCTGTCCTGTTTCTATATATTTTTTTGCATTGTCCCAGGCACCACCTGCATTTGCCATGAAGATAGCCAGGAGAAACCCTGTTGATAATCCGCCGACCAGCAATCCCATACTTCCGGGAACACCTAAAATCAAGCCGACAGCTATAGGAATAAATATTGCCAGGAATGATGGAAGCAGCATTTCCTTTTGAGCGCCCTTTGTACTTATGGATACACACGCTGCATAATCAGGCTTGCCTGTTCCATCCATTATACCCTTTATTTCCCTGAATTGCCTTCTTACTTCTTCTACCATCTTTCCCGCTGCCCTGCCGACAGCTTTCATAGTCAAAGCACAGAATACAAATGACACCATAGAACCGATAAAAATGCCTACAAGAACTTTAGGGTTCATCAGTGTAATATTGTAATAACTCATTAAGTCAGATATTTGAAGTGCTGTTGTTTCCACTGTACGGCCAGCTATTTCAACAGCATGAACACCTGTCCTTTCCAAACCTATCTTAACTTCCTCTACAAATACTGCTAATAATGCCATAGCTGTCAAGGCAGCAGATCCAATGGCAAAACCCTTACCCGTAGCGGCTGTCGTGTTTCCAAGAGAATCAAGGGCATCTGTCCTTTCTCTGACTATTGGCTCCTGTTCACTCATCTCAGCATTACCACCGGCATTATCTGCAATAGGACCATAAGCATCAGTTGCCAGTGTTATCCCAAGCGTTGACAACATACCTACTGCGGCAATAGCGATACCATAGAGCCCCATAGCTGTACTCGCAAATCCACCTGCAAATATAAAACTTAACATAATGGCAACGGCAACGGTAGTTACAGGAATTATGGTTGACAGCATACCTGTAGCAACACCATCTATAATCAGTGTAGCAGAACCTGTCTTCGCCTGGTTGGCAATGCCTTTTGTCGGACCATGATCGGCGGATGTAAAGTATTCTGTTCCTTTACCTATAATAATACCGGCGATCAAACCTGTAACTATCGAACCCCAGATCCCAAAGTGTCCGGGAAGTAGGAACTTTATAATAACTGCAGACAGTATCACGATTAAAATTGAGCTTACGTTTACGCCCCTTCCTAAAGATTTCAAGAGTTCCTTTTGCGATGCCCCTTCTTTGGTTTTTACAAGTCGGATACCTATGATAGACAGAATGATTCCAATACCTGCAATGCACATCGGTAACACAAGCCCTGCAATGCCTAATCCACAAGCAATACCCAATGCAGCACTGGCAAGTATTGAGGCATAATATGATTCATACAAGTCAGCGCCCATCCCGGCCACGTCACCAACATTGTCACCAACATTATCAGCAATGGTTGCGGGGTTCCTGGGATCATCTTCGGGGATACCAGCTTCGACCTTTCCTACCAGGTCAGCGCCCACATCCGCGGCTTTTGTGAAAATACCTCCTCCCACCCTTGCAAAGAGAGCTTGAAAGCTTGCCCCCATACCAAAGCATGGAAGTATTACGGCCATTTCTGTCAGGGAAACATCTGTAAATTTTCGAAGTACAAAGAACCATACAGATACATCTAAAAGACCCAGTCCAACAACAATTAAGCCCATTACAGCGCCGCTTCTAAAGGCTATCTTCAAACCCTGATCCAATGACTTCTTTGCCCCTTCTGTTGTCCTTGCGCTTGCATTTGTTGCCATCTTCATTCCCAGGAATCCTGCAAGTCCTGATAAAAACCCACTTGTCAGAAAGGCAAATGGCACAAATCCGGATTGAATCTTTAATCCAAAAGAGAGTATTAAAAGCGCAATGAATACAAATATAAAAAATATGGCGACAACCTTGTATTGCTGCTTCAAATAGGCAAAAGCCCCCTCTCGAACATGCCCGGCAATCTCAACCATCTTTTTATCACCCTCTGGGTAACTCATCACTTCTTTATAGAATTTACGAACAAAGAACAGTGCGCAAACCGCACCAAGCGGTGCAAGCCACCAAAGATGGGGTATTGACGTATCATGGTATGATTCTACTCTGTGGGCACTTTTAGCCGCTACTGATTCTGCACTAGGTTTTGCAAGTTGGGCCTTGCCTGCATGACCACTCGGTGTTGCATATATTGCCCCCTGCGACATAAAAGTCATGATGATAAATAGCAAGATCACTTTACAAAGTAATCTTTGTTTAAGGAACGTTTTTGTCATTGCCTCTACCTTTCTATTTTATTTGTTGTTCAAGTTGTAATTTTTTTTCGTTAATCGCCTCTAAAGAACTTCCGGCTTTACCGTCCGGATCATCAGGATGCCTCTCCAGATAGTCTTCCCATTCTTTAATAGACGCTTTCGTATATTCAAAAGCATCTCTCAATTTACCCTCTTTTTCAGCTTGGAGCGAGGCGCGCCATAGTATACGGCACACGGTTCTTTCAATCACAAGTTTGCTGCGAAGCGTTGAACTGTAATCTAAAGACTTTCTCACCCAATGTAGCGCTAGCTCATAATTGTCCTTTCCTGTTTCCTCCATTAATTGTTTTCTATAAAAATCAGCATATTTAAATTTTCTGGGATCAAATTTATGAAAATACATATAACCAATCTCAAAAAACAAATCCCCACTTGTCGGATTCTTTAAAGCGCCTTTTTCAGCAAATTCCAGCCCCGTCTTAATCCATTTCCATTTGTTTTCCGGTGATTCCCATTCATAGGCAATATTATAGCTCATGTTCCATGCCTGAAATATCCATACAGATGGAAATTGCGGTTGTAATTTCGCAATTAGATTATTTATGGCAAGCAGTTCATAGAATTTCTTTTCCTCAAACCTTGCGATGCCTCGAATCCATAAAAAATCAACCAGAACCCCTCTGAAACTGCCCAGGAGTATCATTGGTATAGTTTCCGATGGGTCAAGGTATAAGGATCCCTGGTTAGATTCTCTTCTTAAATGGTTGATTCGGGATTGTAAAAGATACAGCCCGGAAAGTATAGATATAATTAACAATGAGATAATAGTTAATCTTGACAATGAAAATTTTCTCATGTCAATATCTCAGGCAAATTCCCTTCTCTTAAAAATCACAAATGATAAAGGCAGACAAAGCGAGACATACAAAAGCGCATAACCAAAACTTGCGAATACCTTTTTGTGTGGAATGTTTATACCATCAACAAAATAAGGCCCTACATCAAAATTTTTGAAATTTGGCAGTACATAACTCAACACTAACAAAGGTTTTTTCAAAACATAATCTAAAAAAAACGCAATTGTGTTTGGTTTATTTACAACGGCCGATATTCCGTGATCATGTTCGTGTGCTCCAAGGACATTAATAACCGTTGACAAGTCACGCATAAAATCAATTATATTACCACAAAAGAATACAAACAAACAGAAGAGAATATTAACAGGCAGAGAAAGAAAAGTAGACCCCAATGTTGCTATTACTATCATCAGGATGAATTGGGCTGATATTATCGTCAGCCCCTTAAGGAAATTATATTCAAAACTCTTTTTTCCCAAAAACACCGTTAAACTATCTGAACTTATACCAATAAAATCCCCGGGATTCTCTGGTGATATTACAAGCGTTAATTTTTCACTCCCTGCTAAAGTTTCAGCGCTTAATTTCAATGAAGCCGGCTTGTTGTTAAATACCTCTATTGATTCGACTTGTGTTTTTCCTGTATAAGGATTTATGATTTTAATGTTTATGGGGATTTTTTTTGTATATCTTTTTTTACTTTCTACAAGCAATTTTACCTCAATCTCAAGTTCATCAAGTCTTTCTTTGTAAGCTAATCCTTCAAAATCCCATTTAGACGTTCCGTTTCCTCCACCTTCTATCCAGTAAACATTTCCAATATTTTTTACTGACTTCCCTGTTACTTGCAAATCTAAAGGTTCAAATTTCTCTCGTGCCAGAAGTTCCTTTCCATTTTGAACATCTTGCCCTGAGGCTGCAAATCTGATCAAGGCGTAGCTGACACTACCCATTATTAATAGCAATACTCCTACTATGTAAACAAAACCTGTAATTTTTCCGAAGATTAAACTGGTTCGGCTAATTGGTTTTGTGGTTATCGTCCAAAGTAACTTGTCTTCTATATCGGTTGGAATAGACGATGCGGAGATCAAAATCGCTGCCAGTATTCCAAAAAAGGTAATGGAACGCAGGCACATGGACTCGACAATCTTTATCCTTTCTCTGCCATCACCAACAACCGGCATGAAAACGGAGCAGCAAATAGCAATTAAACTAAGAATAACAAAAATAAGCAGTATCTTATTCCTGATTGCTTCCCTAAACGTTTGCTTTGCTATTACTAGAATTTGCTGCATAGATAGATTGTGTCACATTATTATTACAAACCCTTCAATTTAATTGATCGGTTTTATCACCTTTACTCATCGCTTCAGACCCGATTTGATCAAATTCGCAGCCTTTTTTATTCCTATCCCGAAAGGAACTGTTTCGTTCCTGAACTATTTTTAAGAATAAATCTTCAAGTGTATTGGTGGGGTTCTTGATCGAGATGACTTCCCCCTGTTTTCCCTTTATAAATGCTTCAACTTCACTTATCGCTTCATCTGATAAATTACGAATTAACATTTCAACAACATCTTTACGGGAAAGTAATTCATCAATTGTTCCGGTAATTTGCAACTTACCTTTATCAAGGATTGCTATCCTATCGCAAATGTCCTGGACATCAGATAAGAGATGAGAACTTAAAAGAACTGTCTTCCCCTGTTTTTTTAACGCAAGAATTATATCCTTTGTTTCCCTGGTACCGATAGGGTCAAGCCCGCTGGTGGGTTCATCAAGGATAATCAAATCCGGATTATTTATCAATGCCTGGGCAATGCCTATCCTGCGCAACATTCCCTTTGAATATTGCCTCAAGGATCTTTTTCTTGCGAATTCAAGCCCTACCTGGTCAATAAGTCTATTTATTCTTAATTTTCTCTCTTTTCTGGGAATACTAAATAATTGACCGTAGAAATCCAGGGTTTCATCCGCATTTAAAAACCTGTAAAAACAGGATTCTTCCGGAAGAAAACCAATCCTGCTCTTTGTCGCTACATCCTGTGTTGACTTTCCCAATACATATGCCCGGCCTTCAGTTGGAAATATCAACCCTAAAAGAAGCTTTATAGTAGTTGTTTTTCCAGAGCCATTAGGACCAAGCAAACCAAAGATTTTGCCTTGTTGTATATCCATATTCAACTTATCCAGGGCTAATACCTTTTTACGGCCCCAAAAGCCCTTGTAAACCTTCGTCAAATTCTCTGTTTTTATGGCTGTATTATTATCCAATTTATGTTATGCGAATTCTTTAATAAAAGAGTGTGCCCACATCACATATATAGCAATATATGATGTGGGCACCTAGTTTTCATCCAATTTGGGTGTAAATAAATCTACATAAATCAATATAAAAGTCAAGCTAAATATAAATACGCAACTGGCAAGAACTAACGGGAAAAAAACATCAAAATTTGTGCCCCAAAACATCCTGAAAACACAACCAAAAATGAAGATTAGGAAACTTTTTTAGTGATTTTTTTGTTACCCATATAGAGGAGGTAATAGAAAATGAAAAACACTTCAGGCTACCTGATTTCAAACAGGAAAAAAAAGGGATTAAGAGAAAATCCTAATATTTCAAGAGCCAGATTGCAGAAAAAGAGGCTTTGCTTAAAATGTGGGAAGAAGTTCACCAGTAAAGGTCTTTACAACCGCATATGTGAAAGGTGTGGTTTGTTAAACGAAAGAATGGCAACAAGTACATATTCTGTAGGTAATACGACTTCTAATAAACCAGATATTTTAGAAGCTCGGCTCTATGAATTAAATTAGCCATATTTTACCCCGCCTGAATGCCATTCAGGCGGGTAAAATAAAAACGCTTAACGAAATAGCCAATCCAATTACTTAGTCAACAGACCGAAGCAAGAACTCTCCGCAGGCCATATCCCGCAAAGTCCCATTAGGCTAATCCCAATCTATCCTTGCAAAATTTTTAGACATGGCACAGCAACTATTATCAGGACTTTGGCAATAATTTTTTTGCTGAATCTCACGCCCTGGATAATAGCAAATTTACCTTGATATTGGAGTTTCAAATCTATAAGCTAAATACCGCATACAGAAATTCGGAAGTTAAGAAATCCTGAAAAACGGTATAGTTTCTTAAGAAGGCTGGAAAGGTTCACTATGACAAAAAAGACTTTGTCTCAAAAGATTTTAGAACAACACCTGGTAACAGGAAAACCTGTCCCGGGCGAAGAAGTAGGTATTAGAATCGACCATACACTTACACAAGATGCAACAGGTACCATGGTTTACCTCGAATTTGAAAAAATGGGAATTGACAGGGTAAAAACGGAATTATCCGTTAGTTATGTCGACCACAATCTGTTGCAAACAGATTTTAAGAATATGGATGACCATCTATTTTTACAGACGTGTGCGGCCAGGTACGGTCTATATTTTTCGAAACCGGGGAACGGAATATCACATCAGGTTCACTTCGAACGGTTCGGCATTCCGGGAAAAACCATGCTCGGTTCGGACAGCCACACCTGCACAGGTGGCGGAATGGGTATGGTAGCAATTGGCGCAGGGGGGTTGGACGTTGCCCTGGCCATGGCCGGGGAATCATACCATCTTAAATACCCAAAAATATTTGGAGTAAAACTCACCGGAAAGTTACAAGATTGGGTTAGCGGAAAAGATGTAATACTTGAAATGTTGAGGCGTCATTCTGTAAAAGGCGGGATAGGATACATCGTCGAATATTTTGGGCCTGGTGTAAAAAATCTTAGTGCAACTGACCGGGCTACCATAGCAAACATGGGGGCAGAATTGGGGGCTACAACAACTGTCTTCCCTTCAGACACTCAGACTAAAAGATACCTGCAATCTCAGGGACGTGGCGATGCATGGGTTGAATTAAAAGCCGACCCGGGAGCAAAATATGATAAACTGGACAAAATAAATTTATCAGAACTCGAACCACTGATTGCCTGCCCTTCTTCTCCGGACAATGTAAAAAAGGTCAAGGACGTCGAAGG
>Ga0255058_10002144_pt1 | contig 10960 bp, 7 predicted proteins | sample Cases_109_9_MG_FD_188637 | JGI IMG/M metagenome (GOLD analysis project Ga0255058, IMG submission 188637) | Seawater microbial communities from Amundsen Gulf, Northwest Territories, Canada - Cases_109_9 | ecosystem: Environmental > Aquatic > Marine > Gulf | place: Canada: Northwest Territories... | reverse complement strand
GGCTCTTTGGCCAGGAGTCTCATGACAACTGCGGCCAGCGTTGGCTGGATTCTGGGGTTGACTTGTTCTAATGGGATGGGATCCTCGGTGGCTATCTTTCTGAGGATGGCAGTGATATTAGGGCCGGTGAAGGGCCGTTTTCCGCAGAGCATTTCGTAGAACATGGCCCCTACTGAAAACAAGTCCGAGCGCCCGTCCACCTTCTCAAGATCAATTTGCTCCGGAGACATGTAACTGGGTGTACCCATTATGGCTGCGGTCTGGGTAGCGTCCGATGAGATCGTCTTGGTAATACCGAAATCCATGATTTTGGGCCTACCGTCTTCGAGTAGCATGACATTACCGGGCTTTATGTCCCGGTGAACAACAGACTGTTTATGAGCATAATCAAGGGCATTGCAGATGTAGGCAATGATCGTGGTGGCTTGTCGAGGTTTGAGAAGGGTGTCTTTAGTACAAAACCGGCTGAGTTCTTGACCTTCGATAAGTTCCATGGCGATGAAAAGATTGCCACCTTTTTCCACCACGTCATAGATGGTGACAATATTGGGGTGTGAGAGTTGCCCAGCTACCTGGGCCTCCCTCATCGACCGCTCTTTCAGGTTTGAGAGTTGCTTCGAGCCGAGAGTCTGGTCCAAACGAATTGTTTTGATAGCCACCGGCCTGCCAATGGTGGGATCCACGGCCTTGTAGACAACACCCATGGCGCCTTGTCCCAGTTCGCCTTCAATCTGATAGCGACCCACAGTCGTAACTTCCTCTCCAACCAAAAGATCGGAAGTCTCCGCAGCAACAGTCTCAACAGCCGCGAGGTGGGTTTCCTCGACTCTGTCGACCGCAATCGCGGCTGCTGCGCGCAAACTGAAAACCTGAAGCACTGGTGCCAGGAAAAGTATGAGAAGAGCAGGGAAAAGCGGCTTGAACCAGAGATTGTGAGCAGTGAAACCCCAATAAGACCCTGCAACAGCCAGCCCAAACAGAAGGCCACAAGAAATCCAGAGCATCAATGATCGGCGACCCCCGGCTATTATGCCAAGTGTTAGAGCACTCAGGAGCATGAATAGGATCTCGGCGACATCGCTGAGTTCTGACCGGAGGATGAAACGCTCGTCCAGGATGTTGGCGACGATAGTGGCGTGTTTTTCCACCCCAGGATATCCAGGCCCGAAGGGAGTAAGCCACAAATCATGGAGTCCGGCGGCAGCTACTCCCACGAGCACGACTTTGTCTTTGAGCATGTCGGGTTTTAAGTGGGCCTCCATGACCTTTTTGTAAGAGAGGTAGGGAAAACTCTCCCGGCCGCCGTAATAGTTGAGGCCAACAAGACCACGATCGTCAGTGGGAACTAAGCGCTCGCCGATCAAGATGCTCTCGCCGCTGTTTACTTTGATCTCAGCCCAACTGAGACCCAGATAGAGCCGACTCAGTTGAATTCCCAGAGAGGGGAAATATTGCTTCTCGAAAGCCACAATAGCTGGGTCGCTTCGTAAGACACCGTCCCTGTCTAGATAGGCGTTGACACATCCTAGAGCGGCTGCAGCCTCACCCAGAACTTGGGTTGGCGGGAATACACTGCTGCCGCGAAGCAAAGGCAGGGAAGGGAGTCTGTTAACATCATCAAAGAGAAGATAGGCAGAATGAGCCAAGATCGCCGGCTTCACAGGGGGTACTCCAACGGTGTCACCCTTGAACTCGAAATAAAAGGGGAGGACCGCATTGCCCGCCTTCTTCATGGCCATGGCAAAGAGTAGGTCGTTTGAGTAGGAAAGTTCAGTGAAGGGATCCAGATCGAGCCAGCGTAAGAGAGGAGCAAATTCCGCCTCGGGAGGAATCGGTTGGGCTTGGGTTTTGCTGGGTAGAAAGGAAATATCTATGCCGATGGTGCGCGCTCCAGCCTCTTTTAGCCTGTGAACGAGGGCGGCAATCCGTGCTCGAGGCCAGGGCCAGCGGCCGTAATGGCTAATACTTTGATCATCGATGGCAATGATGGTGACGTGGGGATTGGGGTCCACAGGACCGCGCAATCGAAAGAAAGAATCACGGATTCTAAGGTGGGTATTTTCAAGTGGGCCGAATGAGGCGACGTGAACAGAGGCGAAAATCAAGAAGAACGCAACAGCAATGATGAGAGCTTTTCGATAAGCCATTATTCGCCGTAGAGGTCTCGGTCGCGCGCTTCATTCCAGCGAACCCACGCCTCCCTCCTCGCCGCAGCAAGATCGAAAGCGGAGATCGCGCTTCTTCCTTCCCGGCCGAGAGTTACCTGTTGGTATTGTCCGAGGAGCAACTGCTCCCACTCTTCACGGGATATTCTGGTTGGACCAGGTACGCGAGTTGGCGCTTTTAACTTCGGAACTTCCTGTCCAGGGGCGAGATCGCCGGCGAACGGATTGTACACCTGAACATTTCCAGAATGAACGCGAACCCGCGTCTGCTGGCTGGGACCAACTTGAAGATCGTACACTGTGCCTTGGACAGCGGTGATGGCAGTGGGTGTTTCCACCTGATACCTGGAACCAAATCCCAACAGCCGCGTAACCCTTGTCCACATCTTGCCGATCGATAGGGCGAACCGGTACTTTTCCTTCTGGCGTCTGCGTTCCACCTCTTTTAATTCCAGGGTGGTATTGGCAGCCAACCTGAGGACGCTGCGATTGTCTAGAACTAATTCCAATCGTCCCCGTTCGAGAACCCGAACGTTGTCCCCGGCCTTGAGGATGGCGTTGACCCGGAGCCTCTGCCAACCATTGGTTTCAGCACCCATCATTTGCACCTCACCTTCAACCAAGGTGGCCACTGCTTGGGAGGCGGCCGCAGCCATTTTCTTGGTCTCGGGGAGCGGTGCGGAAGGAACCGGTTCACCCCGTTTGGCTGTTACCGTCGAAGGTTTCCGCTTGGGAAGATATACAGTCTGGCCGACCTGGATGCGATTCAGATCCTTAATGTGGGGATTGAGATTCTTAATCTGGCTAACTATTTCTTGATTGTATGTATGGAGGTGCTTAAATGACAGGTAGCTTATACTGTCACCTGGTCTCACTTTGACAGAGATGCCAGGGTCAGAGGCGGCAACCAAAAAAGTGGCAACCAACAATATCAGCAGTACGGTGAGATGGCGTGGTCGCAGCAAGTAATTCATGAAATATCCGGGCTAAGTGAACTGCTTCTCGGTCTGCCTATCAAGTCCTTTTTAGCAGAACTTCTGTAAGGTTGCAACCTTAGGAAAGCGCATAGAGCAAAGAGCATGGCGCATAGAGTTCAGTGGGAAATGGATAAGTAAAACTTGATTTAACCTGGTTAACTAAATACATTGTAGCAATCCTGGGACACCAAGTATGTATAACGATAATGTTCAACAAGTTCAGAAAAAACAATAATCGTCATGCCGGACGAGTCCGCCTACGGCGGATGAGATCCGGTATCCAGGAGAACAGAGTTGCATCTGGATTCCGGATATCCACCTGCGGCGGGTTCCGGAATGACGGAACAGGTGATTTCACCAAATAGTAGGTTCTGCAACAACCCGGTAATTGATTTGAAGCCAACGAAACAGAACTGACATGGTTAAGGCTAACGAACAACAGCAGATACAACCAGGACCAAGATGTATGGTGATCGCGGGAACCCATTCCGGAGTGGGCAAGACCACGATTTCCCTGGGTTTAATGGCTGCGTTTCAGAAAAGAGGACTCACGGTGCAAAGCTTCAAGGTGGGTCCTGATTTCATTGACCCGGGGCACCATACCAGACTGCTTGGAGCGCCAAGCCGCAACCTAGATGGCTGGATGCTTTCAAAAAAGTATAACCGGGCAACGTTTTGCCGGTCCATGCAAGGTAAGGACTTCGGTATAGTGGAAGGGGTAATGGGCCTTTTCGATGGCTATGATGGACGGTCCGAAGCTGGATCCACCGCCCAGATGGCCAAGTGGCTGAACGCTCCGGTAATTTTAGTTGTGGATGCCAGCAGTATGGCACGGAGTATTGCCGCCCTGGTCCATGGCTTTAAAACGTATGAGCGGGATCTGCGGTTGGGAGCGGTGATCGCCAACAAGGTAGGAAGTGACAGCCATGCTCGGTTTCTGTCCGAGGCCATGGAATCGGTTCCTGATGTTTTTTTTTTGGGAGGGCTACCTCGATCTGAGGAGGTAACGATTCCTGAACGGCATCTGGGGTTGGTCACCTCCGATGAAGAGCCTTATCCTGCTGATCTTTTCAACAAGCTGGCCGTACTCGTGGAAGAACACCTCGATGTGAGTAAGCTCTTGGAGATGCCGGCCACCGCAGTGAGTGATGAGATTCTGCCTGGGTCGACAGCTCGCCAAGCCAGGATACGACTCGGAGTGGCACGGGACGAAGCCTTCTGCTTCTACTACCAGGATAACCTGGACCTGCTCACCCACTTTGGTGCCGAACTCTGTTTTTTTTCTCCGGTTCGGGATTCGAATCTTCCTGCAAATGTTGCGGGTCTGTATCTGGGTGGAGGTTACCCTGAACTCTATGCTAGGAAGCTAGCAGAGAATGAAAGCTTGAGAAGAGAAATTCTGGCGGCAGCTCACAAAGGAATGCCCATATTCGCCGAATGCGGCGGTTTCATGTACCTTAGCCGTTCAATTGAGGTGGAGGGGACTAACTACCCCATGGTGGAGCTTTACCCTTTCAGTACAAGGATGCTTCCGCACCGAAAGGCCCTCGGCTACCGCGAGGTAGTTCTCAAAGAGGATAGTTTGTTGGGGCCAAAGGGACTGAAGGCTCGTGGCCACGAGTTTCATTATTCTGAATTAATCGGGGATCCTGGGAAAATTCCCGACCTTTTCCGGTTGAGCAGTCGTGAAGGAATCGAAGTCGGCACAGATGGTTTCATGCTCAACAATACCCTGGCGGGCTACATTCATCTGCACTTCGGCAGTAATCCGGAGATGGCCGCCAATTTTGTAGATCGATGCAGGGAGTACCCAGACAAAAGCTAGTTGCAACGAGCAGTTCCCTGTAGGAGCAAGCTTCCTCCGGGCCGTAGGCCCCTCTGGGCCGGAGGCTGCTTGCGGTAAAAGGATGTATAGGTATTGGACAGCATTTTTACCCCATGCTCTCTGCTCCATGCCCCATGCTGTTTATGCAACGGACGACTGACGACTGACAACTGACAACTGAGATTGCAGAAAACGAGGACGATTTCATGGCTAAGATTACCCAAGTTAAACCTTCTGAGATTGAACCGCTGAGTTTTAAAATCATCGAGGAAGAGGCAGGAGAGCACGGTCTGAAAGCTGACGAGTGGGCAGTGGTGCGAAGACTCATTCATACCACTGCTGATTTTGAATTTCTGCAAAATACCCGCTTTCACCCTCAGGCAGTGGCAGCAGGTATTGCTGCCATCAGGAGCGGAGTTGCCATTTTCACGGACACACGTATGGCCCAGGCAGGAATTACCAGGCGGCACCTGGCTCAGTTTGGTTGCGAGGTTCACTGCTATATCGATGACTCCGAGGTAGTCACTGTTGCCAAAAGAGAGAACATTACCCGTGCCGCTGCAGCCGTCTCACAAGCCAGAGAATTACTGCACGGTGGACTGGCAGTCATTGGTAATGCACCCACCGCGCTTATTGAATTGGTGAGACTCCATAAACAGGGAATACTCCAACCGAGTCTGGTTGTGGGCATGCCCGTAGGCTTTGTAAATGCTGCGGAAGCAAAAGAGCTGTTGATGGCTTCCGGGCTTGTATACATTAGTGTTAGAGGTAGAAAGGGTGGTAGTGCTGTTGCCGCCGCTGCGGTCAATGGACTTGCCAATCTGGCCGCAAAGAAAGAGTGAGGAATGGAGATTCTTACCACGAAGTGCACGAAGAGCACAAAGTAAAGAAAGGTATTGATTCCGTTTGGCTAGTGTCACGCTGAGAAACACGCGTAATCAAGTATTGCCTGAGTGGGACGAACAGAAGTCAGTGTCTCAAAATGGGTCCATGTCAATTATCAATATTGTTACTCTTTGTGTTCTTTGTGGTTCATTGCCTTACTCCGATACTGGCAGCAACCATGGCTAAGGTGGAAAGGTTGTGATGTCGGCTGTTTCAGTTCGCTACAGACAGAAGAAAAGGGGAAAACTGAGGGAGGGTTTTACCACCGGAACCGCGGCCGCTGCTGCCACGAAAAGTGCACTTCAGCTCCTGTTGACCGGTATGCCACTGAATCCGATCTCAGTGACTCTTCCTGAAGGCAGAGTCCTGAGTGTTTCTCTGCGCCGAAGCCTGTTGGACGGAAATACTTCACTATGTTCAGTTGTCAAGGATGCCGGAGATGATCCCGATGTGACCCACGGCGCAGAGATTGGAGCGCGGGTTCGGATCCTGGGGCCTACGAAAGCTAAAACTGAAATCGTGTATAAGGCCGGGGAAGGGGTTGGTGAGGTTACCAAGCCAGGACTGCCGGTAAAGGTGGGTGAGCCCGCCATCAATCCGGTCCCCAGGCAGATGATCCAGTGGGCGGTAGAAGAAGTGCTGGACGCCTGTGAAACTGGGAGGGACAAACGAGTTGAGGTTGAAGTTTTTGTCACTGACGGCGAAACTCTGGCCAAGAAGACACTTAACCCCCGGCTGGGAGTGCTGGGCGGCCTCTCCATCCTGGGCACCAGTGGAATTGTACGCCCGCTATCACACCAGGCGTACAAGGAAACCATAGAGGCGGCTTTGTCGGTGGCACGAGCTGCGGGCCGCGAACTAGTGCTGAGTACCGGCGGCAAGAGCGAACGATTTGCCAGGAGACTGCTCACCACCCTACCTGAGGAATGCTTTGTCCAGATTGCCGACTTTTTTGGATTCGGTGTGGAGGCAGCAGTTAAACTGGGCTTTACCAAGGTTACTCACTCGGTCTTTATTGGCAAACTGGTAAAAATGGCCATGGGGCTGCACTATACCCACGCCAGCAGCGCCAACATGGATCTTGGTATTTTACGGAAGATGGCTCGAGAGGCCGGAGAACCAGAGGAACTAATAAAAAGACTGGTAGGAGCAAACACTGCCAGACATGCCCTCGAGATTATGCAGGAGACGAGGAGCACAGAGAGCATTGTTCCCAAGCTTTCAGAAAGAGCCATGGAAGTGAGCAGGAACCATTCCCAAGGCAAACTGGACATTCATTTGTTTTTGTTCGACTATAATGGACAAATCATCTTTAAGGCGTAGGATGGCCAGTACACCGACGCGGAGACGCGGAGAGACGGAGACGCGGAGAATCTTGTCAACTTCGCCGCGTCGCCCCATCTCAGTGTCCCCGTGTCCCGATCCACACATGGATCGAAAGAATTGATGCAATGCTTATAATGAAACGCTGGGAAGGAACACGATGAGTAACGTAACAGTGGTGGGCACGGGTGTTGGTCCTAAAGACCTGACCGAAGCGCACCGGGAGGCTATTGAGGCAGCCGAAGTGCTGGTGGGCGGGAAACGGCAGCTTGCCGTTTTTGCTGGACAGAGCGAGAGAACATGGGTCCTGGGCGCAAATCCTGCCACAACGCTGGAGGCGGTGAAACAGGAGGCCGGTGGCAAGCGAGTGGTGATCCTGGCTTCGGGAGATCCTCTTTTTTTTGGCATAGGCAACCTGGCTGTGAAGGTTTTTGGCCCTGAAAGCGTTTCGTTTCTTCCCAACGTTACCGCCCTGCAAAAAACATTTGCTCGACTCAAGTTGCCGTGGAACGGAGCTCGAACCATTAGTGTACACGGACGTAAGCCGATGGAATTCTTTCCTGCGCTTGCCGATCCAGGGTGCATTGCCATCTATACGGACCCTGAGAATACCCCAGACCGGTTGGCTGAGCTACTCCTTGAATTTGGCATGGCCAACCGCAAAGTGGCAGTGGTGGAAGAGATAGGCTCAGAGGGAGAGCAGTGTTTGGAGACCGATCTTGCGACCGCAGCTGGGAAGCAATTTGCCCCGCTCAATGTAATGGTCCTCTACCCGCTTGAAGAACAGCAAGGAACAATCCGATTTGGTCTTGAAGACGAACGATTTCGGAAGGAGAAATCCCTGATCACCAAAAAGGAAGCACGCGCCCTGATTCTGGCCGAACTCCAAGTAAGAGAAGATGCGGTCATGTGGGATGTGGGAGCAGGTTCTGGTTCAGTGGGGATTGAGGCGGTCAGGATTGCGCCGGGTTTAAGGGTCTATGCGATCGAGAGGGATCAATCCAGATTAGAAATGATTCAGGAGAATGTACAGGAGTTAGCAGGTTTTGGGGTCAAAACGGTTCAGGGTGAGGCTCCTGGGATTTTACTGGATCTGCCGGACCCGGATCGGGTATTTGTCGGCGGCAGCGGCGGCAACCTCGCCAGCATCTTGGAGTTTGTGGAGCAACGGCTCCGGCCTGAAGGTCGGGCGGTGGTGAGTGTGGTTACCCCGGAAACTCTTAGTCTGGCTCAGCAATTTGTTGAGAAAACTAATCTGGCTCACGAATGGTTACTATTGCAAATAAGCCGCACTGTTCCCATCAAGTCGGGTAAGAAAGAGAACCAGGGTGCTCTCATGAGTCGCTTCCAGCCGCAAACACCGCTCTTCCTTCTCAGCCTGTGGAGGGCATAAAACTGAAAACCATTGAAAAGGGCATAGTCTATTTTATTGGGGCAGGTCCGGGTGATCCGGAACTGATCACAGTACGCGGTGCTAACATCATTAAGGCCGCAGACCTGATCGTCTACGCCGGTTCCTTGGTGCCGCAGGCTCTTTTGGCCCAGGCAAAGGAGGGGACAAAAATCCATGACAGCTCCAGTCTCAGCCTGGAGGAAACCCACGCGCTTCTCACTGAAGGTGTCGGAAAAGACCTTATTGTGGCCCGGGTACACACGGGCGATCCAGCGTTATACGGTGCCATTCAGGAGCAAATCCAGTTACTGCAAAAGGAAGGGATCCCATGTGATGTGGTGCCCGGGGTCACGACGGCCTTTGCGGCTGCGGCTGCCCTTGGGCGGCAGTTCACTCAGCCCGGTGGTAGCCAGACCCTGATTTTCACTAGACTGGCAGGACGGACGCCGGTCCCTGAGAGCGAGAATCTGGGTGGGCTTGCTCAGCACCGATCAACTCTGGTTATTTATCTCAGCGTAAGCCGAATTCGTGAAGTGGTGGCCGAGCTAGAGCAAGGATATCCGGCTGACACACCGGTGGTAGTCGCTTATCGGGTGGGCTGGCCGGAGGAAAGATTTATCCACGGCAAGCTGGCAGATATTGCCCAGAGGGTGGAGGAAAGTGGGATAAGGAGACAGGCGGTGATCTTGGTGGGTGAAACGTTGAGGGGAGAATTGAAGGCTCGCAGCAAACTGTACGATCCCACCTTTGACCACGGCTTCCGGACGTCTCAGCAGGAGGGAGAAGCTGGGCCGCAGGGTGTGGCTGTGATGGCTCTGACTCCTGGAGGAAGCAAGCTGGCCACTAACATAGCCGCCAACATTGAAGGGACCAGCCTCTACCTGCCAAAGAAAGAAAGCTCTGGGTTTGCGGAAGCGCACGCCTTTACTGATTTCAAAACCACTTTTGTCAACTGTTTCAAGAAACATAAAGGGCTTGTGTGTGTGATGGCCACCGGTATCGTAGTGCGGCTTCTTCCTGCTTTGCTGGAGGGGAAGGAGAGCGATCCGGCCGTGGTGGTGGTTGATGAGATGGGTCGCAATGCAATTAGCCTTGTTTCCGGACATCTGGGAGGCGCCAACCGTCTGGCCAGAGAGGTGGCGGCTGTTACCGGCGGTCAACCGGTAATCACCACAGCCACAGATGTCCAGGGAAAGCCCAGTTTTGATGAACTGGCCGAGCACGCCGGGCTGGTGATCGAAAACTTGGACAGGGTCAAGACTTTGAACATGGCTGTATTGGAGGAGCGGCAGATTGGCCTGTTTGACCCCGGAAGGTGGCTTCAGCCTCTCGTCCCTGATTCTGCAGGGATAAAGGTATTAAAGGGGTTGGAGGAAGCCAGGGTGGCGGAACTGTCTGGTTGGATATATGTAGATGACATGCTCGGTTCTTTTGAACCGCCTCCCTGTCTGGTTTTGAGACCGAAAAGCCTGGTAGTGGGAGTGGGATGCAACCGGGGAACCACTGCGACTGAAATTGGCGCAGCTGTAGACAGAGTATTCCGGGATCAAGGTTTGAGTCTTTTGGCTGTTCGCAATGTGGCCACGGCAGAGCTCAAGAAAGATGAGGATGGGTTGAATGAGTTGCTGGAGCAACGCGGCTGGACATCGGCCTACTACTCGGCCGATGAGTTACAAGCAGGCGATTCAGTGCCAACCCCCTCAGAGGTGGTGAGGAAACACGTAGGAGTTGAAAGCGTATGCGAGAAAGCGGCGGTGCTCAGCGCCGAAACCAAGGAACTGTTGGTCGAGAAAAAGGTTCTGGGGAACGTCACCGTGGCAGTGGCCAGGGTCGGCTCTATATTGTGAGCCTGGGCCCCGGGAGTGAAGACCATCTAACTCCCGCGGCACAAAGAGCCCTGGATGAATCGCATCTGGTGGTGGGCTACCGGACCTATGTGGATCTCATCAAGCCCATCCTCGGCAATCAAGAAGTGGTGGCTACGGGGATGCGCCAGGAATTGGAGAGGGTTCGAGTGGCTCTGGATCGGGCCTTGGCTGGCGAGACTGTATCACTGGTTTCAAGTGGAGATGCAGGGATCTACGGGATGGCCGGGCTGGTTTTGGAGATGTGCCGAGCTAAGGGAATTTCCTTGTCACCAGAGCCGGACGGGTTTCAGATTACTTTCGTTCCAGGGGTGCCGGCTTTTGCCGCGGCCGGTTCTCTTTTGGGCGCTCCGCTTATGCACGATTTTGCCGCAATCTCGCTCAGCGATCTCCTCACTCCTTGGGAGGTGATTGAGAAACGGGTTAGGTGCGCGGCAGAAGGGGACTTCGTCATCAACCTGTATAACCCGAAGAGCAAGAGACGGGACTGGCAAATCGGCAGGGTCCGCGAGATTTTGCTTGAAAGT
>Ga0255058_10002142_pt1 | contig 10970 bp, 9 predicted proteins | sample Cases_109_9_MG_FD_188637 | JGI IMG/M metagenome (GOLD analysis project Ga0255058, IMG submission 188637) | Seawater microbial communities from Amundsen Gulf, Northwest Territories, Canada - Cases_109_9 | ecosystem: Environmental > Aquatic > Marine > Gulf | place: Canada: Northwest Territories... | reverse complement strand
TCGCCGACGATCGTGGCGGCGCCCAAGGTACCGATGAAACCCCTACAGGCCGCTCTACTCGCCGGGGTTGCGCTGCTGGCACTCCTGGTGGGCTACCTCGTGATGCGCACGCGGCAGCCGCCGTTGCTGCCGCCCGACGTGGACCATGCGCGGTTCGTCACTGCCGAGGCCTGCCTGGGTGCGTGCCACGGCCTGGCGGGCTCCTCGCCGCGCGGCAAGAACCACACGCCGCGCCTGGATTGCATGGATTGCCACGGCCGCGAGTAGACCAGGAATGCTCGTCGCGGTTCCGCAGGCTTCTCAGACGGTGGAAGGGTCCGGAGCTTCGCGGGTCTCGAGGCCGTCGAACGGCGAGGGCGCGGATCCCAGCAGGCAGAGGAACTCGGAGAGGACCATCGCCGTCGCTCCCCAGACCTTCTCGCCGCCGACCAACAGGTACGGGACCTCGTACGCGCGGCTGCCGTGCACCTGCCGCTCGACCCCCAGCCGGGACGGATCGCAGAGCTCGTCCAGCGAGACCTCCACAATCTTCGCCACCTCGCCCAACTCCGGGCACAGGTTCGGGCGGCGGTCGGCGACGCCGACGATCGGGTACAACACGAACCCGCTGACCGGAATGTGCAGCGGCGTCAGTGGACCCAGGATGCGCACCGCGCCGGGATCGACTCCGATCTCCTCCTGGGCTTCGCGCAGAGCGGCCTCGATGGGCGACTCCCCTGCCTCGACCGCCCCGCCGGCCAGGGCCACCTGACCAGCGTGTTGGGGCAGGCTCGGGTCGCGCACGGTCAGCACCGTGTGCACCGTCTCGGCCTCGCCGGCGGGATAGAGCAGCAGCAAGCCGGCCCCCTTCCGGCAGTCGGCGGGGATCACGCCCGGCTGCCAGCCGTCGCGAGGCCGGGGCGCCAGTCGTCGTTGCCCGTCGAAGCCGGGAAGCGGTTCCTCGAATCGCTCTTCGAGCCTGCGGACCAGAATCTCGATACTCGTCGTGCTCATCCGCTGGTCGTGCTCATCTGCTCCTCAAGCTCATCAAGCCCGTTGACTCATCGACTCATCGACGGACCCCGCCGTCGAACAACGCGAGCTGATCACCGGCGCGGGCCGGGATCCGGAAGCGGGAACGATCCAGCTCGGTGCGCTCGACGTTGAGACCGTACCGGCGGCAGGCCAGTTCGAACCGTCGGCGCAGCAAGTCGGCGTGCGGCCCCTCGCCACGCATCCGCGAGCCGAACCGGGGATCGTTCAGCCGGCCACCGCGCATCTCGGCCAGCCGGGACAGGATCTTCTTCTTACGGTCCGGATAGTGGACGTCGAGCCATTCGACGAACAGCTGCTTCACCTCGTAGGGCAACCGCAACAGAATGTAGCCGGCGGACCGGGCCCCGGACTGTGCGGCCTCCTCGAGGATCGATTCGATCTCGGCATCGTTCAGCCCGGGGATCATGGGAGAGGCCAGCACGCCCGTGGGCACCCCCGCCACGGTGAGTGAGGCGAGGGTTTGCAGTCGTCGCTCGGGCGTGGCGGCGCGAGGCTCCATGCGGCGCGCAAGGGTCCGATCCAGGGTCGTAACGGATAGGTAGACCGAGACCAGACCCTGCGCGGCCATCGGACCCAGCAGGTCGAGATCGCGCAGGACCAGGTTCGACTTGGTGACGATGCTCAGCGGATGCCGGAACTCGCCCAGCACCTCCAGGATGCCCCGCATGATCCTCAGCCGGCGCTCGACCGGCTGGTAGGGGTCGGTGTTGGTACCCAGGGCGATCGGCGAGACGCGGTAGTCGGGCTTTCGCAGGGCCTTTCTCAGCAGCTCGGGTGCGTCGCCCTTGAAGAAGATGCGACTCTCGAAGTCGAGTCCCGGAGAAAGGTCGTGGTAAGCGTGAGTGGGCCGGGCGAAACAGTAAATGCAACCATGCTCGCACCCCTGATAGGGGTTGATCGAGACCTCGAACGGGATGTCCGGCGAATCGTTGCGTGTCAGGATGCCCCGCGAGCGGAGCGGTGTGACGGTCGTGGTCAGTCTCGGCGCGGTCTCGTCGAGGCTGCCCCAGCCGTCATCGAACGGCGTGACCTCGTGAGACTCGAAGCGCCCGCAAACGTTGCGAACCGCTCCACGCCCCTTGATCGGCGGCAGCCGGATCTCGTCGTCGCCGGACATGCATCCCTTTCGCCCCGTACGTCGACCGCGGCGCGCACATCACGAACGGGTGTAGATGATCTCCATCGTCTTGCGATACTCGCCGTCGTCACCTTCTTCCCAGTTCTCGAAGGTGTACATCGAGGTGCTGCGCAGTGTGGTCACCGACTTGATCTTCTTGACGTTGCCGGTTTTGGCATCTAGCCGCTCGGAGAAGGCGGTGATGACCGTCCTGTCGTCGTTGCAGGTGCCGCGGAAGTAGAAGATCTCGGTGTTCTCGTTGTCGACCCAGGTGGCGACGTGTTCCTGGCGGGCGTTGTCGAAGCCCTCGTAGCCCATGCCCGTGAACTTCCTGCCCATCATCTCGCCCTTGAAATCCGACTGCAAGAAGCGGCCACCCATGATCATGCTGTTGCTCATGGAACCGCTCATCTCGATGGGTTCGGCGTCGGGACCGGGGTAGATCCGAGTCTTGGCCTGCCAGCGTCCGACGAACTTTTTCATGTGCTCGTGGTGCGAACCCGGAGCGCCGGGATGACCGGGCTTGTCCTTGCCGGCCTTGGTCCACGGGCTGGTGTTCTTCGTGGCACGGCCTAGCTCTTGGCCGAGGGTCAGTGAACCCCCGCCGGCGACCAGCCCTACGACCAGGACCGTGATCAACCAGTTCCGTTTCGTTCTTCGTCGAGGGAATCGCACTACAAACCTCCTGATAGTCGTCGAATGTTCGCCTTGGGCAGCCGAACGCCTTCCATTGGGTTTCGAGAAGGTACGCACGGCAGCCGTCGGGGTCTAGCTTCAGCCGGTGGACGTTCTACCCTAGCCCGAGGTGCCAGTTTGCACCAACCGAAAGACGAAAGCAAGGCGAATATGCTTGGTGGCCTCTTCGCTCCGACCGCGGCGTGTCGCCGCGTGGGCGCGCGGCGCCTCGCCGACACGATTGCGGGCGCGGCCGGTTCGTGAAGGTCGTCGGTTGCTGGGCTCCGGACCGTTTGGTATAAACCCGGCGCCCACCGCCGTGCCGACGTAGCTCAGATGGTAGAGCGGCTGATTCGTAATCAGCAGGTCAGCGGTTCGATCCCGCTCGTCGGCTCCAATTGACTCAGAGCGCAAGACAACGCCGCCGCCGCGTTGATGATGCCCCTCGGACGCCTATCTGAGCTTTCGAATCAGCGCAGCGATCGGTGGTGCCGGCTGTTCCCGAAGATGGCTCTTGACACCCTCGATGAGTCCTTCTTGGACGCGCGTCACCACGGCGAGGACTTCGGTGGGACTCTGGGTGACGGAGAAGCCACAAGCCGACTCGCGCATCTGCGTCCCGACGAGGCTGATCAGAAGGGCCTCCTCATTCATGCCACCATCGACTTCCTTTCCGAGTGCTATCAAGGTCGGGACATCAAGTTGCGTCTCTTGCTCGAAAAACCAGGCGAGATCGTAGAGGTCCTTTTCGCTTGCGCGACTCACCAATGTCGCGGCCTTCATCTTGAGGAGCGTCTCCACGGTGGCCACCATGACCCCATCGTCCGCCTCGATACCAGAGCCGACGGTAAACAGGTTCGCATCCAGAACGACTTGAGCCGTGAAGTCGTGTCCGTCGAGAGCGCAAGCCGCGTGATAGAAGCGCGCTGAGCTTCTCTCGCCCGCCAAAGCGGAGCCGAGTTCTCCGAGGGACTTGACGGTAAGGACGGCCGCCTTTTGTGCCAGCGTATTCTCGGTGAATAGATCCAGATCGTCGGAGCGTCGGTGGCTCGCGTAATACCCGGCGAGAGCGGTCCCGCCGACCAACATGGTGCCATCGATGCCCTGTGCAAAGACGTGCGTCAGCGCCCGATAAAGAGGACGCGGCAAGACTTCCGCGGCTAGGCCGCTTTCTGGCTTTCGTGCCAGACCCATAGCGTTTCGAGCTCAGACCGTCGCACGGGTTGGATATGTCGCTTGTAGTTCGGGAATTCTATCCAGACAAACGAGCCAAGGGTCGCCTCCGCGGCGAAGAGACCATAGACTTCCACGAATCGACCGAGCGCCCGCGGATCCCGGTCATTCAATGCCACGGCAAGATCATCGAGATCCGGAAAAACGCGATCCCAGAGCAACGTTGCACGCAGTTGCGCATGGGTTTCCGGCTCGAAACAAGGAAGCGGCTTCGCGAGTTCCTCAACCGAAACGCCGAGCACCTGGCTCAATCGGATGAGGTGCCGGCTTTGAAGATTGGCTTCTTCTCCGCGAAACCACAGCGACACGGCTTGCCGGCTCACGCCGACACGTCGAGCGAGTTCAGCGCGAGTCCAGCCCCGGGCCTTGAGGAGTGCCTGTAACGTTCTAACATTCATCGTCTGTGTAGTTTAGCTCCGCTCGGAACAGTCTGTCAAGTAGACTTGACGCCCACGCGATCCCCTGGCCCTGCCGACTGATCTGGATCCCCCATGCCACCTTCCCCCAGCTTGCGGAGAAGGCGGTAGTTGCCGATGCGTCTCGGCGGGCCAGAGGGTCGCTTACCGACCCTTCCATGGCCTCCCACGATCCGGGCTGCGCCGGGAACTCCAGGGGCATGTGCGGGACAAGAGTGAAATCACGCACGCCCGCTTCGCGCCGTGGGAGGTATCGATTCGTACGAAGACGGAGGGCCGTAAGTATCGCGTAGGATGCGACTTGTGCGGACACCTGATCTACGCCGATCGGAGATAACCTCCCACAGAAGACCTGCTCGACAAAGAACCGGCCTCGCGAAACCTCCCACAAAGCTCCCAGAGGTTCCAAAACAAAGGAGATAACCGGCAACACCGGCTGTTTCGTAATCAGCAGGTCCGCGGTTCGATCCCGCTCGTCGGCTCCAGTACATGCAGTCCCTTCAGCACTTCTCCGAATCCGTGAGTCGGATCATGCCCACTCGTGTCAGCGGAAGGTGTGTTCTGCGGTGATGATGGGAGGCAACGCGGTCGACGGCCGTGCCAACGCGATGTTCCTGAGCACGAACGCGCTGGCGATACCCGAAAGCAGGAGCAGTGCCGTGAAGAACACGAACGCCGCGTCTACCCCGGTCTCGGAGATCTGCGGGGGTTGCTGGAAGAACCACGGGGCCGTATCCGAGGCGCCGGTGACGAAGAAGATCGTGTCGAGCCCGGCGTGGCACAGGATCGCCGGCAAGATCGAACCGGCGCAGTAGGTCAGCGCGCCCAGCATGGCCGCCATGGCGATGAGCAGCGCCCAGCGAGCGGCGCCGTCTGCATGGTTCAGGTGCGCCAGCCAGAACAAGAGCGAGGTGACCGCAACGGCCATGACGGGACCGAGCCGACGCTCGAGCCCTCCCTGCATGTACCCACGAAAACCGGCCTCCTCGGAAATCCCGGCCGTGATCGAGACCATGACCAGACATGGGTAGAGCGTCCACCAGGGCAACATCGAGATGTCGAACGGTTCCTCGGGGATCACCTGAAAGCGGTAGACGGTGTTCACCACCGAGGTCAGGAACATCAGGAACACGAAGAAGTAGACGGCGGACCAAGCCCACTGCTGACGAGTGATCCTGCCCGCGCGAAGTGCCCGGCGCCGCCCTGCCGAGGTGGATGCCGGCCAGCCCCATCCGCCGAAGTAGCGGAACCACAGCCACAGCCAGATCAGCCCCAGCGGAACGCTCCAGGGAATCCGCGGCGCGACCTGGAGATTCGCGAGGAATAGGGCGAACCACCCGTTCTGCATCACGCTGAACACGAACAGGCCCGAAAGGACGGCGCGTAACGGCAACGGGATACGCCGCCACAGCCGGACAACGATGCCGCTCTCCGGGGTGGGGTCGACCTCGGACGGATGGTGCGCGAGAACCTCAGCCTTTTCTTGCATGGTCCTTCTCCTTCGCGGCGGATCGTAGGGCACGCAGAGCCTCGTCACACCACGCTAATCGGGCGCCGACCTTCAGCACGCCGTGCCGCAGGGTCAGCAGGAAGATCAGGGCTTCGTTGCGTCGTTCGGTGTCGCTGCGCTTTGGCGCTTCCGTGGGCAGGACTTCCTCGAGTTCGTCGGGTAGGGCGCGGTCGCGCACGGCGCGGCGTAGGATTCGCTCGGAGTCGGCATAGAGTTCCTGCACTTCGCGTTGTTGCTCGCGGTACTCCTCCAGCAGGCGGATGCTCTCGACGGGAGGTTGGCGCGAGCAGAGGAAGAACTTGAGCTGCAGCTCGTTGCGTGTTCGAGGAAGATCAGTGGGTTCGCGGAGCCAGGCCTGCATCTCGCGCCGTCCTTTGGCGGTGATGCAGTAAACGTGGCGGGTGCGCCTGCCGTGGCGCCGCTGTTCCTTGCGGCTGGCCAGGCCCGCGACGACCAGCCGGTCCAGCGTGGGGTAGAGCGAGCCATAGCTCTCGTGCCAGAAGTAGGATAGCCCGACCTCGATCAGCTTCTTGATGTCGTAGCCCGACATCGGCTTCCAGGCCAGCAGGCCCAGGATTGCGAACCAGGTCTTGTTCCGCTTCGGGGACCCGGAAGGGTATTTTCTCGGTTTGCTGGCCGCCATTCCGCCTCCCACGCTCTCACTCGCGCGAGGATTGATATATCGATTCGATATATCTAATATACCATTACGATACATGTGACCGAATGGTTACAGGACCGCTCAAAAAAACGTCCCCCGGCAAGAAAATCGACTGGATCATCGGGTCTCGAACGTCTTTTAGAGGAGATGGCGGGACGTCCAGGGGCAATCGCGGGACAGTGCGCTCTGACGCACCGACGGTTGCGCGCTCTGGGAGGTTATCGAATTTGCAGGCGCCCGAGGTGATCTTGCCGTCTTCACCGGGTTCCGCTCCGCTCCACCCGGCGGCAACCACCTTTGCTCTAATGGGGGCGGGTCACTGGCATAATGCTTATTGTCGGACTGCGAATCTGGCTCGCACCTTTTGAATACTTAGCCGCAAGAAGGGGCGGGGATGAGCCTTGCGGATCAGGATCGGAAGAATCGCAGGCGTCGCGGGTACGGACGGGCCAAATCTACAAGCGGGACCCCTATGCGGAAGTCGAAATATCGAGATGTTGCGTTAATCACGCTAATCACAGTAGTGCTGCTTGTTAGTGTGGAAGGGGTCTCTAGTTTTGTTGTCGCCTTTTCCAAACTCGAAGGCAGTCGAATCGTCGCGGAAAGACTGCATACAGAGTACGACCCTTTGCTCGGCTGGATCAATAGGCCCAATATTCACGTTCAGGATATGTACGGGCCGGATAAGTCTCTAAACACTAATTCACAACGCTTTCGTAGTGATCGCGATTTTGATTCTGATGTCCCCGCCTGCAAGCGCCGCTGGATATGCAGCGGCGACTCCTTTACTTTTGGCTTCGGTGTTGATGATGATCGGACCTGGTGTGCTCTCTTGTCATCCATGGTCCCGAATACAGAAACGGTCAATATGGGGCAGGGTGGGTATGGATTAGACCAAGCTTATCTTTGGTATATGCGCGATGGTATCTCGTTGCAACATGATCTTGTGATTCTCGCTTTTGTCACCGACGATATCAACCGGATGGCGTCGGATCAGTTTCTCGGTTATCCCAAACCTCTCTTGTCGGTTCAGGATCAGCAGATCCTGACACCCGCCGCCCCGCTGCCAGAGCCCCGCTTGCTGGATCGTGTTCTCCCGAGGTACAGGCCACTTATTGCACGACTCTCGGTCATGCAACTATTAGATAAGGCTTTGGGTAGAGAGAGGGTTGCTAACGTCTCCCTGAACAATAATCAGTTGCTTGAGCTTACTCTGTCCATTTTCGCTTCGGTGAATGGCTTCAGCAAGAAACATGACCGCACAGCTTTGCTGGTTCATCTGCCGGTTCAAGACGACTACAAGGACTCACCGAACTTGAATGAAGTGATGGATTTCTTCACGGTCAGTACGAAGCAAAACGGCTGGATCTATTACAACCTGGTGGATGATTTTAAGAAGCTAATGCCTCACGAAGTGCCCCAGCTATTCATTCAACAAGATTTGCCAGGCTTCAACGGGTCGCGGGGCCATTATACTGAGAAGGGAAATCAGTACATAGCTGAGCTTATTGTTAGGCACTTGAGTGGCAATCCAGCAACAGCCGAGTATGTCCATGCACGAGACTAACGAGCCGTTAACGGGACACCTCTTAAGTAAACTGTGAACAGGACTTACAGGGACCGCCGCCGTGAAGATACCGGAAATAACCTCCCACAAGCCACGGGATCGGCGAAGAAGCGTCCGCCGATGACCTCCCAGATAACCTCCCAAGGGGTCGTTACCGGCTGATTCGTAATCATTTGAATCGCATCGATCTCGCTTGCCGAAAGCCACCGTATTCAACGGAATCCCATGATCGACCGTGAACTGGCGCACCCCTCTGCTACCGTCTTGCTACCAGTTCGCCCGGCATCCGCTCGCCTAGCCGACCCCGCGGCTCACTGCTCGGGGAGCTTGACCACTTTCGGGGCGACGCGGCGCCTGAGGGGCTTCTCCTGTTCAGCCACGTAGGCAAATCCAAGGCCTCCGCGCCGATGATGTAAAGCATTCTTGAGGTCCGATCGAGGCGCCCGGGCGTTCGACGGACTCCGACTGGGTCAGCGTGGCCGCGGCGCGTGCGGCTTCGTCCGCTTCCGGCACCGTCGGCGAAGCCAGAAACTCGCCGGCCTCGTCGTGGGCCGCGAGCAGGGCCTGCACCTGCGCGCGAAGCTCGCGGTCTTCACCGCAGGCCGAAGCGACGTAACCGTCTCTCTCCGGACCGCTCTTCTCCAAGGTCTCATGGAAGATCTGCTTGGCACGCTTCCAGGTGTTGTTGGTCATCGGTTCCTCGACAGGGATCTACTTCCGTTTCTTTACCTCTGCAACGATCGCCTCGAACTCGGTATCGTCGTGGAAGGACGCTAAATCAGAGTCCTCGAGCATATAATCGGCATCATCCCATCCAGCCTCTACAGCCTGGCTAAGCCAGTCCAGAGCCTTGACCCGGTTGCCGCGAACTGCCTCGAGGCAGCCTAGGTTGTAGAGAGTACGCGCTGCCTCCGGTTGTTCGGTCGAGAGATTCTTGAGGTACAGCTGCTCCGCCTCTTCGTAGCGACCCTGGCCAGCATGAATGTTGGCAAGGCTGTTCCTGAGGTTGAGCCAGTCCGGGTGATCGTCTCCGTGGACGCGGTTGCGGGCCTCGAGGGCTTCGACGTACAGAGGCTCGGCCTCTTCGTAGCGCTGCTGGTTCGAGTATAGACCGGCAAGGGAGAACATGGACCAGATCGTGTATTGGTGGTCGTTCCCCGCCACACGTTTGTAGGCGGGGATTATCTCAACGTACAACCGCTCCGCTTCTTCGTAACGGCCCTGGCTCTTGTACTCGTTGGCCAGGGCGTGCTTGGAGATGAGCGTCTGGGGGTGATCGCTTCCGAGCGCCCGCCTCTTCGTCTCGAGGGTTTCGAAGTGAAGTTGTTCCGCCTCCTCAAGACGATCCTGACTGAAGTACACGCGGGCCAGAGCGTACTTGGAAGAGAGCGTCTCCGGGTGCTCTTCGCCGAGCACCCGTTCCCGGATCGCCAGGATCTCGAGGTGCAGCCGCTCGGCATCCTCGTAGCGATCCTGACCTGCATAGGAGTGGGCCAGGCCGGTCATGGAACGGAGAGTCTCCGGATGCTCCTTTCCGAGTACTCGCCTGGAGGCAGAAAGGGTTTCGAGGTAGATCCGTTCGGCTTCGGCGCTACGGCGCTGCTGCACGTACAAAGAGCCCAGGTTGTTCATAGAGCGGAGCGTCGACGGGTGCTCGTCGCCGAGCACCCGCTTGCGGATCACGATCGCCTGCTCGAACAACGGTTCCGCCTGCGGGTAGAGACTCAGTTCCCGGTAGGCTACACCCATCGCGTCCGCCAGTTCCGCACGGGCTTCCGGCTGATCGATTAGCGTCTCATCGATCTTCTTCGCTCCCTTGTCCAGCAACTCCCGCGCCGTGATGATTCCCCCTCGGCTCTTGTCGAGGTCAGACACCGTGAACAGCTCCTTCAGAAACTCAGCTACACGGTTGGCTCGGTCGCGCTGGTGAGCGATTCGCCCTGCCTGCACCGTCATCGTCACCGCAAAGCCAACCAGCACCAGCAGGCTTGCCGCTGCGACGCTCACGCCGATTTTGTGGCGCCGTACGAACTTCTTGGCACGATAGGGCATACTGGGAGGGCCGGCCTGTACCGGCTCGTCTTTCAGGTGTCTGCCGAGATCTCCCGCAAATTCGTGCGCTGATCCGTACCGGCGTGCGCGATTCTTCTCCAGCGCCTTCATCACGATCCAGTCGAGATCGCCTCGGACAAACCTAGTTAGGCTGTTGGGTTCGACCTTCCTATGCTTCGCGACTTCGGCCAGCGCACCACCCAGCGTGCTCAACCTCGTCGACGGCTTCGGAGGCTCCTCCTCCCGAATGATCCGCTGCATCTCGACGTAACCGGCCTGCCGTAAAGCCTCGATGTCGAACGGCGTCGTCCCCGTCAGCAGCTCGTACAGCAATACCCCCAGCGAGTAGATGTCGCTGCGCGTGTCGATATCCAAACCGCTCATCTCCGCCTGCTCCGGGCTCATGTAAACGGGCGTACCGATGAACTGGCCGTACTCGGTGAATAGCGTCTTCTCCGTCAGACGCTGGCTCGTTGCCTTGGCGATCCCGAAGTCGATCACCTTCGGCACCGGCTTCCCGTCGTGGAGCGTGACCAGCACGTTCGACGGCTTGATGTCGCGATGGATGATTCCCTTCTGGTGGGCGTGCTGGATCGCGCTGCACACCTCAGTGAACAGGTCCAGGCGTTCACGCGTCGTCAGACGGCCGGTGTCGCAATACTCCGTGATCGGCACACCCTTGACCAGTTCCATCACGAAGTAGG
>Ga0255058_10002141_pt1 | contig 10970 bp, 5 predicted proteins | sample Cases_109_9_MG_FD_188637 | JGI IMG/M metagenome (GOLD analysis project Ga0255058, IMG submission 188637) | Seawater microbial communities from Amundsen Gulf, Northwest Territories, Canada - Cases_109_9 | ecosystem: Environmental > Aquatic > Marine > Gulf | place: Canada: Northwest Territories... | reverse complement strand
CGAGAGAGCGTCGAACGATCTCCGATCTGGATCATGCGTCAGGCGGGCCGCTACTTGCCCGAGTACCGCGAGGTACGCAACCGCGTCGACTTCGTCACGCTGTGCAAGACGCCCGAGCTGGCCGCGAAGGTGACCCTGCAGCCGATCGACCGCCTGGGTCTGGACGCGGCCATCCTGTTCTCGGACATCCTCGTTCCGGCGGGCCCGATGGGTTTCAAGGTCGAGTTCAACCCCGGCCCCGTGCTCGATCACCCGGTGCGCACACCGGCCGACGTCGACCGCATCCGCGTCGACGGTGCCGAGGAAGAGCTCGGCTTCGTCTACGAGACGATTCGCATCCTGCGGCGCGAGCTCGCGGGACGGGTCCCGCTGATCGGATTCGCCGGGGCGCCGTTCACCCTGGCGACCTATCTGGTCGAGGGCCAGGGCTCCAAGAACTTCGATCGGATCAAGGGGCTGCTGTTCTCGGACCCGACATCGGCGCGGCGCTTGCTGGACAAGATCGTCGCCGTCACGACGGCCTACCTGCGGGCGCAGATCGACGCCGGCGCCCAGGCGATCCAGCTGTTCGACAGCTGGGCGGGACTGCTGGCTCCGGGGCCGTACCGCGAGTTCGCGCTGGAACCGTCCCGCCGCGTCCTCGACGGCCTGCGCAACACCGGCGTTCCGCTGATCTATTTCGCCCTCAACTCCGGCCACCTGTTCGAGGAGATTCGTGACTGCGGTGCCGACGTCGTCGGCATCGATTGGCGCACGCCGATCGACGAGGCGAGCCGGCGCCTGGACCACCGCTTCGTGATCCAGGGCAACCTCGATCCGTGCATGCTGTTCGCCCCGCACGATCGGATCCGCGACGAGGCCGGCCGGATTCTCCAGCTCGGCGGGCAGGCCCCCGGGCATATCTTCAACCTGGGCCACGGGATCCTTCCGGGCACGCCCATCGACGGCGTGCAGGCGCTGATCGAACGGGTGCAATCCGCCGGCAGCGAGGTGGGATCGCGATGAGCCGCGTGGTGGCGGTGATCGGTGCGGGCGTCTCCGGCCTGGCCGTCGCCTGCGAGGTCGTCGAGCGCGCGCAGCGTTCGCCGGGCAGCATCCGTCCGTTGATCCTCGAGGCTTCCGACCGTGCCGGCGGCAACATCCGAAGCGAGCGTTCCGGCGGCTTTCTCTGCGAGTGGGGGCCCAACGGCTTTCTCGACAACGCTCCGGCGACCCTGACCCTCGTACGCCGCCTCGGTCTCGAAACCCGCCGCGTCGTCGCCCGGCCCGAGTCCGCGGTACGCTTCATCTTCCGGAAGGGTAGGTTGCGCCGCGTCCCGTCAGGTCCTGGCGAGTTGCTGCGATCGAATCTGCTGTCGATACCTGGCCGGCTACGCGTGTCGGCTGAGATACTGGTCCCCAGGCGCACCACCGCGGCCGACGAATCGGTCTTTGACTTCGCCCGTCGCCGCATCGGTCGCGAGGCCGCCTCGATCATGATCGACGCCATGGTGCGCGGCATCTTCGCCGGCGACGCCCGGCAACTGTCCGTCGCGTCGGCCTTCCCCAATATGGTCCGCATGGAGGCCGAGCACGGCGGCCTGATCCGCGCCCTGCTGGCCAAGCGCAAGCAAGCCAGGGCGGAGGGTCGAGGCGCAAACGCGGGCAAGGTGACGGGCGGCGAGCTCAACTCCTTCAAGGACGGTATGCAGGAATTGATCGACGCCATGGTTCGGCACTTGGGCGACAATCTGCGCACGGACATCACGGTGCGATCGATCTCGGACATGGGGATCCGCGGTTTCCGCATCCACTTCGACGAGGGCGCGCCGATGGACGTCGGTGCGGTGGTCCTGGCATGCCCGGCCGCACAGGCCGCGGGTATCGTGCAGGAGATGGATCCCTCCCTGTCCGCGGCCATGGGCGAGATTCCATCGGCGCCCGTCGCGGTAGTGCACTTCGGCTATCGCACCGCGGCTCTCGGCGACCAACCCACCGGTTTCGGCTTCATGGTGCCGCGGTCCGAGAAACCACGCATCCTCGGTTCGCTCTGGTCGTCACAGATCTTCGAAGGACGTGCCCCGGAAGGCTCCCGGCTGATGACGACCATGCTCGGTGGCGCCAACGACCCCGACGCCGTCAAGCTCGACGACCGCAAGCTGCTCGAGACCGTGCGTACGAGTCTGAACGCGACCATGGGCATCGTTACCCAACCCTACTTCTCTCGGATCCACCGCCATCGCCGGGGCATCCCTCAGTACACGCTCGGACATCCGCAGCGGCTTGGAGTCATCCGCGAGCGGCTCGCCGGACACTCGGGCCTGTGGGTATCAGGCAACGCGTACGCCGGCGTGTCGGTCAACGCCTGCGTCGAGGAATCACCGCGCGTCGCCGAGGAGATCCTCGAGCACCTGGCACGCACGTCGCAAGTCGAGGCCAGCTAGAGGCCTGCAAGGCCACTCGCCTTTTCGAGTTGATCGGCCACCCGGAGGAGTGTCTCCCAGTAAGATTCCATCGCCTCGGCCCTGCGCGGACGGTCGGACTCCCCCGCCTCGATGTAGGCCCGGCCGATCTCATGGGCCTTGTCCATCCTGCCCTCGAACGTCATGAACGCCATGCGATAGGTCGCGAGCCGTTGCTGGCCGACGCCGCCCACCGTTGCCACCGCGCGCTCGAGAAAACGCTCGGCGACGGCGTACTCACCGCGCTGTGCCGCTCCCGCGGCGAGATGCCGAAGGACCTCCCCACCCGGGTCGTCATCCGCCAGCGCACCGTCGAGGACGTCGCCGAGGATCCTCTGGGCGTCGTCGTCACTGGCACACGCTCGAAGGACGTAGTTACGCAGCAAAGGATCGAGCACGGATCGCAGCAGGAAGTCCACCGGCAGCGGCCGGCCCCACGTCAGGTCGTTGACGATCTGCCGGCGGGCGAAGTGCGCTCCCGAACCGGCGTGCAGGGAGTCGGGCCATATTCCCCGCATCGTCTCGCTGGACCGGAACGACTCCCACGAATCGGCCTCGGTCACTCGTCGCATGTACCCTCGTTCCGCCACGCGCCGGGCCTGGGTTCGGTGCGAGACCCGTCGCGGGAAGTCGTCGACCAGCGGTGGCGTGTCACCGATCCACTCGCGCAAGCGTTCGCCGTCCATCACGAACAGTGACGCCAACCGCTCGGGGCTGTCGATACCGAGCGCGCGTAGATCGTCGCCGATCACGGGGTCCTTCCAGGGCCTCGAGAATGCCTCGACGTCGATCGGTTGGCCAGGCCACGCGGCGCCCTCTCCAGCCTCGTTGATGCCGACCATCATGTAGTTGGTGCCCGCCCCCAGCCACAACGAGCAGTTGTCGAAGACGTTGCAGAAACCGTGCAGGATCGACTTGGCCTCGCTCTCGATCAACAGGTGCGCCGGAAGCCAGTAGGTGGCGATACCGCCGACCCGCAAACGGGCACGAATCAACTCGAAGAACTCTTGCGTGTAAAGGTTCACGACGCCCCGCGCCGCCGGGGGCGGCGGCTCCCCCGTGATCAGGTCGTAGCGGTCCTCGCGGGTTTGCAGGAAGAAACGCCCGTCCTCGATGTAAACCTCGACCCTCGGATCGTGGATCGGATTCTCTTTCGGGTCGGGGTAGACGACTTCGCTCATTTCGACGATGTCTCGTGAGAGATCGACGACGTCGATTCGCTCGTAGCTCCGGGTGTCGGTCAGGGCCTTTGCCGTGGAGCCGCAGCCGAAGCAGATCAACAACGCCCGCTGGAGGCGCGGGTGAACGGCGAGCGGCATGTAGGCAAACAGTTTCGTGTATCGCTTGCTGAGCGCCGTGGTGTCCGCCATCGTGTAGTTGTTGGTGACCAGGCGGTGGTAGTACGGCCGGCCCAGCAACTCGCGACGCAGGTACTGGGCCGTCTCGGTCAGACCCTCGCGCACGGCCACGAGCCGCTCACCTTCGAAGCCGTCGCTGGTCCAGCGCAAGTAGCTCCCTTCCATGCGGCCGAAGGGAAACAGCAGTAGCGCCAGCGCGAGCATCGCGACGGGCGCCCAGCGCTGTCGAAGGATGGCACCGCCACGCCGCGGAATCCACAGCGCGGTGAGAGCGTAGACGGCTGCCATCGCGAAGAAGGAACGTTCGAGACCCAACCGCGGTAGCAGCGCGAAACCGGCGACCAGCGAACCTACCATCGCCCCGCTCGTGTTGAGCAGCGTGAGCAGGCCGGCGGTCGTCGTCTCGGAGGCGACGGTCTCGCGGAGCGCCCTGCCCAGAAACGTGAAAGCGATACCCGACCCCATCGCCACCGGGATGATCAGAAACACCGAGACGATGACGACCTGCCAGTCGTAGTCAACCCTTGGCTGCAAGAAGCGCAGGAGGTGGATCAGGCTGCCGTAGAGCACGACGACCAGGATTCCGTTCAGCGCCAGCAGCGGTGCCAGGTGGCGGTGCGCGTCGGTGTCGCGACGGCACCAGCGGGCCGCGATGAGACCACCCAGACTGATACCGAGCAGCACCGCGGCCAACATCACGGCGAAGTTCCGACTGTGACCGTTGTAGAACAGGACGATGAACCGAAACCAGAGCACTTCCAGGCCCAGCATGGCGAAACCCACGAGGAACGCCACCCCGAGGAGTCGGCCGCCACGTCCCGTGATCCGCAGGCGCGAGGGGGTCGGTTGCGGGAACGCCGCGCCCCCCCTGCGCCGGCCACGGGCCGCCCACAGCGCCAGGGCAGCGGCCGACAGGTTCAAAACGGCCGCAAGGGCGCCGGCACCGCGCAATCCCAGCCAGGGCACGGCCCACAACTCCGCAACCAGCACTCCGGCGACGGCGCCGAGGGTGTTCCAGCCGTAAAGCATGCCGAGCACGCGGCCGAAGTTCTCTTCCTCGCGGCTGAGGGCCCGGACCAGCACCGGCAGCGTCGCGCCCATGGCGGTTGCCGGGATGAGTAGCAACAGGATCGCGAACGCACCTCGGGCGACGTCCAGCAGCAGCGGATGCTCCAGCAACGGGCGCAGCGCCCGCCCCAGCACGTTCGTCAACAGCGGGAAAGCGAGCACCAAGACCAGGCCGGGAACGGCGATGGCCAACTCGAGGCCGGCGTACAACCTCAGTGGTGAGCGAATCCGCTGCCCCCGAAGGGCGCACAGTCCGTTGCCCAGAGCCAACCCGCCCATGAAACTGCCCAACACGATCGCCGAGGCGCGAACACTGGCACCGAAGGTCAGCCCCGCAAGTTGGAACCAGACCATCTCGAAGATCAACGCCGACGCGCCCGACAGGAAGAAGACGATACACAGCTTGCGCGCCATGGAGACCGGGGCTGCCTTTAGAACGGCTTGTCGCCGTCCAGGATACGGCCGAGCCCACCGAGCACCGAGCCTTCCCCCTTGGCCTTGCCGCCGTGACGGGGCGCCGCGGCAAAGATCCGGTCGGCGAGACGGCTGAACGGGAGTGACTGCAGCCAGATCTTGCCCGGTCCGCGCAGCGTCGCGAAGAACAGCCCCTCGCCGCCGAACAGCGCCGACTTGATCCCACCCACGAACTTGATGTCATAGCTGACGCTGGGCTGGAAGGCGACGATACAGCCGGTATCGACCCGAATCGTCTCACCCGCCTGCAGTACGCGCTCGTACAGGGTGCCGCCGGCATGCACGAATGCCAGACCGTCCCCCTCCAGGCGCTGCATGATGAACCCCTCGCCGCCGAAGAACCCGGCACCGATCCGCTTCTGGAAGGCGATCCCGATGGAAACCCCTTTGGCCGCGCAGAGGAACGCGTCCTTCTGCGAAATCAAGGCACCGCCGATCTCGTCGAGGCGCACCGGGACGATCTTCCCGGGGTACGGAGCGCCGAAGGCGACCCGTCGCTTGCCGGAACCCTGGTTGGCAAAGACGGTCATGAACAACGACTCGCCGGTCAGCAGGCGCTTGCCGGCTCCGAGCAGCGAACCGAGCAGTCCGCTGCTCTGCTGCGAGCCGTCACCGAAGATCGTCTCCATCTCGATGCCGTCGTCCATGTACATCATGCCGCCGGCCTCGGCGATGGCCGCCTCCTGGGGATCCAGTTCGACCTCCACGAACTGCATGTCGTCACCAAAGATCCGGTAGTCCACCTCATGCATTCGCGTCATGCTGAATCTCCCGCGCATCGAGCATCGCGGACCGGCAAACGGGCCACTCCCCCCTTGCCGGCTCGATCGCGATTGGAGCTTCGATTATATGCGCCGGAGCGGTCGGAAGGCCGTCCCTCGACGGGTTCCTGGCGGCAGCGGCACTCCGCGAGCGTTGATCCGCTACGATACCCGAGCAGCATGGAGGTTCGAGGAATGACCGAACTTGTGGACCGAGTCGTGTTCGTCACCGGCGCCAGCGCCGGAATCGGGGCGGCGTGCTGCCGGCTTTTCGCCGCCCGCGGCGCTCGCTTGCTTCAGGTCGCGCGCCGGATCGACCGTCTGGAGGAAGCGACCGCCGGACTGCGCGCGGCCGGCGCCTCCGACGTGTTGAACCTGGAGCTCGACGTTCGCGACGGCGCCGGGGTCCTTCGCGCCGTGGAGGAGCTTCCGGACACCTGGAAGGACGTCGAGGTGCTCGTCAACAACGCCGGCCTCAGCCGCGGTCTCGCTCCCTTGCACGAGGGACGGCTCGATGACTGGAACGAGATGATCGACACCAACGTGAAGGGGTTGCTACACCTGGATCGCGCCGTCGTGCCGCTGATGGTCGTCCGGGGCCGGGGTACGGTGATTCACATCGGCTCGATCGCGGGACGGCAGATCTACCCTTCCGGTAACGTCTATTGCGCGACGAAGCACGCGGTGCGGGCGTTGACGGACGGGTTGCGGCTCGATCTGTCCGGAACCGGCGTGCGCGTGACGTCGGTCGATCCGGGCATGGTCGAAACCGAGTTCAGCGAGGTCCGCTTTCGCGGCAACCGTGAGCGGGCCGCGGGGGTATACAAGGGCATGACGCCGCTCACGCCGGAGGACGTGGCCGAGGTCGTGGTCTTCGCCGCCGGCCGGCCCGCGCATGTCGCCATCGCCGACGTGATGCTGCTGCCCACCGATCAGGCCTCGGCAACACGGATTCACCGGCGATCATGAGCCGCTGCGGACCGGACTTCCGGCGCGGCGGGGACAGGGGTCGAGGCCTGGACGTGTGGCGTGTCGCTGTCTGGATCCTGGTGCTGCTGGCAGTTCCTGCCCGGGAAGGCACCCCCGCCCAGGAGCCCGACGAGTCGGGGCCGGGGGCGCAAGAACCCACGGGCGTCGGCCTGGAAGAGCGTGCCGTTTCGCGGCTCGTGCAGCTCGACGTGACGGTCACCGGCCCGCCCGAGGTGATTCGCCGGCTGACCGCGGAGGACTTCAAGCTCAAGGTTCACTTGCGGAAGATCACCGACTTCCGCGTGGACCGTCTATGCGAACCGCCCGCCGGTGCCGACAGTGCCGGCAGCGAGTCGTCCGACGCCTTTCCCTCACCCGAGCGCACCACGACCTCGATAGCGCGCGCCCGTTCCAGCTACCTCATCTATTTCGACCAGCCGTTCCTGACGATGTCCGGGAGGATGCGCGGGATCGAGATCGCCCACGACCTGATCCGGGACCTGCTGGCGGACGGCGGCCAGGCGATGATCGTCTCCAACGCCGGACGGCTCGCGGTGCTCGAACCGTTAACCGACGACGTGCAGCGACTGATCGACGCCCTGGACCGGCTCGAGGGCGATCGCAAGCAATGGGACTTCTACGCCAGCCAGGAGCGCGACCGGACGGCCAACGTCATCAAGATGCTCAACGAAGCTGACCGCGTCGAGCGTTCGATCGCCCTGGCTCGGCGCTACCAGCGCGAAGAGCGGATCATGGCCGACAAGAGCCTGCGTCGCCTGGCCAATACGCTCACGCGGATGTACGACCTGGGCGCTCCCAAGGGCGTCTTCTACTTCGCCGACACGATGCGCTCGAATGCCGGCGCGCACTACACGCGCTTCTTCGGTTCGTCCCTCAAGGCCAGCCAGAACATCCTGTTCTCCATGGAGAGCGACCCCGCGATGGTGGCGATGCCTTTCGACAAGGTGATCAACGACGCCGCAGCCCAGGGAATCCGCTTCTACACGATCCGCCCCCAGGGGCTGCCGACCCTGGTCCAGGACGATATCGTGACCAGCCGCGCGCTTTCACGGACCCAGGGCTCTTCGGGTACCTCCAACGTCAGGCACCAGCACGCCGCCGACACCCTGGCCAACCTCGCCAGCGAGACCGGGGGCCTGGCCTTCCTGGCCGGCGAGAAGCCATCACGCATTGCCGCCCGGGTTCGCGAGGAGTTCTCCTGCGTGTATCTTCTGAGCTTCGACGCCGAGGGGTTCACCGAGGACCGGCCACTGCGCGTGATCGCCGAGTTGAGGGACAAGCCCGGGGTGAGGCTGCACGCCCGCGGCAGGGTCGTCGTGCAGAGCGAGTCGGCGAAGACCACCGCTCGCTTACTCTCCGCGTTTACCGTGCCCGGTCGCGGCGAGGGTGGCTTCTCGCTCAACGCCGGTCTGATCCCGACGGCGTTTCACGACGGGAAGTACTCCGCCCTGTTGCAGGTGAGCGTGCCCGGTTCTCCGATCCCGGGTGCCTCCTGGGAGATGGGTGCGTCGGTCATTTTCCGCGACAGGGTCAGCTACGAGACCTCGGGCAGCCTGAAGGTCAGCGCCCAGGACGCCCCCGTGGTCTACGAGAAAGAGCTCGAGCTGAAGCCGGGCTCTCACGAGATCGTCGTCGTGGCCCACGAGACGGCGACCGGTCTGCTGTCCTCCCAGACCCTCGACGTCGAGTGGCCGAAGCCGGGTCTCGAGCCGCTCATCGTCGGCCCGGTGGCGCTGGTCCAGCCGGCCCTCGGCGCCTTCCTTCGCGACGGCGAGAGCCGGACGTCGGGTTCGCTGGCCCGCGCTCCCGGCGAACGGGTGATCGCCAGCCAGCCACTGGCGATGATCGCGCTGGTCTGTCGCAGCGGCCGCAGGGACGAGGTGCGCGTCGAGCGGCGCCTCGTCGGCGAGTCGCCCGTGGAGTTCGACCCGCTGGTTCTCGACCCCTCGCAGGAACGTTGCGTGCAGATCCGCGACGTGGTGCGGGCGGACACGCTGTCCGGTGGAGTCTACCGCTACGAGATCGACCTGACGGTCGACGATGCACGCCTGAACGAGGCTCACGTCGAGTTCGAGGCCTACCGGCCCTGAACGGTGTCCTGATCCTCTTTTTTTCACGTATGCTGCTCTGGCTCAGCGCGTTTGTCGCGTCGCGGGTTCCCTGGCCCGCCCGTTCGGCGCAAGACTGATCGCAGCAGAGGCGGCCGGCTCGCCCCTGGACGGGCTCGACACTTGTCCGGAAGAGATCGACGTCACGGTAGTATGGGAGTGGACGATGAGGATGCGACACCTGCTCGGCGGCGTATGGGTTCTGGTCTTCTGCCTGGCGGCCTTCGCGGCGGCCCGGCAGGACGAGGAGCCGCGCGACGTCGGCCTGACCGAGGAGGCCGGCCGGCGTCTGGCGCAGCTGGATGTGACCATCCGCGGTCCCCGCGACGTGGTTTCCGGGTTGACCCTCGACGACTTCGAGCTGTTGATCCGCGGCGAGCAGATCGAGGACTTCTTCATCGACCGCGTCTGCCGGGACACCGGCGATGAACCGGCGGCGGCCGAAGTGGCCGAGGCGGCCGAGCCCGACAGGGACTCCCCCGCCACCGGCATCGAGACCACCACCGTCCCGTCGCACGTGGCTCCCGCGAGCTACCTGTTCTATTTCGACCAAGCGTTCCTGACGATGGAAGGACGTGTGCAGTCCCTGGAGATCGCGGCCGATCTGCTGCGCGTGCTGATTCGGAACGGCAACCAGGCGATGGTCGTCAGCAGCGGCGAGATGCTGACAACCTACACCGGCCTGACCGACGACCTGGACGAGCTGCTTTCGGCCCTCGATCGTATCGACGAGGACCCACGACAGTGGGATCCGACGGCGATGAGCGAGGAGAGCAAGATCCAGGAGGTCCTCGACGCGATGAACCCCGACGTCGACCGCTCGGCGAGCACGACCAAGGCCCTGGGTGTCGCCCGCCGGTACCAGCGCGAAGAGGCCTTTCTCACGGAGCGCTCGCTGCAACGCCTGCGCATGGTCCTCGGCCGCATGATCGATCTCACGCCGCCCAAGGCCACGATCTACTTCGCCGACCGCATGCGCTCGCGCCCCGGCGAACACTACCTGGACCTGTTTTCGTCTTCCCAGAGAGAGACCAGCGCCAACGCCAGCGCCATGGAGCTGAGCTCCTACTCCGCCATGAACAGCTTCGACGGCGTCACCCGGGAGGCCAACACGCACGGCATCCGCTTCTACTCGGTCCAGGCCGAGGGCCTGACCACGCTGACGGGGCTGAGAGGCTCCGGCGGGAGCGCCGCCGCCCGCACGACCCACATCCGCGCCGCTCAGGACAGCCTGGTCGGCTTGTCGCTCGAGACCGGCGGCCATGCTTTCCTGAACGGCGTGAAGGCTTCGAAGATCGCCCGGCGCATCGAGGAAGACCTGGCCTGCCTCTACCTGGTCAGCTTCGATCCCAGCGGATTCGTCGAGGACCGCGCGCTGGCCGTGCGCGTCCGTCTGCGCCCGCCCAAGCTGAAGGTCCAGCACCGGGGCATGATCGTCTTCCCCAGCGAGTCCACCCGCCGCACGACGAGACTGATGGCAGGGTTCGCGTCACCCAACCTGACCCAGAACGAGATAGAGATCAGGGGCACGGTGATTCCCACCGGCTTCGTGGATGGCAAGTACTCGGCGTTGGTCCAGGTGAAGGTCCCCGGCTCGCCGATGGCGGGGGCACGATGGGACCTGGGCGCCTCGCTGGTCTCCCAGGGACAACTGCGCGCCGACGATTCGCGAAGGGTCGAGGTCGCCACTCCCGGCACTCCGGTCGTGCTCGAGACCGAGATGATCTTCCGGCCCGGCCCGTTCGAGCTGGTGATGGTCGCCCACGAGAC
>Ga0255058_10002140_pt1 | contig 10972 bp, 9 predicted proteins | sample Cases_109_9_MG_FD_188637 | JGI IMG/M metagenome (GOLD analysis project Ga0255058, IMG submission 188637) | Seawater microbial communities from Amundsen Gulf, Northwest Territories, Canada - Cases_109_9 | ecosystem: Environmental > Aquatic > Marine > Gulf | place: Canada: Northwest Territories... | reverse complement strand
TCAGTGCGTTGCTGGATGTTGAGGATCCCTTGCCGGGGCACTATGTGCTCGAAGTATCGTCGCCCGGGTTGGACCGAAGGCTTATAAAACTTGAGCATTTTCAACGATTTATGGGAGAAGAGGTTCAGGTGAAATTGCGCTTTCCGATCGCAGGGCGAAAGAATTTTCGCGGCGCTCTGAGGGCCGCGGACGAAGAAAATATAGACGTCGAGGTTGACGGGGAGTCGCATCGCTTATCGAGAGCGACGATCCAGTCAGCCAGACTGATACCGACGCTTTAGCGGAGTTTAAAGGTAAATGAGTAAAGAAATTTTAATGGTTGTCGACGCCGTATCGAACGAGAAGGGTGTCGAGAAAGACATCATATTCGAGGCGATCGAAGCCGCATTGGCGTCCGCGACCCGACGACGACATGGCGAGGACATAGATGTTCGCGTGGCAATCGATCGCGAGACCGGTGAATACGACACATTCCGGCGCTGGCTGGTGTTCGAGGACGAGTCGACCGAGCTCGAGGTTCCCGACCGCGAGCTGCGCATGATCGATGCCGTGGATATCGATGAGAATGCCGAGCCGGAAGGCTTCGTGGAAGTACCGATGGAGTCCGTCGAATTTGGCCGGATTGCGGCGCAGACGGCCAAGCAGGTGATCGTGCAGAAAGTGCGCGAGGCGGAGCGCGAGCAGGTCGTCGACGAATACAAGGAACGTGAAGGGGAGTTGCTGTCCGGCATCGTCAAGCGCGTCGATCGCAATGGTGTCTATATCGATCTGGGCGGCAACGCTGAGGGTTTTGTGGCGCGAGATCAAATGGTGCCGCGCGAACCAGTTCGCCCGCAGGATCGCATGAAGGCGCTATTGACTGAAGTCCGGTCCGAGCAGCGCGGGCCGCAGTTATTTATGACCCGTACGTCGCCACAGTTTCTGGTCGAATTGTTCAAAATCGAGGTTCCCGAGGTAGGCCAGGGCCTTATTGATATCCTCGGGGCGGCCCGCGACCCCGGTCTGCGAGCAAAGATCGCGGTCAGGAGCAACGACGCCAGGATCGACCCGGTTGGCGCATGCGTCGGTATGCGAGGCTCTCGCGTCCAGGCGGTGTCCAACGAACTGGCCGGCGAGCGAGTAGACATCATTCTTTGGGATGAGAACCCGGCGCAGTTTGTGGTCAATGCCATGTCGCCGGCCGAAGTCGCATCCATCGTTGTCGATGAAGATGCCCACAGTATGGACATTGCGGTTGACGAGGAAAAGCTGTCGCAGGCGATCGGTCGCGGCGGTCAGAACATACGTCTCGCGAGCGAGCTCTCCCAGTGGGAGCTCAACGTCATGACCGAAACCGATGCCGAGCAGAAGAGCGAATCCGAAATGCGCGAACTGATCGAGTTGTTCTCGAGCAAGCTCGACGTCGACGCGGAAGTTGCGCTTATCCTGGTTCAGGAAGGATTTTCAACTATCGAGGAAGTGGCCTACGTTCCCGCCGCCGAACTCGTCGAAATCGAAGAATTCGACGAGGACATCGTTAACGAACTGAGAAATCGTGCACGCGATCTATTGTTGACCCAGGCCATCGTTCAGGAAGAGAAGATCGACGAGACTGAGCCTGCCGAAGACCTGCTGAGTCTTGAGGGCATGGATAAAGGTCTCGCATTCAAGCTGGCAAGCGAAGGCGTTGTCACCCGTGAGGATCTGGCCGAACTGGCGACGGACGACTTGCTCGAGATCAACGAAATGGATTCCGAAGAGGCAGCGGCGCTTATTATGAAGGCGCGCGCCCACTGGTTTGAAACGGAGCAGCAGGCCTGAGGTTCGGGCTGTCTGGAGTTAGAGAATGGCTGAAGTTACCGTCGCGCAATTCGCAGATGTACTGAAGGTACCTGTCGAGAAGTTGTTAACGCAGCTCGACGAGGCGGGTATCAAGGTCGGTGGATCCGAGGACACCATTTCCGAGGACGCCAAGCTCGAACTCCTTACGCACTTGCGTCGAAGTCACGGCCTGGACGACCCGATGGTCGCCGACGGCGCACCTCGCCGCATCACCTTGCGCCGCAAATCACAATCAGAGTTGCGCCTCGCAGGGGTGCAGGGCCGATCGCGGACGGTCAATGTCGAGGTTCGCCAGAAGCGAACCTATATCAAACGGGACGTTCTGGAAAAACAGGCGCAGGAGGAACAAGAAGAGCTTGACCGCAAACGCGAGGAAGAGCAGCAAAAGCTTGATGCGGAAAAGGCTGAGCAGGTTCGTCTGGAAGCCGAGCAAGAAGAGAAGGCACGACTGGAAGAAGAGGGTCGTCGCAAAGAAGATGAAGCCAAGGAGCATGCGGAGTCCGAGGCGCGGCAAGCAGAGCAAGCGGTCGCGGCAGCCGCGGCGGAAGAACGGGCGAGAGTCGAGAAAGCGGAACAGGACGCTAAGGATCGCCGGGCCAAGGAAAAAGAGAAGAAGAAAGGCAAGCAAACGGATACGCGTTACGGCCGCAAGGAATTGCACGTCGCCGGCGACAAGAGCGGTCGCCGTAAACGCAAGACGCCGGTCAGGCGGCGACCGGTATCTCTGAGTACAGACGGGCAGCACGGATTCGAGAAACCGACTGCGCCGGTTGTACGCGACATCGATATTCCTGAAAACATTTCAGTTTCGGAACTGGCACAGCGCATGGCCGTGAAAGGCAATGAAGTTGTGAAAGTTTTGTTCAATATGGGTGCGATGGTGACCATCAATCAGGTCATTGATCAGGACACGGCTATTCTTGTCGTCGAAGAACTGGGACACGTCGCCAAACCGATCAGCGGTTCTGCCGAAGAGGAGAGTTTGCTTGCCGAAGAAGCGCCGACCGGCGACGAAGTTCAACGGGCACCGGTCGTAACGATTATGGGCCATGTCGATCACGGCAAGACTTCGCTGCTGGACTACATCCGTAGGACCAAGGTTGCGGCGGGCGAGGCCGGCGGCATCACTCAGCATATCGGTGCATACAACGTCAAAACAGACAAAGGCGCCGTCACGTTTCTGGACACGCCGGGCCATGCGGCTTTCACGGCCATGCGAGCACGCGGTGCGCAGGCGACAGATATTGTCATCCTTGTTGTGGCTGCGGACGACGGCGTGAAGCCACAGACGATCGAGGCGATCGAGCACGCCAAGGCCGCCAACGTACCGCTCGTTGTTGCTGTCAACAAGATCGACAAGGAAAACGCCGACGTCGAGCGAGTCAGGAATGAACTGTCGCAGCACGAGGTCATCTCGGAGGACTGGGGCGGCGAACACTTGTTCGTAAATGTCTCGGCACAGACAGGAGAAGGAATCGATGCTCTGGTGGATGCGGTCCTTCTGCAGGCGGAGGTCATGGACCTCAAGGCCGTGCCTGACGGTCCGGCACGAGGCCTAGTTATTGAATCGAGCCTGGAGAAGGGCCGAGGCGCAGTGGCAACTCTGCTTGTACAGGCAGGTACGCTGAATCAAGGCGACATGATCATCGCCGGCGAAGAGTACGGTCGTATTCGAAACATGTTCGATGAGGCCCAGAAGACAATCAAGTCGGCGGGGCCGTCGACTCCGGCGGTGGTGCTTGGCCTTTCCAAGACACCGAGTGCGGGTGACGACTTCCTCGTCGTCAAGAACGAGCGCAGGGCGAGAGAGGCTGCCGAGTTCCGCCAGAGCAAGTCGCGTGAATCCAAGCTTGCTCAACAGCAGGCGTCGAAAATGGAAGACGTATTCAGCCAGATGACCGAGGGCGAAAGCGCTGTCGTTCCCTTGCTGATTAAATCGGACGTGCACGGCAGCACCGAGGCATTGCGCGATTCGCTGACCAAGATTTCCAATGATGAAGTGAAGGTAAAAATCGTCAGCTCTGGCGTCGGCGGCATTACCGAGTCGGATGCCACGCTGGCTGCAGCATCGAACGCAATGATCATCGGCTTCAATGTTAGAGCCGACAGCGCGGCACGAACGGCGATCAAGGAGTCGGGTGTGGATGTTCGCTACTACAGCATCATTTACGAGGCAATTGATGATGTGAAGGCCGCGCTAAGCGGACTGCTGGCACCGGAGATTCGCGAGAACATCGTCGGGCTGGCCGAAGTCAAGGAAGTATTCGTATCGCCGAAACTCGGCAATATCGCCGGCTGCATCGTTACCGAGGGCTTTGTGAAACGTGCGAATCCGATTCGCGTTCTACGCGACAACGTCGTTATCTACGAGGGCGAACTCGAGTCACTGCGACGCTTCAAAGACGACGTCAACGAAGTCAAATCGGGCACCGAGTGCGGCATTGGCGTGAAGAATTACAATGACGTCAAAGTCGGCGACCAGATCGAGTGTTTCGAGCGGGTGGAAGTCGCTCGAACGATCGACTGATCGCTCCCGAGTCAGGCAGAACAACGAACAATGCCCAGAGAGTTTTCACGTAACCAACGGCTTGCTGCGCAGGTGCTGCGCACCTTGAGCGAGTTGCTGCGCTTTGACGTCAAGGACCCGAGCCTCAACGGCGTGTCACTTACCAGCGTCGAGATGACACGTGATGTCAGCGTTGCCAAGATCTATGTCAGCCTTCTAAATCCCGAAGACGATCCGAACAGCGCGCTGGAGGGCCTGCAGAGGGCATCGGGCTTCCTGCGAAGCAAGCTCGGTAGTGCTTTGAAGATTAGGCATGTTCCCGAACTTCGTTTTCTGCACGACGACAGCGTTGCGCATGGTATCGAGATCAGCAAGCTGATCGACGATGCCAACCGTCCCAGCAGCTGAGTTGCAATGACAACACAAGCGAACAAAGCGTCGGGCAAAGAACCCGTTGACGGCCTGCTGCTGCTGAACAAACCGGCCGGCATCACCTCGAACCAGGCGCTGCAAAAAGTCAAAAGGTTGCTCAAGGCAAAAAAGGCGGGCCATACCGGCAGCCTGGATCCTGCCGCGACCGGCATGTTGCCACTCTGTTTCGGAGAGGCCACCAAGGTTTGCGCGTACCTGCTCAACGCCGACAAGACCTACCGCGTATCCGCACGACTCGGCGTTGCGACTGATACCGCCGACGGCGACGGCAAGGAAACGGTGACCGCGGAGGTGCCGGAGCTGGCAAGCGAGGACTGGCAAAAGATACTGACTGGCTTCCTCGGTGACATCGAGCAGGTGCCGCCGATGTATTCGGCGCTGAAGAAGGATGGCAAACGCCTCTACGAGCTTGCTCGCAAGGGTGAGATTGTCGATCGGGACGCACGCAGCGTCCGGATTCACGATATCGGTCTGATCGAGCTTAGCGGCACCCGACTCGTCTTCCGCGTTCACTGCTCGAAGGGTACATACGTACGCACGCTGGTCGAGGATATCGCCCGGGCAGCCGGCACGGTCGCACATACGGCAAATTTGCATCGGGAATCGGTCGGTGATTTTCGCGCCGAGGATATGGTGGATTTAAGCAGCGCCGAACAGGTGGCAGAAACGGGTCCCGAGGCGCTGCGCGAGCAACTATTGCCTCCGGACGTGGCATTGGCCAACTGGCCGAAGCGGCAGATTGACGAGGATGCCGCTGAGCGCTTTACCGGCGGCCAGGCTGTACCCGTTGATCTAAGCCCCGCCGACACCGGCTGGGTGACGGTCTATGGCAGGGACGGCCAACAGTTTCTAGGCGTGGGCGAATTGGCCGGTGACGGCACCATTGCGCCCCGCCGGATATTTCGGGTGGCGCCTCAGGCGGCAAACCCTGGGCAGGGAAAAAAACCCTGATTTTTAGCTGATTTAGGCTATCAACCGGTCCAAGCAGGCGCTAGAATAGCGCGCTGAAAAATAGGGCCAGAATAGAGAAAGATTGGAGTGTCGTAGAGATGTCACTTACTAGTGAAAACAAGAGCAGCATCATAACGGAGTATTCCCGGGGGGATGCCGATACAGGATCGCCTGAGGTACAGGTAGCGCTGCTTTCCGCAAGAATTTCAGAGCTCACCAGCCATTTTGGTGAGCACAAAAAAGATCACCATTCCCGGCAGGGTCTCTTGAAGATGGTCAACAAGCGGCGCAAGTTGCTCGACTATCTGAAATCAAAAGACCAGGATCGGTATCGCGAGCTGATATCCCGGCTCGGTCTCCGCCGTTAGTTTCTTAACCGGCGCCCTGGCAATGAACTAAGCAATCGGTCGACCCTGAAACGGGTTCGCAAGGCATTGCTTTTGCCATTACAGAATAATCATCAGAGTAAAACAGTGAAATCTATATCAAAGAAGTTCCAATATGGGGAACACGAAGTAACCTTGGAAACGGGCGCGATTGCTCGCCAGGCAGACGGCGCCGTCATGGTCAAGATGGCCGGCACCGAAGTCCTCGTAACTGCCGTTGGCAGAAAAGAGGCAGATCCCGGCCGCGACTTTTTCCCATTGACCGTCAACTACCAGGAAAAGACCTACTCGGCTGGCAAGATACCGGGCGGCTTCTTTAAAAGAGAAGGGCGACCCGGTGAGAAAGAAGTCCTGACATGCCGCCTGATCGATCGGCCGGTACGGCCGCTCTTTCCGAAGGGCTTTAAGAATGAAGTTCAGATCATTCCCACCGTGATGTCATTGAATCCCGACGTGGATCCCGATATTCCGGCATTGCTCGGCGCATCCGCCGCGTTGGCGATTTCCGGCATGCCATTCGCCGGCCCTATCGCTGCGGCCAAGGTCGGTTACAAGGACGGCAATTATATTCTGAACCCCGGCGCCGCCGCGCTGCTTGACTCGGATCTCGAACTGGTCGTTGCGGGTACCGCACAGGCAGTGTTGATGGTTGAGTCAGAGGCAGATGGCCTTGCGGAAGACGTAATGCTCGGAGCCGTCATGTTCGGTCATGAACAAATGCAGACCGCCATCGCCGCCATCAACGAATTGACAGCAGAAGCCGGCAAGCTCAAATGGGAATGGGAAGCGGCGCCCGTCGATGAAGACCTCGAGAAAGCCGTTGCAGATGCCGCTGAAAGCGGATTGTCGGCTGCTTATCTCATCACGGACAAGAAGGAACGACAGGTCAGTGTCGGCGACACCAAGTCGGCCGCGAAAGAGGCTCTTGCAAGTGGTGACGATGCGCGCTGGTCATCGGACGAGGTCAAAGGCGCACTCTCGAAACTCGAAAAAAATATCGTTCGCCAGCGCGTAATATCCGGCGAAGCGAGAATCGATGGCCGTGACCGGACAACAGTTCGACCGATCGACGTTAAAGTCGGCATATTGCCGCGGACACATGGTTCGGCCATATTTACACGTGGCGAGACTCAGGCGATCGTTGTAACAACTTTAGGCACAGGTCGCGACGCTCAAATCATCGACGCCATCGAAGGCGAGCGCAAAGATCCGTTCATGCTGCACTACAACTTCCCACCATACTGTGTTGGTGAAACCGGATTTATGGGTTCTACCAAGCGCCGCGAAATCGGTCACGGAAAACTCGCTCGGCGCGGCATCCAGGCCGTCATGCCTAGCATGGAAGAATTTCCATACGTCATTCGCGTTGTCTCCGAAATCACCGAGTCAAACGGCTCCAGCTCGATGGCCTCCGTTTGTGGCACAAGCCTCTCGTTGATGGATGCTGGTGTACCAATAAAAGCACCGGTTGCTGGCGTTGCGATGGGCCTAGTGAAAGAGGGCGACGACTTTGCCGTACTGACCGATATCCTCGGTGACGAAGATCACCTCGGCGACATGGATTTCAAGGTGGCTGGTACCGAAGGCGGCATCACCGCATTGCAAATGGACATCAAGATTCAGGGCATCACCCAGGAAATCATGAGCAGTGCGTTGGCACAGGCTAAGGATGCCCGTCTGCATATCCTTGGCGAAATGAACAAGGTCATCAACGCGCCGCGTGAAGAAATGTCCGAATGGGCACCAACAATCATCAGCTTCAAGATCGATCCGGAGAAGATTCGCGACGTTATCGGCAAGGGTGGTTCGGTAATTCGCGCAATGACGGAAGAAACCGGTGCGACTATCGATATCGATAACGATGGCACAGTCAAGGTCGCGTCCGTTGATGGCGCTTCCGGTAGAGAGGCGGTACGACGAATCGAGTTGATCACCGCCGATGTCGAAGTAGGCCGTATTTACGAGGGCAAGGTTGCTCGCCTGATGGATTTCGGTGCATTCGTCACCATCCTGCCCGGCAAGGACGGCCTCGTGCACATCTCGCAGATCTCCAATGAGCGCGTCGAGAAAGTCAGCGACAAGCTCTCAGAGGGCGACGTCGTGCAGGTCAAAGTACTCGAAGTCGACCGCCAGGGCCGGGTACGCCTGAGCATGAAGGAAGTCGAAGCAGCCTAGCGCGAATTTACCACGCCGGACTTTAGCTCGGTGCGTGTTGGCCTAAACGCCATCGTCCGGATTCAGGGTTCGTTCTTTCTGGTCAGCTTCAGATTTCTGTTGCCATACAGCCCAGTATTCGGCCTGCCGAGTCGCAATGTTTGCACTATTTTCCTCGTACCACGCGGTCGATTCGGGCGTGTTTTCGCTGAATTGCGAGCCTTTCAGGAAGCCCTGGAAGCGCTCGGAATCGTACTGAAACTCGCCGCCCGTGCCGTTGCGTACCGGGAGCATACTAAACCGTGCCTTCCACGCACCCATGCGCGGCGTAATCATGGCGTAGTAGGTCTTGCCGCCGACCATACTGGCTTTCATGAAATCTGCTGCCTCAGAGGTCACCATAAACGTATGCTTTCCCGGATCGACCAAATAGAATAGCTTCTTTGCGTTCGAAAGAATGCCAATGAATTGGGCGTCGCCGGACGTAACGTCAAAAATGGACGACTGAATGGCACTGCCCACGAACGATGAACGAATAAAGACTATCTGTGCTTTGTCCGCAGACGGGGTTACCAGTTCCTGAGTCGTGCTATCAATCATCTTGCTCGAGGCACAACCCGAGGCGAATAAGACTATCAACATCAAGATCAAAAATTTAGTTTTCATTGCTTGCGGCTCCATTGCATTGTGAAGTGAACTAATTATAGAAGGCCGTGGCCCGATTGCCGCCCCAATGGAATGAATCTAATCATTGCGTTAAGCAACGCCCGGTTGGCGTCCCGGTCGGCGCGGTAGATAATCGAGCGGGCGCCGCTAATCATTTATTTCTGCTACTAGAGTCCGGGCAAGACGTGCCCGGTTTCATGCAGGTCCGTTATCTGCAGGGTCAGGAAGTCAGCAATACGTGTCGGCAGGTAGTACTCGGGTCGCCACGGCGTACCACCACTAATAAAGCCGACATGACCGCCGTGATTGCTGACTTCGATCGTGACGCAATCCGAGAGCTGACCTTCGCTCGGAATAATGTCCGGTGTCATGAATGGGTCGTCGAGCGAATTAATAATCAGGGTTGGCCGCTGAATTTCCCGGAGATAGCCGATGGAACTGCAACGATCATAGTACTCATCCTTGCCGGAGAAGCCGTGTAATGGCGCCGTCACGGCATCGTCAAAATCGGCAAAAGTCCTCGCGTCCATCGCTCGTTGCCAGTCGAACGCAGCCGTGTATTGATCGAATTTTCGACTCACAGCTTTCTTCATGCGTTTTAGTAAGTGTCTCTGATAAAACCTTGAAAAACCTTGAGATAACGCGTCCGCAGATCGATGCAGATTCAATGGCACGCTGACCGCGGCCGCGGCATCCAGGGGTGTCGAGACGCCGTTTTCACCCAGATATTTCAACAGCACGTTGCCGCCGAGCGAGTAGCCCGCAGCCATCATGGGACCCTCGTGACCCTCGGTCCGCAGGCGCTCCAGAAAGAATCGGATATCGCTGGTTTCCCCGGCGTGATATCGGCGTGGCAGCCGATTTCGATAGTCGCCACAATCCCGAAAATGCAGCACCGCAGCGCGCCAGCCACGGTCTGCAGCCGTCTGCAGGAGCAACCTTGCATAAGACGATTCCGCAGATCCCTCGAGGCCGTGCAGCACGATCAGGGTCGGCGAGTCTGGCGCGGTATCGCTGGATTCGCTTAGCCAGTCGACGACCGTAAGGTCGCCGTCCGGCAGTTCCAGGTCTTCGCGGCGAAGCTTTGGCCACGGTGCGCCGGCCCACGCAAAAGACGGATAAATCGTTTGTGCATGGCGATTTTTGAGCCAGCCAGCTGGACGAAACTGGCTATCGATGATGCGTTTGTCCGTCGGGGCGTCTGTCATTCTGACCATTTATGAGGGTGTAAAAAAAGGCCCCCCGCTTGCGCAGGGGGCCGGCCGTGGAGTGTTTACTCCTTCAGGCATTTGCAACAGGGGGCGGGGGAGCGTGTCCCTGCTGCATCGCAAAAAATAGGTTATCTGGCACCCTGCTGTCAAGCAGTATTTACCGTCCCAGCGGGCAAAAATCTTTTACAGATGCTCCGTTATACGGCCTTCTTTCGGTCCTCAGCAACCGGACCATCGCCGCTCGAATCACGATTGCGACCACCGCCTGCGAAGCGCCGCATGACCTCATCCTGAAGCGATTTCCAGCGATTGAAGTTCTTTTGAGCGACGTCCGCGACAGCCATTACGGGATCGATGCCAACGACGCGTTTGACCTGGCCACGCAGGTTTTGCTGCTGCGTCATGAACAACTTCAGGCTTTGCTCGAGATAGTTGGCGATGAAGCCCGGCATGGAACTACCGTAGGAGCGAATTAACTGAGACAGGAAATCCTGACTCATAATCGGTTCGCCATGCTGTTCCTGCTCGCTGATGACCTGCAGCAATATCGATCGGGTAATGTCATCGCCGCTTTTCTTATCTATTACAAGAAAGTCGATCTTGCCGATGACAAGATTCTTGACGTCCGCCAGGGTGATGTATCGACTTTCTTCCGTGTCGTAGAGACGCCGGTTGGGATACTTTTTTATTACGCGAGCTGAACTCATCAATTATCTCTAATGGGTCAATAGCAATAAACGCAGAGGCAATCCGCCATAAATGCGCCGATTTTCGGCCAAGCGCGGATACAATTTTGCAGTGATAATGCGTAGTTACTAGCAAGCACTAAGGCTGAATGGCGCCTA
>Ga0255058_10002139_pt1 | contig 10975 bp, 11 predicted proteins | sample Cases_109_9_MG_FD_188637 | JGI IMG/M metagenome (GOLD analysis project Ga0255058, IMG submission 188637) | Seawater microbial communities from Amundsen Gulf, Northwest Territories, Canada - Cases_109_9 | ecosystem: Environmental > Aquatic > Marine > Gulf | place: Canada: Northwest Territories... | reverse complement strand
GTGGGCTGGCGCGGCCTACATCGTTTTCAGATGGGTAATTGTGAAGAAAAACTCAGTGGCGTTGGTAGTCGCGTTGGCCGTTTTCTCGCACTGGCTGTTCGATTTGATCGTTCATACGCCGGATCTACCCCTCTGGAGTGACACGTCACTCAAGCTCGGTCTTGGCCTATGGAATTACGCCATCGCGACTTTTGCTCTCGAGGTTGGGCTGCTGTTGTCGGCACTTTGGCTCTATCTGCGATCAACGTCGGCTACGACCGCAGTCGGAAAGTATGGTATGGGCGTCTTCGTGGTTTTCTTGCTATTGGTGAATGTCGTGAATATCTTCGGTCCACCGATGGGTGACAGTAAGTTGGGTCTTGCAATATTTGCGCTTACATCCTATTTCTTGTTCGCGGCGGCGGCGTTCTGGCTTGATACGAGGCGATCCTAGCAGCAGTGAAATCTGCCTGAGGCGAACGTTCGCTGTTGACCGAAAGTGCTGGTCTGCCTTCCAGATCGGCGATAGGTTCTTGTCGACCCAAAGCAGCCGTTGGGCTGATGGGGAGGTTATACTGCGATTCCATACATGCCCAGGCAAGCAGGAGGTCGAGATGTCAAAGACCCCCGAGTACTGGGATGATCCGATGCTCTTGCCCGGGTCAGGCCTTTGCGGCCCGGCCCGTTTGTATTCAAACGGGGGTTATCAGAAGTGAAGTTACTACGTGAACCGCTGGTGCATTTTATGTTCATCGGCGCAGCGATCTACCTGTTGTACGGTATATTTGCCGAGCCGGTATCCGAGGAAGTGGAGAACACCATCGTCGTCAGCGCCGGCGAGATCGAGTGGCTGCAAACCGCCTGGCAGAAACGCTGGCACCGGTTACCGACGGCAGAAGAGCGTGACGGCCTGATTCAGCAGTACATCAGGGAGACCGTGCTGTATCGTGAAGCGCTGACCATGGGGCTGGACAAGGACGACATCGTCGTCCGCCGCCGGCTGGCGCAGAAACTGGAGTTCCTCGCTCAGGACCTGGCGGCATTGACGCCGCCCAGCGAGGAAGAGCTGCAGGCCTATTTCGCCGAGCACCGGCAACGTTACCAGAAACCAGTACGCTTTACCCTTACACAGGTCTTTATCGACCCGAACAAGCGCGGCGACGCGACGCTTGATCATGCTGAAAGGATCAAGGCGACATTGATAGCGCAAGGCGATGCGGTCGATAATGCCGGCGCGTTGGGCGATGGCTTTATGTTGCAGAACTATTACCCGGAAAACACGCATGTCGACATACAGAAGCAGTTCGGTAGCGGCTTTGCCGAATCGGTGGCAGACCTGTCACCCGGGCAATGGCACGGGCCAGTGCTGTCCGGCTACGGCGTGCATCTGGTATATGTGCACAGCCGCAACGAACCGCCGGCGCCGGTCTTTGCCGAGGTGCGCGAGCGTGTGGCGCAGAACTGGAAAGACGACAGGCGCGAGACGCTCAATGAGCAGTTCTACGCCAGTCTGCGGGACCGTTACACCATCGTCATTGAACAGCCGACAGAGGATGACAATATTGCAGCCATACAGGAGCAAACCCCTTGATGCGGTTTCTCAAACCCCTGTGGTTGCCGTTCGTCGCTGTCGTGCTGGTGGGTCTATACCCGGCGATGCAGGTGAACGCCCATGAGATCCGACCGGCGCTGCTGGATATCAAGGAGCGAGATTCCGGCTGGTTCGACGTTACCTGGAAAGTCCCCACCCGTGGCGATCGGATGTTGGCCATCACACCACAACTGCCGGACAGCCTGGCTTTGCTGGGTTCGCCATCCGTTAAGGACATTCCGGGCGCCCGGATCGAGCATTCCACGTACAAAAGTAACGGTGAGCCGCTGGTAGGCAAGACCATTGTCATCGACGGCCTGTCCGCCCAGCAGACCGATGTGCTGCTGCACATCCAGCTTGCGGACGGCACCACGCATTCGGCTATCCTGCGGCCGGGCTCGCCCGAGTTCACGATCCCGCTGCAAGCATCGAAGCTCGAAGTTGCCGGCTCCTATTGGCGCATGGGCGTCGTTCATATACTCCAAGGTGTGGACCACCTGTTGTTCGTGCTGGCATTGCTGCTGATCGTCTCGGGCTTCGGGCCGCTGCTGAAAGCCGTCACCGCGTTCACGGTCGCCCACAGCATCACGCTGGCAGTGGCGACACTGGGTTTTGTCCATGTGCCGTCGGCGCCCACCGAGGCCATCATCGCGTTAAGTATCCTGTTCCTCGCCTCGGAAATCATTCGCCAACGCAACGGCGAAATCGGGCTGACAGAACGCTATCCGTGGATGATCGCGTTTATTTTCGGGCTGTTTCACGGTCTCGGCTTTGCCGGTGCGTTGTCCGCAATTGGCGTGCCGCAACACGAGGTGCCGTTGGCGTTGTTCATGTTCAATGTCGGCGTGGAAACCGGGCAATTGTTGTTCATCGCTGTTGTCCTCAGTCTGTTTAAGTTGCTGCGGCGCTTACCTGTCACGGTACCGCAAGGCGCCTGGCGTGTGCTGCCTTACGGCATTGGCGGTGTGGCGGCGTTCTGGACGATTCAACGGGTGATGTCGTTTTTGCCCTTGGCGGTGTAGATATCGGTAACCATGCACTCACAGGTGTCGGCGTTAAGGTTTTTACCGTCGTTTACTCTCTGATGAGTATCGGTGTCTTCGTCGCTGTTGCCTCAAAGTTGGCACACGCAATGCTGACACGATCGCACAAGCACGCAGATTGAGAAGCCCGGACCCATTGTCCACAGACTGGACTGACGATCCAGACGGCCGGCATCGGGCCGGCCTTCTTACCAAGCGCTCTGCATCACTGGTCACCACTGCCGCTGTGCGTAGCCGAGAAAACTGCAGTGGGAACCCAAGACACTCGCGAACCAAGGGGAGCGGGTGGTACCAACGGGGACAGCGGCGAAGCCCATCGCGTAAGTTCGATACTACCAGGCGCTTGGGTCATCTTGTTGTGCGCCGTAGTCCTTTGCGGCATATCGCACACGGTGAGGCCACGTTGCTCTGGACCGAGGTTTCGGGGCGTCAATAGAATGAGAAATGCAGTCCATGGCGTGTGTCAAATTTGTGCCTAAGTGATAATTGCTGGAATCGGAAATCAACGAGTTACGTCGGGTTTGTGAATTAGGCAAGTATCGCGAGTGACTGTTTTGATTGAAACGTTAATTTACCCCGTGTGACTACGATCCAAGGGGTCGGCGCCCTCAGGGCGTTGCTGGCGGTGTTCCTCGGCGTTCATGGCCAATCGCTCTCGAGCCTGGCAGCAGTTTCGTTGCGGGCGCCATGCGCTGCACGGGGCCGTGCATTCGGTTTTCGGCGTGCCGCCAGTAAGATAGACTGTTAAGCGCGATCGCTTATCACATATCCACAACGCCACGTAGCGCAGCCTGCTGGCGTGTGGGACGGGAAGCATGAGTAGCGTACGCATGCTGCGTAGGACCGATATCGTACATGGCCGCCGAATCGAACATCGATACCTTGTTTGAGTCCGCCCAGGCGGCTTACCGAGAGGGCAGAGTGGATGCGGCGCTGGCCGGCTACGAGCGGGTTCTTGTCCGCGCGCCGACGCACGTGGGGGCGCTCTACCACAAGGCGATGCTCGCATTCCAAGCCGACCGATTAGCCGAAAGCACGGCGCTGCTTGGCGACGCTCGCGCCGTGATGCCCGATGACGCCGAGCTCAATATGCGTCTGGGCTTCGTGCTGCTGGCCGCGAGGCGGGCCGAGGAGGCGCTGGGCCCTCTCGAGCAGGCAGCGGCCATCGCCCCCCTGTGGTTCGAGCCGCATCTCAAGCTGGGTCTGGCACATCTGGCGCTAGGCCAACGCGACCAGGCGCAGGAATGCTTTCAGCGCGCTCTGATGGCCAATCCGGGAATTCAGGCCGCGCTTCAGGACGAGCGCGAACCGGCGGCATTTCGCGAGGAGATCAGAGTGGCCCTCGAGCTGGTCGGGGAGCGCGAGTGGGCCATCGCCAGCGGTGCCCTGGACTCGAGTGCGGGCGCCCATCCGGCGGCGGATCTCTCTCGCATCGAGCGGGGGTTTCGCATCGAGTGCGGTCGCGAGGCGAGGGTATTCAACCACCCGTTACGCCGGCCGTTGTTCCTCTACCTGCCCGATCTGCCCGCCACGCCCTGGTTCGAGCGCGAGCAATTCGATTGGGTGCCCAGGGTGGAGGAGCGGCTGCCGGGCGTGCGCGACGAGTTGGAGACACTCATTCGCGAAGAGGCCCAGTTCGTCCCCTATATCTCCCAGGGGGGCGGAGTGGACCCCCAAGGCACGGATTATTCGAGCCTCGAGGGCTCCATGATATGGAATGCCTTTTATCTCATCCAGGGTGGACGCTGGCTGGAGGATCGTTGCCAGCGCTGTCCGCAGACGACAGAGGTCATGCGCGCGGTCCCCGCCCCCCGCATGCGGGGCTTTGCGCCGGAGGTTATATTCTCGCGTCTCCAGGCGGGCGGGCACATCGTACCTCACTTCGGTCGGACGAATGTGCGCCTGACCGCGCACATGGGTGTCATCATTCCCGATGACTGCGCCATTCGCGTCGCCGAGGAAACCCGCGGCTGGCAAGAGGGACGCGTCGTGCTCTTCGATGACAGCTTCGAGCACGAGGTCTGGAATCGGAGCGAGCGCGACCGCACCGTGCTCATCTTCGAGGTGTGGCACCCGGCGCTGGAGCCGGCGGAGATCGTAGCCATCGAGCGCTTCTTCCACGCGCGCTCGGAATGGCTCGGTCTGTGCAAGCCGGCCGCGGCGCCGGCGCCAGAGCCGGAACAGTCTACTCGAGAAACGTAATTCCCGGCGGGGAAAAGTCAAAAAGGTGAAAAAGGGGTAAAAAAGGTGCCAGGAACGTCTTACTAATACTGGCCCGTAGGGCGCAGCCCAGCGAACATGCGGAGTCATCTCTCCCGGGTCACGCTCTTGTTAAATGCTTCGTTACCTCATAATCTTTTACCTTTCAACGTCGGGCTCGGTGCAAGCTCGGCGGTGACGGTTGGAATGGGCGATAACGTGTCGGTTTTTTTTGAGGCCAAGTGATCGAGGTGGGCGATATGACGACAAGCAATGTACGAGCACCCTTGAAGGTCTACTGGCAGCCGGGGTGCTCGAGCTGCCTCAAGACCAAAGAATTCCTTATTGCGAACGGAGTGGAGTTCGAGTCCATCAATGTGCTCGAAGATGAAAGCGGTTTCCAGGAGCTGGAGGCGTTGGGCGTTAGGCTTGTGCCCATCGTTGCCCGCGGGAAGGACTGGGCCAACGGCGCCGTCTTCCGGGACGTCGCCCGGGTGGCCGGATTCGAATGGGGCGGACATGAGATGCTGGCGCCCGCGGAGATGGTGGCCCGGATCAACACCATTTTGAGCGCGGCCCACCGTTTCACCAGCCAGATCGTCGAGGATAAACTCGGCACCATGCTGCCCGGGCGTCCGCGCTCTTACCGCCAGCTCGCCTTTCACATCTTTCAGATCCCCGATGTGTTTCTCAACCGCGTGGAGCACGATGCACCTTATACTTATGAGTCGTTGATCAGCCACCTGCCGCCCGACCTCGAGACTAAAGACGATCTATTGAACTACGGGGCCGGTGTGCAATCCCGGTTGAAAGGCTGGTGGGAGACGGCGGGGCGCGAAACCGATTTCGGCCAGCCTGGCAAGGTCTATTATGGCGACGTCACCCTGCACGAAGTGCTCGAGCGAACCGCTTGGCACTCGGGCCAGCATACGCGCCAACTCATGCTCGCATTGGAAAAACTCGGGACCGCGCCGGTCCAACCGCTGACGGACGCAGACTTCGCGGGCCTGCCGATGCCGAAGAACATCTGGGACAACGAGAAGACGTGGGATTGAGCCGGTGGTCTCTGTGTGTTCTGTGGTGAAAAATTCAGGCTAGCCGGGTGGCTATGATTTCACTCGACGCCGCCGAAGCGCTCGGGCCAACTGTCCGAGATGCCAGTGAATTCGCTTGTCAAAAGCTTTGCAACTGCTGACTTGTAGGTTCGGCGCAGCAGTACCAGGGCTCGGACATGTGCGGGATCTTTGGTCCAAAGTTGCTTGTCGGCAGCGGGGGGGCAGGGCGACCCAAAGCTTCATGGGTCATCTGCCAGATGCGCTCGAAGATTTGGCGGCGTGCAAGATGCCGCGCCTCCGCGTTCGCCACCCAGGACTGAATGCTCTCTTGCAGGCGATCCACCCGCGGGTCGCGGTGCTTCCATGGATAGCCCAATACCGTGGGGTCGAACGGGGCGAGCTGCGCCCGGAATCCGGGGATTTTTAGCATGTACGAGCCCTCCGGGATCAGTAGTCTGATGCTGAGCTGAACCGCGGGCACGCTTTCCACGAGCTCAAGGGCCACCAGGTGTCGCAGCAGATCGATGTACGTTTCTAAGGTAGTCCAGGGCGTGAACGGCACGAAGGTGGGGGCAAGAGCAATGCCGGTTGCCCGTAGCAGAGTAACTGCACGCTTGAAGTCTGCCCGCGTGTGATTCTTGTCAAGATATTTGAGGACCTGATCGTTAACGGATTCGACCGCCGACGTAATAAAGATGCATCCAGTGTGTTTTAGCTCCGCCAACAGCTCCGCGTGGTGAATCAGGTGCTGGATCTTGATGGTCGCATCGTAGGTCAGACCCGGGAACTCCGCGTGCAACGCGTGCACGATCCGCAAGGCGTGGGTGGGGCCGTTCAGAAAGTCCGGGTCCCCGAACGAGATATGGTCGGCGCCTGCGTCGACTTGTTGGCGGATATCCTCCATCACGACATCCACCGGCACGATACGGAACCTCCCCTCGTAGACCGGCACGACGGGGCAGTGGCGGCACAGGTGCTTACATCCCCGGCTTGCCTCGGCGAAGCCCACCACTTTCGTGTCGCCGTTCGGCAATTGCAGATGAGCGTAAGCAGACAAGGGGGGTAATCCCGTGCGATCCGGCTTCATGAATGGAATCTTGTTCAGGTAAATCATCGGCTCCGCCGAGGCGGGGGCCGCTGTGCCACTTCTGAGCTGTTGCGCCAGCTCGAGGAGCGCGGGCTCACATTCACCGCCAAGAATCGTTTTGACGCCGAGATCGTGCAACAGCTCTGCGTTCATGGGCGCATAGAGGCCGTAGGCGCAAAGGTGGGCGTCAGGGGCCAGCTCCCGGATGCGCGGCATGGCTCGGATTGCGATGCGTGTGGCCGTATGCATGCCCAGGTAAATCGCCACCAATCCCGCCCGAGCGAGAACGCTCGGCTTTAGCTTTTCCAGGGCCAAGTCCAGGCACACGACCGAGAAGCCATCGTCACCCAGCCACGCGGCCGGCTGCGCGAGCCCAAAGGGCTGGCGCCCGAGTTCGTACGGATTGATGAGTACGACTTTGAAGCGCGGCGCCGCCTGGCTCGACGCGTTCAGGGCGGCACTGATACGCTGCTTGTCCCCAGGTTGATTGTTCGTCAACATGCTTAGCTGCAACCGGTTCTGACTTCTGGTGGGAACAACGAATGCGAGGGGGCAAGGGGCGCCCCGTACAAGTCTCGCGATTCAGTCACTCGCAAGGACCGGTTATTTTTTCTGCCCCGCCGGCGAAAAACCGGCGGGCAGCTTGCCCAGATCACCCTCGCCAAAAAGAAACCCTACCATGTGTTGCTCGATTAGCTCGATAGTTTTGAGGTCGGCCGTGCTCAGCCCGTTTTCATTGATAATCGTGGTCAGCCGTTCGAGCCATTGTTGCCACCCTTGCTTGGAGATATTTTCATAGACCCGTTGACCTAACGGGCCAGGGTGGGGCGGTTGGTCGAGCCCCTCGGCATCCTGTTTCAGTATCTGACAGTACACACTGCGCGCCATGTCACGCACCTTTGCTAAATAGTTATGACCGTTAACCCACCTCGGGACAGGCTTTCCCCCGGGCCCGAATCATCGTTGTCACGTTAAAATACCGAGTAATGTGGTCAACTATGCCGGTAAGGGTATCACAACTGCACCAGCAACGAGCAATGGCATGGCCCCGGCAGCGCACATGGGCTTGGCGATGGAACTCGCCGATAGCGATATCCGATTGACCCCAGTTGTACAGGCGAACATAGCTGGGCTGATTGATTGAGCCGACAATACCCATAAAAAAATAGATGAATATGCATCGCTCGTCTCTTGTACAATTACCGTCGCCAACTCGACTTGTTGGCAAACACCACTGGAGGTGAACCATGCCATTACGAATAGGCGATGAAGTGCCGGATTTTACCGCACAGACGACGGAAGGAACGATAAACTTTCATGAATGGATCGGAAACGGTTGGGCGGTTCTGTTTTCGCATCCAAAGGATTTCACGCCGGTGTGCACGACCGAGCTTGGTTATATGGCCGGCCTCAAGCCCGAGTTCGACAAACGCAATTGCAAAGTCATTGGTCTCAGTGTTGATGCGGTTAGCGACCACACGGCATGGGCCAAGGACATCGAGGAAACCCAAGGGCATGCGGTGAACTACCCACTGATCGGCGACACTGATCTCAAGGTGGCGAAGCTCTTCGATATGATTCATCCCAACGCCAAGGGAAGCGCGAAGGAACGAACGGCGGTAGATAACGCAACGGTGCGCTCGGTGTTCGTCATTGGGCCGGACAAGAAGGTCAAGCTGATGATCACCTATCCCATGAGCACCGGCCGGAACTTTGACGAGGTGCTGCGGGTGCTCGATTCGATGCAGTTGACGGCGACGCACAAAGTCGCCACACCAGTCAACTGGAAGCAGGGCGAAGATGTCATCATCATTCCTGCAGTTTCCGATGACGAAGCCAAGCAAAAATTCCCGCAGGGCTGGAAAGCGCCGAAACCGTACCTACGCATCGTAGCGCAGCCGAAGTAAGCTCGTTCTTCCAGTGATTCGAAAGAGGCGCCCGATGGCGCCTCTTTTTTTAGGCCAGGTTATGAAGTCGTAGGGCCAAGGCTGCATAACCGGGTTATGGCGATAACGTGTTTAACTTGCCATCGGACGGAGTAATGGGATCATGAAGGTCTTTCAAATGGTAAAATCGACTTGCAGTTTGGCGGTGCTTGTTGGCCTTTGACGACTCAGCAATCACGTCTGGCGAACCCGGGCTCGCGGCCAGCCTTCTTTAATTCTCAGGGCTCCATTGCTGTTGTCCTGGACAAAGCGCGCACGAAAGCCTTGCTGCGTCGGGGCCTTGCAGTTGGATATCCGCTAGTATATTAGCGTTTACTGATATAGTTTTCTTAGTCTATAGTTAAATCTATCACGGAAGAGACCGGCGCCAAGGCGGGACCGTCCGCCTCACCGGCCTTGTATAGTCCCCTGGACGGCCTGGCAAAGAAGATTAAGCACTGCAATGCACGATCACGACGAGACGATACCCGAAATCAGGGCAGCGCCGATCCAGACCGGCGCGCCGCAAAAACCCTGCCTTACCGTGCTCTACGGGGGCCCGGTTGGCCTGGTGTACACGCTACCACCCGGAACGGAGATATTGATTGGCCGGGGGGCCGACGCCGATATTCCTCTCATTGAGGAACGGCGCGTGAGCCGGAAGCACGCGATAATCAGGGTCAGCGCGGAGGGGAACGTCGTGATTGAGGACCAGGGCAGCAGCAACGGCACCTTTGTCAACGGGACTCGGGTTACACGGCAAGAACTAAAGGATGGGGACCGAATCCAGATCGGTTACAGCTGCATTATTAAGTTCTCCTACCAGGATGATCTCGAGTACCAGTTGCAGCACGAAATCGCCGGCGGCATTAAAGACCCGGTCACAAGACTTCATACTAAGAAGTACTTCCACGACCGGATCGACGCCGAGTTTAGCTATGCTCGGCGGCGCGACGAACACCTGGGTGTAATCATCTTTGCCGTCGACCATTTCAGCAAAATCAGTCTTTCCCACGGACACACCGCAGGCGAGTTGGTTATTAAGGAAGTCGCGCGCATTATCAATGAGATCCTGCGTGCCGGCGATGTCTTTTCCCGCTATGACGGAGAACGATTCGCTCTGTTGGCGCGCAATCTTGATGATGAAGGCTCGGTCATCCTTGCGCAGCGAATTCGCAAAATTGTGCGGAGCAATGATGTTGATTTCGAGGGCACGCGTATCCAGTTGTCTGTCAGCATCGGGATTGCGACTCTGGCAGACAAGCCGAAGAAGGCCACAGAGCTTATCCAGATCGCTGAACAGTCGCTGCAGAAGACAATAGACGAGGCCGGTCAAAATGGTATCGGCGGCGCCGCGGTCGCGACGTACCTAGACAACAACGACGCCGCGCCGACCATCCATATCGGCCAGAACGGGGAAGCCTGAGGTACCAAGTACCTCTTCTAGCAAACCCCGAAATAGTGCTCGTCGCGGTATTGAGCTCTGTGCGGGCGCCACGCCACCTATAAGGGTTCGGACGACACACTCTTCTTCCGCGGGTCCGGCCTGACCTTGCATCTCCTTCTTGGAAGTCGGAGATCCAAATGAACCACGAGAGCCAGGTTTGCAGCGTTTGCGGTAAAGAGCTGTCTGCCCAGGCACCCTCAGTGGTCTGTGCAGAGTGCGCGTATAAGGCTGAGAGGCGCACGGCCCTGTGGATGGCCGTAATTACGGCGGCGGCGATTGGCGGCCTCGTAGCCATTTTCTTATTGAATTCGCGCGAGTGGTAACCTATCACTACCCGCAGGGCCAATGCCCATTACCGGTGAATCAAAAGGTCGGCAGCACCCCATTGTAATAGGAACAGCTATCATGCTACCGGCGAGCATGGGGACCGATCAATCTTCGGCCAGTGCCGTCCGCACGGATTCTACGGCCCGATCCACATCATTATCGTTCGTTTTCCAGTTACATACCGACACCCGCATACACCGCTTGCCGCGCCAGGTCGTGCCGCTGAAGAGCGCCTCGCCTTTCTTGAGAGTAGCGGCAATCACATTATTTGTGCACCGGTCGTGATCCGCGTTGGTTGCATTTGGATTTGGATCGAGAAAGC